>Ga0099826_10002743_pt1 | contig 11545 bp, 5 predicted proteins | sample Mtrugardesep15_FD_76830 | JGI IMG/M metagenome (GOLD analysis project Ga0099826, IMG submission 76830) | Root nodule microbial communities of legume samples collected from California, USA - M. trunc garden sep15 | ecosystem: Host-associated > Plants > Roots > Nodule | place: USA: California...
CAATTATATATAATTAGCTATTCAAATAAATTTATTTATCAAAAAGTGGTAGAACCATGAAAGTCAAAAGAATATCACATAATTGATTAATTTATTTTGTCTTATTTTGACAATTCTAGTCTCTTTAATAACTATAAAGAGAGTTTTATTAGCAATGAGTTTCTTGTAAATGACACTCCTAGATAAATTTGACTCTTTGAAGCATAATTAAACTCAGAATTTTCAAACAGTGATCGTCAAACATTTCATGTTTTTTTTTTCTTTCTCATTTCGGGCTTTTTTTCTCATAAGTTAATTTAACATATTAATTTTTAAAAAGTATTTGGCCCTCTCAAGAGTTTATTCCTAGCTTCGTCACCGCCTATTTGATGAATTTTTGTCATTGTTTATTACTTTTCCCAAATTAACAACCTCATCCAAAACCTCTTGCACAAGTTTCAAATACTCAGTAGAACCCAACATCAAAACAAGCGACAACAAAATTATATACCCAAAAAACACCTTTCAATTTTGGTTGTGATTACCTTTTATTTTCTCCAATTATTACAAAATTCTAAGTGGTAAATTGACAACATAAACCTTTTTTTTTAATTCTATAATTTTCTTTGGATTAACCAATGATTTGACATATTTGACATTATGAGTTAATTATTTGGACCACTTTGCATCTTCAAAGCACCTACGATGATGATGGTGGTGGTGGCGGCAAAAAAACAAGATTTGGTGTGTATGGTCGCTCATAATAGAATCTGATGGACTTGTTAGATAGCAATGACATGAGATGCAGATCCTCCCTAGAGTAAATAAATACGTTTGAAAGGTCTGGCGAGAAGCTTGCTCGTACTCCAGGACAATAGTACCAAGGAGGTTTCTTAAACCCCTTACTCAATATGTCTCTACTCTCTACAAAGAGAAATGCAAGTATGTTCTCAATAGAATTCACCAAGGAATGTCCAAACAATATCGAAAAATTGTTATTCCAACATAAAAAAAAGCTAAGAAACACACTGAAAATACCAAAATAACCCCCATTGATAGTTATCTGCCAATGGGTTATAACCTATGAAGCCTGGATATGAGATACGATACTGCGCCGATACGCTGATACGGGAAAATTTCAAAAATCAAAATATGATACGGCTGAGATACGTTAATAAAAAAATTATATAATTAAATGTACAATATAATTATAACCATTTTTTAATATGCAAATATATTAACAAACAAAAGAAACTAGTCATAGGTTTGTACCACATCAACATAAATATAAATAATATTGACGATTAAGAAAGTGATGATTAGTCAATTACATACACAATATATCCCAAAAAGAGCAACGTAAGTGCTATATTATATATCAAAAGGAACATTATACTATATGATCCAAAAAAGAAGCACTATAGTAATGGGGCAGGTATCGGTGTAGGATAATTATTGGATACTCTCTTGATACGTATCGAGAAGTATCGAATTATTATTTTTTTTAAAAATAAAATTTAATCTTCAGATACTCTCCTGATACGTATCGAGAAGTATCTAGCAGGTATCGGTGCATGATACGCAAGGGATACGATACGTCGTCCATTTTAAAGTATCAGGGCTTCACAGGTTATAACCGACAATAGTTAACTGTCGATAAAAATTGAGGTCAGTTTTCAACAATATCTAGGATAAAAGGCCTTCCCTAAAGAGACCCTTAACCAAATTGTGTGGAAAAATGCTCTTCTCTCATGGTTTTGCTCATTCCCAACCAAACTTCTAAAAGTTCACAGTTTTACTTGTTCCCAACCAAATTTTCAAAAATACATGTGCGTGAGTTAACTCTTAAGTCACTGAGAAAACACTGAATCTCAAAGTGAGTTGATTCACGCTGGTTTTCATATCATACGCACCTATGTCATCTTAATTGTCTTTAATTGCTTGCACCAATGTTCAATGTTCACCTCAACCTCAAGACGTAACTATTTAACGCTTCAATTCAAATGGTTTTATTGATAATTTTACGGATATTTTCATAAGTTTGGTTGAGAATAAGAAAAACATTGGGAGAAAAACAATTTTCAATTGTGTGTCGTGACTTGTCCAACTAAGTACATTGCAATGCTTTAATACATCTTGGCAAATTTTAAGTTTTTTTTGTATTTTATTTTGATATTTGGTTAAGGAAGATTGCATCCAAATTCCAAGCGAGACACAATTTTCATTTTTGAATCTGCTAATTTTATTTTTCATTTAATCTTGCCAAGCGACGTCCCAGTACATTGCAATGACTGATCCCATTATCAGTCATTGTTAATATCAGCCATTGTTATCTGGATTACAGTAGCTCTTTTATCGTTTTTTTTCCTTTGGGACTCGCATTACTGATTCAATTTTAACTTTTCTTTAAATGGATTTGAGTTTGATCTGCTGGGAATTAATTCGAACCCGCAAACTGATTTTGTGTTTGTATAAATCTTAAGTGATTTTGACGATTCTCTCTCCAACTTTGCTCAGCCGGATACCATATTTGGCAAACAACGCTATACAAGACAAGTCATTGGTGTTAATTAAAAGAATCGCTGTGAATAAACGCAAATGCAACACGGAAAAAAAAGAAAGAAAAAAAAAACATAGATAAAGCCTCAGAATTGCAGAATAGTATCCACAAGGCATAAAAGCCATTCAGTCCCGAAAGATGGTAATTGGTGTATCATATATCATCATTGACAATATCTATGTTTTTTTGTAATGACATTTATATAAATAAAAACATGTGAAACAAAGAATATAATTCAAAAATGTGTGTCTCATGGCCGTCCAAAGAAGTAAAGGCAGCAACGCCGCTCTACAAGGAGATGGAATATGAGACAAGTACCAACGGAGGAACTCTCTCCGAAGAGAGAAAACCATCAACGTCGATAAACATCAATATGCAACGTTTACTTGGAGTTATACAAACACAATTTTAGTTTGCCCCCATTCAAGTTAGAGATTTGGAATAAAATCTCCCGTCACAAAAACACTTAACTAAAATTAAACTTTGAACAATACACATTACGAAGTGCAAAAAAATAAAAATTGAATTAGAATGCTTATTAAAAAGGACTGCAAAATAAAAACTAGAGAACACACAAAATGCCTCAGAATTGCAGAATAGTATCAACAAGGCAAAAAGCCATTCAGTCCCGAAAGATGGTATTTGGTGTATGATATCATCATTGGCAAAATTTGTGTCTATGAATACAATAAGATTAAACAAGTCAAAATCACACTCAAATCAATAAGTTGAATAATAAAATAAAATCAAGTATAACTTAAAAAGCTTGAAGTAAACACAAAAACATAGTAAGAGTGCATCAGTGAATTAAGAGTGTCCGCAAGGATATATCCATTCGGTTCAAAGTGAAGAAATGTTAATTTACACATCATATGCGCTTGAGTTCAATCTCTTAATTAAAAACAAAAAGCACTCAGCAAAAAAGAAACAAGTAAAAATTGAAAGAAAACAAATTGTAGACGAGAAACAATCGTATCGCCAATGAAACAAATGACGATCGAAACGATGACTCGGCGTTGTTATACCTCAATGTTAAAACGATGACAGAGACAAATTAATGGTCTCTTCATCATTCTGTTTGAAACGATTGAGGCATTCCATTTGATCTATGCTTCAAAACAAAATCTAATCTAAATAAAAAACACAAATAAGGTTGATAACCATAAATCTACTAAACTTTGTTTTACATCGCCGCTAAGGAGATGGAGGCTGAAGTTGCATCTGAGCGGTACGAGCAATTTATAGACCAATGCTAAACCTAACTTGGCAAACGATGTATTTTGTGGACTAAAATGGGTCGAGGCCAATGGGCCCGACTATTACCCAACATTGAACCATGAAAAGACAATATTTGCTTTTCACACCCTCCGTTTTTTATGCCCTCCAAAATCTCAATTTTATCCTATTTGGATTTAATAATCCAAATCATGTTTTTTCATTATTGAACTATAGAATTCAAAATCATTTAGAACACAAAAAACCAAAATTATTTTTTGTTATAATTATTTTTACTATAGTATTTTTCACTATGATTTCTTCGTATGTTACAGTTCAAATTAAGCTTTCCTGAATAACATGATCTTATATCAACAAGAAAGCATATAACTCAAATGGTCCCTTCGAACTATACTCACAAAATATATAACATAGTTCTCACATTGTTGTCAACATGGAGTTTCATCTGAGTGATCCAAAAGTGTCCATCTTAGTGATCGGCAGAAAACGATACTCAACATTGTCCGCCTTCTTTATGTCTCCCTGATTTATAAGACAATTAATTTGACTCAATTGATCTTTAAAGAAAATATACAAAAAAGAACGAGGTGAAGAAACAACGACACTTTTTAGCTTTATATAGATGAGAATATGTGTTCCATGTGAGCATAACCCATTTGGCAAAGACATTGCATTGTTATATGCAGAGGTCAGGAGTCGAACGTCGAACACCCTACTTATTCACCTTAAAAGATGAATTCTAGCCACTAGGCTACCTGATAAAAAAAAAACGAGAACACGTGTAACTAAGTGATTTGATCTTGGTGGTTGTTGAGTTTCAACTAATAGGATATTGAGCTTGGAATAAGTCGGGGTTGATTCTAAAATGGAACGATTGTTAACCGTATTTTACTCATCTTTTTCAGACAAACTCCAAATTCCTAGAGCTTACACCTTTAAAAATTTGAAGGTTAACACCAAAAACAAACGAGAGCACATGTTTATACCGATAAAAATCAATACATCACATTGGCATGCAAGGGAAAGACTAGTTCAATGCAAAAGCATCGTACAAGTTGATAGAAGTTGCTCATATTAACTTTAGGAAAATGATAACAATTTTCCCACAACACTAGTTAATGAGTTGTAAAAGGAAATGCCTATTTGGATGTATGTTTATCTTAGAGCAATGTCTAATCAGTTATAATGATTTGCATACTTTACGGGGTTGCCTTGGAGAAATGTCTATTTGGATGTATGTTTATCCTACCTATCTTAACAACTTTGACATGCAGGATTGTTAGTTTTGGTACAAACATCATGCTACAATGGAGGCAAGTACCAAGTTCATAGTAACTTGTTTTAAAATTTGGAGAAATAGAAATGAACAGATTTTTCAAAACGTGTAGAAAGATACTTGGAGTTACGTCAACAACATAATCTCTTACCATGCCTGTATGGTTTACACTCTTGGTACCACTAGTAAGCATCTTGTGGCCCGTCAGATTCGTTGGAATCTTCCTTCTGAAGGCTATATTAAGATCAATGTATACGGTTCTTTTTTTGGAAATCCCGACAATACAGGGTTTGGAGGTCTCTTGAGAAACGATATGAGATTTTGGATTCAAGTTTTTTTTTTGTCCTTGTGATATAGCTTCTAGTTTACTTGCTAAACTTTCAGCTATTTGGAAATGAATTTAACTTGCATGGGACCTTGGGTATCAATCTATCATCATGAAATGTGACTCTCAGACATCTTTGGATCTTATTGTAGATACTAATTCAAATGACTTTCATCCTCATGCAAACTAGATTCCTCTCATTAGAAATCCCTCTCCTCTTCCCTGGATGCTATTCTTTAACGATACTTTGAGAGGAGACAATGAATGTGCTGATTGGTTGCCCTAATTTAGTGCTAAAAGTGTTGATTCTTTGAAGATACAGATGTCTCATCCTCCTCAGCTAAATATCTCTCTTTATTGATGTCTCTGAGATATTTAGACAACAAATTGCTTATGTTGTCACTTGCTATCAGATTTCCGCTATCGGACCCACCCACCGTTTATGTCCACGAACTAAGCCTAATAATGTTGGTCGCGAGGAGATGTGTTAAGAGTTCCACATCAGATATGAGATGGTCTGACAATATGTTTATAAGTGGGGACAATCTTCAACTCACAAACCGGTTTTATAGAGTTGTATTAGACCCAAACACAATTTCAAAAAGCTAAGTTTTTTTTTTTTATTGTTTTCCACTTGATTAAAAAAAACATCTCCCCATGATGTATAATTAACATTTCATCTCCAACCCCTTAAGTACAACGTTCGTGCGCATAAGGGCTGATTTGGAACGTCAACACCGAGTTTCAACGATTCTTCAAATCGGAGGGTTGAGAATTTGGGAATGTAGAAGGGACCCACCACATCCAATAACTAGTATATGAAACTGATCCAAGTTTAGGGTTTCACTTCAAAAGATAGTCCCCAAAACCCAACAAGCACTTGTGTACTAAACTAACACCATTTTTCATTTCATTTATTTACTCCTTCCATCCACTTCTCACCGGTAAGTACAATTTTCTTAAACCCAAATCCTCTTCCTACATCGTCTTCATCGATACATAGATCGATAATTTCAGTATACAATTATTTTTCTCCTTTGCTTTACTTTCACTATTAATTTAGATTTAGATTTGGGATTAGAAAATTATGGGGAAATCAGGTGGTAGAAGAAAGAAGGGTGGTGCTGTTGTTGACAATTCAGCTTCTGTCCAAACACCAAATGGTGGGGTTGAATTGGATTCATCAATTTTCTTGAAGAAGGCACATGAAATGAAAGAAGAAGGGAATAGAAGATTTCAGAGTAAGGATTATGCTGCTGCTCTTGAAAACTATGAGAATGCTTTGAAACTCACGCCCAAAACTCATCCTGATAGGGCTGTTTTTCACAGCAATAGGGCTGCTTGTATGATGCAAATGAAACCTATTGATTATGAATCTGTCATTTCTGAGTGTACTTTGGCTCTTCAGGTTCAGCCGCAATTTGTCCGAGCTTTGCTTCGTAGGGCTCGGGCGTTTGAGGCTGTTGGTAAGTATGAATTGGCTGTTCAAGATGTGCAGTTGTTATTGGCTTCTGATCCCAATCATAAGGATGCTTTGGATATTGCTCAGAGATTGAGGGCTGCGTTTGGTCCTCGTCAGGAAGCACAGCAGGATCTCCACAGTCGGCCTTCGCCTGCTGCGTTAGGTGCTTCTGCTGTCCGTGGTGCTCCCATTGCTGGATTAGGTCCGTGTTTGCCAGCACGGCCTGTGTCGAAGAAAGGGGTGAATTCTGCCGTTGGGTCAGTTGTTTCTCCTAATAACAAGGCGGACAAGTCTCAAAATGTTTTGCTGCCAACTGAAAATGGTCCAGAGAATAAGACTCAGTTGCCGAAAGTTGTGTTGAAGCCTTTTAATAATGGTCCTTCTGTGCAATCTAACTCGAAAAATGAGAGCCAGAAGGATAGGAATCTGTCGGAGGTTGCTATTCGGTGGAGACCGTTGAAGCTTGTTTATGATCATGATATCAGGCTTGCTCAAATGCCGGTGAACTGTAGTTTCAGAGTACTGAGAGATGTGGTAAGCAAAAGATTTCATTCGTCAAATTCAGTTCTGATCAAGTACAAGGATTGTGATGGTGATTTGGTTACTATAACATCTACTGATGAACTCAGATTGGCAGAGTCTTTTGTCGATAGCAATCTGCTGAAAGAACTTGAATCAGATAAAAGTGATTCTGTTTCGGTATTGAGACTACATATTGTTGAAGTTAGTCCGGAGCAGGAGCCACCTTTGTTGGAAGAAGAGGAAGAAAAACTTGTTGAGAATGAAGTGACCAAGGGAGATGAAATTGGATCTCATTCTTCCCTCGGTGACTCGGTCCCTGAAGTTACTGAAGTTACAGAAGTCACTGAAGTTCCTGATACCGAGGTTGATAAGATAATAACAAAGAAGGATGTTTCAAAGGAAAAGCCAGGAGCAACAGGAGATAATGAATGCAAAGAAGTGGAGATGGATGATTGGCTCTTTGAATTTGCTCAGCTTTTCCGCTCACATGTTGGTATTGACCCTGATGCTCATATTGACTTGCATGAGCTTGGGATGGAGCTATGTTCAGAGGCACTTGAAGAAACAGTGACAAGTGAGGAGGCTCAGGATCTATTTGATAAAGCTGCTTCAAAGTTCCAGGAGGTGGCAGCATTGGCATTCTTCAACTGGGGTAATGTTCACATGTGCGCTGCTAGGAAGCGAATTCCCCTAGATGAGTCTGCTGGTAAAGATGTAGTGGCAGAACAACTTCAAGTGGCTTATGACTGGGTCAAGGAAAAGTATTCTTTGGCACGAGAGAAGTATGAGGAAGCACTGTTGATCAAACCTGATTTCTATGAAGGACTGTTGGCTCTGGGCCAACAACAATTTGAGATGGCCAAGCTCCATTGGTCTTTTGCAATTGCTAAGAAGATAGACCTATCAACATGGGATCCAACGGAAACTCTTCAACTGTTTAACAGTGCAGAGGAGAAGATGAAATCTGCGACTGATATGTGGGAGAAGTTGGAGGAACAGAGGGCAAAGGAGCTAAAGGACCCAACTGCAACAAAGAAAGACGAATTGTTGAGAAGAAGAAAGAAACAGGGAAGTGCTACTGAAGGCGAGTCTTCTGTCGTTGGTGGTCAGGGTGAGATATCTGCCGAAGAAGCTGCTGAGCAAGCAGTGGTCATGAGATCACAAATTCATCTTTTTTGGGGCAATATGCTTTTCGAAAAATCCCAAGTGGAATGCAAATTAGGAATGGATGGTTGGAAGAAAAACCTGGATGCTGCAACAGAACGCTTTAAGCTTGCAGGAGCTTCTGAGGCAGATATTTTGATGGTTCTAAAGAATCATAGTTCAAACGGTGATACAAAAGGTGATGATAAAAAGGTCCCAAGTCCACTTTCCAACAAGACCGATGAACTAGAGATCAACAAGGAGGCCAATCAAGTATGAGATAAATGATGTGTGGCTATGGAATCTCATTTGTTTCTGTTCAGTCGTGTTTTCAATGAAGACCATGGACAAGGAATATCCTTGGCATCAAGAGCTCAAAAGAAATGTTTGAATTTTTTGAAAATTGGAATTGAAAATTTAGGGTACTTTTAACTAGATAGCTCTTTGCCTGCCCTTTTTTCCTTTTCTTTTTTCTCTGAAGTTCTTGGTGATCTGATGAAGGGAGATTGTTTTTTAACATTATTTACAGTTATGAATTTCTGATGCTCAATTTCAGTTGCTCAGTCATTTTTGTCTCCTACTTGTTCTTTGTAGTTTGTACCGTTGCAATTTATTGAGGATTGTGTTACTTTTTCAACTCTTGACTATGCTGCATGTATTGTTGATTTTATAAGTTATAATAACAAGTTTTGTTGGTTAAGTTATGCCTAGTTGAATGTGTTTCTGTCATAGACCATGGTTAGTGTGACAGTTACGCTCAAAGAAGATTCTTGTGAAAGCCCTGAAAAGTAAACTAGAAAGTAGAAAAAATATAGTACTGTGCAAGTAGTATATGGATTCCATTACACTTAATCAAATTTTAACGGAGAGGCTTGATAGGATGGTTTCTGTCTTTGAGTTGACAATCATGTTAATGACCAAGATTGGTTGTCACAAAGTGCATGGAACAAAATTCTTGGCTGTGTGATTGAATATTATTGTGTGGTGAAATGGATTTAGATAAGTTCCACGTCTCAGCCTATATCCATTAGATTACGTGCCATGTTAGTGTTTCTAAGTGAGAAAACAATGAGGCTGTCACGGATTATTGCTTTCTCAAATTAGTTCTTTTACTTATATAAGCAAAATCACTAGATTTTCTACATGTATGTTACGTTCTTATGATAGATTTCTTAATTTTACACAATCTCTTTACATATCATTTATTTGGTTTAAATTTTAATCCACATATATATGTTTCTTGTTGTTGACATTTTTCATATTTGTTTAGTTTAAACGCTTTTTTCTTTATTAGATGTTAGATCAATCTGAACAGAAAAGCATGGGGAAGGGTCTGTTAAAATTCTTAGCTGTTCCTTTCCTTGTACGTTCAGTCGTTCAGCGATATTAGATACTCATCAATGTGCTTACAACATAAACAAAATGCTAAAGGTAGTTGTTGAATGTTTGAATTGATTGCGAGTTTGACAGTGTCCTAAAGTGAAGTTTTTGTCAAAATTATAATGGTTTACCATGACTATGACAATTTTACCTCCAATCACTTGTATTAATTTTCAATGCCTGATACGTTTTTTTCCCATTTAAGTATCCTGTGCATGATAGTGAGTCTAGTGAGGAATCAAATAAAACGCAAGTTAGAGGAATAAACTAATTCATGAGTTCTGTGCTCTTCTGTTGTGTCAACGTACCCAACTGAATTTCTGAATAATTTTTACAGCTGTGGCATGGCACTAAGCAAATTTTAGTGATGAAATTGTCCTTTGTGATCCCAATTGATCATTAATGCTAGTTGAAATTGCTCATGCAACTATCATAAATCATGCAGCTCATTGTTAGTTCTCTCACAACTAAAACGACCTACTTTTTTCTAACTCTTATCCTGTTATTAATTTATTATTGGTTATCAATTCAGTGTTGTTTCTCACCAAATTTATATTCTTAATATTATCAACAATTCTAGTTTGGTTGCAGTCCAATGTCATGGCCACACAAGATGTACTATTTTTTCTTATTTTATATATGCCTTTCGGTTCCTCAAAAGGGAACTTGGAATCATTTCAAACAAATAAAGGGAGCTTGAAAGTTACGATAACAAGAATTAGCAATGAGATAAACCCCAATAAATCATGGGATTGCAAACAACTATGCTACTAAATCATGGAATTGTCCAATGTTTTACTGATAACGTATAATTGACCCACACAGATACAACACTAAAACAAGCATATCTCGAAAAATAATGTAAGTGGGACTGCAAAAACATGTCAAATTTTTTAAGACATATTTATCGTAGAGGGAAAATCGATGTAAGGTAATTTTCATTATTAGTGCTCATATGTTTTCAATCTGTGTTTGTTTGAATGACTATACAGGCTATATAACAAGAATCATAGAGTCGGAATTAAAGAAGTTACAAATTCAATTTGGCTTATGATCTCGATAAAGTGTTTTGTTGCACCAAATAAATATTGCCAACATCATCACCGGGTTCGGGTTTTTACTTCTTTAATATAATTACATTACTTCAATATAGTGATAGATTTACAACTTGAGCAATTGAGTTCAAGTTCGTTCACCAATACCATGAAATAGCTACTTGCCATGTCAAGGTCTATAAACATTTAATATCTCACAATCCAATTTGCCACATAATAGAAGCATTCAACCCATTCAGTAGGTTTAGATTCATAATAGAATTGTAAATTGAACTGTGGAAAACAAGATATATAATTCTTGTATATCATAAAAACGCCTCAACATTTAAGCAAACTGTGGAAATATCGGGTCATTGGACATTAATTATCGAGAAAGCACAAGAGCAACATCACTTATTCTTAAAGCTTATTACGTTTAGCTACAACTTAACCTAGATTTTTCCCTCTAATTTCATGTCATTTATTGCTAATCACTTTAACCCTAAAACTAGAATTTTGACCCGTGCGACGCACGGGTATTCTTGACTGTAAGAGAGACCAATAAATAATCTTTAACCCGTAAGATCGTGGGTCGATCAATAAACGCAAATTAGATTATTGGAGATAC
>Ga0099826_10002744_pt1 | contig 11544 bp, 7 predicted proteins | sample Mtrugardesep15_FD_76830 | JGI IMG/M metagenome (GOLD analysis project Ga0099826, IMG submission 76830) | Root nodule microbial communities of legume samples collected from California, USA - M. trunc garden sep15 | ecosystem: Host-associated > Plants > Roots > Nodule | place: USA: California...
AAATAAGGAAATCAACAAAACTGTGGAAAAGGAAAAATCACTTCGCACCTAATAGCACATGCTCTTTGTTGGAAGCAAATACTGAAACGATATCTCCAACTCCAAGTTTCATCAATTTAGCATCTGTGAAAAGGAACTGGTTTAGACGGCAGTTTGAATAATTCTTTGCTTTTAAAACATTGCTTCATTATTTGGAAAAATGAAATATAATTTTAGAAACAACATCATAAATTTGCGAATGGTGACTAGTTATGGCACAATGTTAGCAAGTTCTGGAATTTACTTCCTGCAAAGGCAAGATAAGGCTGGTTGCTATTGACCCATAACACATGGCCAACCATTTCTTTGTTTCTTATACTCTGTGGTTTATAGGACCAGTCCACCTTCTTTTTCAAAATTTAGAAATTTCCAAAAAATCATGGGTTTAAGGCTGTCTGTTGCAGTTAGGCTTAAGATATATTCTCATATCAGTATTGAAAAAAGTTTTTCAATATATCCATTTTTTGTTTATATGAGGATGAGTTAAGTGCACAACTTTCTTTTAGGTACGCTTGCTGGATACAATGTCGTTTGTGGACGCACTACCGGCATTCAGAATGAAACAGTGGCACGTGGTTGTTCTCTTGTTCGTCGATGCATTGTCTGTTTCTAGAGTGCCTACTCTTATCTCATACATGACGGACAGGAGGGACTTGTTTCTCAAGGTGAGACCGTTTGTTTATATTGTTCTGATTTATTATTTTACCCACATTACTGTGGTAGCAATCTGATTGACGCACATGAAGGATTTCATAATGATATCAGGTTGCATATATAAATATCCCGACAAATATTTAATCCTTATTATTTTATTTGCTAGTATTTTGGTTACTTTTTATCTGCATTTCCTTCACCTTTCTTTGTTTATTCTAAATGTGAACTTAAAAAAATAAACCCCCCATAACTTAGCTGCCCCATGCTTTCATAGTTATACGAGCTTGCATGGATATCCTGACAAAAACGCTTGATCCCTGTTATTTCATTTGTTATTATTTTGGTTACTTTTTATTGGTGTTTCCTTCACCTCCAAACTTATCAAAATAAAATCCCACATAACTTAGCTGCTACCATGCTTAGATATTATTTTACTCTATAATTTGGTTTATCTAATGTGGTTCTCCAATAGCTGTAGACTTGAAATTCTTTTCCAAAACTTGCCTTACATTAGCAGTTCAGCTCGTAACTGCTATGTGGATTTTTAGTTAAAGTGAGGTTGACTACATGATGTGCACTCAAATTGCCATATGAATAAAATTTACTTGCATATGCATTTTGACCTTTACTTTATTTTGAATATGGGAATGATGTTAATATGGGCACTTGTTTTGGTTGGATATGATGTATATAAACTGAGGTTAATCCTATCTTATGTTATGTCTTGCAATGATTTCACTCAACGTTTAATTTGTTACCCATTGTTCTGGTGTTGGTTTGGTGAAGCAGGTTCTGAGTGGTTCACAAATAGGCAAGGAAGAGTATGACGTTTTGAAGGATTTCATTGTACCGCTTGGTCGAGCACCTCATCTCTCTTCTCAAAGCGGAGCGTGACAGCATAGAATTTCCTTCGTAATTGGCCAAAAGCTTGAACTTAATCAAACACATATAGGACTTTTTTTTAATCATGAACACAATGTTACCTTTCTTTTTAGGAAATTACCTTCCAAGCTTTGGAGTGTTAAGTAAATATGTTCATCGATGTCAAACATCCAATGATAAGTCATCATGGCCACTAGCAACAGAGGAATCCTATTTTATCTATATGCTACTCTAATGATGTTTGTGGGAGTGATTAATGCAGAATTGATATTCAAATGGACAATCTTCCGAGTTATCGTTTTCTATTGAAACGGCCATTTGTATTAATTGGTGGTTTGCAGTTTCTTTAATGTTCTGAAGAGATATCTTTTACATAGCAATTGGCATGAAAACATAACAGTGGTAAAGGTCTAGTATTTGGGGAATAAAATTACAAACTATATTAAATGAAAAACTTGTAAAGTTCAAACTATATTCAAGGAATTTCTATTTCATTTGTTCCCAATTTTTTTTTTTTATAACTTTTTAGTATTATGCATAATGACAAAAATGGTAAGTTCCTGATCTTTTTTATTTGTACGGGATTAAAACTTCAGCCAATTGAAGTGAGGGAGTGGTTCTATTGATTACTGCGTGTGCCTACACAGCTTGATGTGCTCTACTGCCTCAGTGTCACTTACGGTTATCTTTACTAGTAAATTGGAAGAAGATTATTCCATATTTCGTAATAAGAAGCTACAATGAGCAATAGTAATTGTAATAGTGCTCCTTCAGTCAGAGGGAAAAGCATATCAACAACTTGATAACTCACAAATTAACAAGGCTTGCTTTCTTACTATTCATTACAAACATTTAAGTTTTAGTACAAGAAACAATTATCTTCGTTGCAATACATGTTTATGATGAATATGAAGACCTCTATATTCACAATAATAATGAAATAACTGGTAAAAAGGAATCACGAGTTTACATAAATACTCTTCACCTTGAGACACCAATCTACACTCCCACAGCAACTTCATAGGATACAATTTCTGGTGTGGAAGCATTTAGAACCAACACACTGCTCTGAGCAAGACCATTCTGTGACTCTTGTTCTATCCCATTCTGGTATTCAGAAATATTAACAGTTGAATCTTTACATTCTTCACTGCCTTCTACTATACTTGTTTTTGCATCTTGGTTGATTACTGATACCTCGTTTGTGGAAGACATGATAGAATCCTTTTCTGTTTTTGTGACCGCGATTTCTTGAGATTGTACCTTGGCTTGAGTTCTTTTGATTGGTTTCTTTGTACTCATATCTTTATAACCTTTTACCTTTGCCTTGGTTGAATCATTCTTCTGTTGTTTCTCATGTGGGATAGAACTAGGTTTATCTTCTGAACTGTTGTTCACAATAGATCCTTTGTTTCTTCCAAGCTTTGGTGATTTTGGGCGTGTTGTAGGTATCTAATTAGTAGATAAAATACAACAGTATAAGAAAGGGTTAAAGAAGCATTATCTCAAGTAATCAGACTATATATTGTAAGAGGAGTTACCTTTTTCAGCTCAACTTTTGGAGGAGGTTCCTTATAGAAACTTGGCATTGGAGCTGCTTTGAATGTCATTTTCTTTCTTAATTTCTTGATCTCTGCCTCTTGGCTTTCCTACAAGAAATCAAATAAAAATAAATGAATACGATAATAAGCTAAAGAGCTGCCAATGAAAACTCAAACCATATGGAACAAAATATCTATGAGTTATTCGCATCGATACCTTTGATTTCTCTTGCAGATTACTTATCTCAGCTTCTTTTTCCTGAATTTTCTCTTCTAACTTTGAGAAGAACTGGATGAAAAGGATAAAAAAGGATTAATATCTATCATATGCAATTCAATATCAATATGCTTTAAGGTTTCAACAACAACCTCTCTTCGCTTTTCAGCTCGTTCTTCCAATCTGAAGGAAAATCCAGAGCCATTGCTCTTCTTACCAGGAGTAAGACTTCTGATAGCATGTAAACTAAATTTCATGAATCTATTATAGGTATAGAAAAAGAAGAAAGAATGGCAATGCCACAAGTTCATATCCTAATGAGACATATTAGTGTAAGATTTAGTAATCTTACGAAGTTGTCGAATTAACATCGTCATCTTCTCTGTTCGGCTTTTCACTTTTCGCAGGGTTTGAATTCTGATCAACAGGTCTGCAGTCATGTGGAAAACCATAAGGTCATAATTCGTTCATCATAAATATGTTGGAGCATTCTCCTAAAGATATATATGAATTCATGCTTATAGTTGAATCTACCTTAGACTAAAATGTATTGATGAATAATATTATAAATGTGACTAACTTTAAAGAATGGTTAATAATTTAGTAAATTTTGGAAGTTGAGATTGCAGTCGTGGCTACAAATTACGCCACAAATGCGGCCACAGTTGAGGTCACATATGCTTAAAATCATTGAAGTTACATAATAATTTTGGTCGCGGACCATAATTTAAAACAATATAGTTTGGAGTTTAGGACTTACAGTGATGCCTCAGATGTCTGGCTTTTGGCAACTGCAGTCAATGGGGTAGACCTTCCAAACTGGTAGATAATATAGAAGTAATGAGCATGGAGACCAACGAAATGTAAAGAAGCTATCAATACATAGAAAAAGGCATTAACAAACAAAAAATCTTTACCTCAGAGCTTTTAAAGCTATTTATAGATGTCAAAGAAGTCCTTTGTTTAGAGTTTCCCTTGTTTGCTTTTGCCTCCTTTGAGTTTGTCAACTTTCTTGAACTAAGAGTTGAAGTCACAGCTTGAATGTGCTTATTTTCTGTCTTCTTAAGAATCCCGTCGGTGCTTTTCTTCATAGCATCAAGACGAGCTGATTTCGATGGGAATGTAAGGCTCTTCGAAAGGTTTTGTTGTCTTTGTGTTTGAGATGATGAAGTTGTGCCCTTCAAATTTGGTTTAACTTTGATGGTAGATTTAGTGTTCTTTGAAGCAACACCACTTTTGGCACCAGGTTCCTAACATGATTTCATAAGGTCAATTATTTACTTTATGACATGTTTGAATTGACTTATTTGAGCTTATCTATCGACATATTAATCTACATGATAGTTTATGAAAAACAACCTGTAGCATATATGAAAATAATCTTTTGATTTTATCTTTATTTATAGCAATAACTTATAGCTTATAGGTTATACATAAACACTTATATGCTAAACATTTATGCTATAAGCACTTAATTAAACTGCTTATCCAAATATCGTAAATGATCATTGGTTGCTTATTTAATGATAAGCAATTATGATACATTGATTATGGTACCTTGGAACTTTTGGCGGTTTTAGTAACAGCAGAATTGTTGCCATCAATTTCTACTATGGGTTGAGATACTGCATTCTTGGGCTCAATTTCTGCATTACCATTGTCTTCAACTTCTTTATGTATGTGTTCTACCTTGGTTGTTTCTCCAATAACATGTTTCTCGTCTTCCATAACAACTTCATTTTCAGATTCCATTGTCCTACAAATAGTCACAAAAAATAGAGGTTAGTTTAGACATAATCACTTGTAATCAAATAACAATTTGTTTTGTTTTGATTTTTTTCCTGAATCAAATTACAAAATACAATGAATATAAATAGAAAATCCAACAAAATATGCATAATTCTAGCGAATTATATTCCTAAAACATGTATGGTTTAAGTCCACGCTAACTTCTTTTTATAGAGGAAATCCAGGCTAACTTTACCAAGTCCTTTTATTTATGATAGTCGGAACCGATGTGGTGCGGCACTTGTACTCGGCCGCTTAAGCATGTGGTCAGGTTTAATCGTTGTTGGGTGTGTATGGAAAAACAATTAGATAATGTATCTCAATTACCTGGTAAAATTAGTCTTTATAATTGCGCGTGGGAGTAACCTATATGCCATTGATTAAAGCTATTTTTAAAATTTGACAATTTTGGTTGGTCCATCAAATACTTGATCTGAAATACTGTGGTATGACATGTTTTAAATGAAGTTTCTCCAAAAAAAAATGTTAAGATAATTTTCTTACAATTTCATCAATATTCATCTTTTCTCATCATTAAATCATATATAACGTCATTTAAAACACATCACCGACTTTGTAGTTCAAAAATATGATGAAGGAATCAAAACTTTCATATTTTAAAATAGGAGGATCAAATCTGCAAAATGGTGAAAATAGAGGGACCAAAACTGCAATTAAGATGAAAAAATTAAAGCTTAGAAACACTGAGATTATATTTTCAACTCAAAATTCTAGATCCTCCCAATGTTGTAACTTTGATTAATCTTCTTAAGGTTACACTTCTTTGAAAATAAAATCATGGATTTGAATTCTCTACAATGTTTGCCACAAATCTGAATTCAAATTCTCAGAATAAGATTCTGATGCTACATTTTCTCAGTAAAATTAAGAAACAAACAATAAAAAATGACATTAGAATTAGATCTTCATCCCCTGCAACAAACTATCCACAATTCAATGAAACTAATCATAATTCAAATAAAAATAACAAAAAAGACAAACAAAAAAAATGCATATGGAAACATAAACACATGGAAATTGAGAATTTCTAGATAGCATAAATGATGCATAAAATACACACTGTGTACCTCTAAAACTTGGGTTTGAGAGATTGAATTATGCCAAATATTGAAGAAGTGATTTTGTTTTGTAAGTGCTTTTGGATTGGATATGTGAAGTGTGATAGTTGAACTTGAAGATGGAAACTGAAGTTGGTGATACTAAGGTTTTCTATGCAAGAGTGATTTGTGGGGAGAAAGCTCAAGTGGAACTAAGCTAGCTTTCAATGAATTGGAAATGTAATAGATAGATAGATTAATAGCAACTGTCACAATGACTCTTCTACCACTCCCTCTAATATGTAACTGTCACTGCAATCAATAATTTTTCTTTTTGTTGTTTTTTGCTAGCATTGCATAGCATTGAGGTGAAACTATAAATTCCTGACATAAACATATACATATGACATTCTTACGCATCAATATTTGTAATAAATTGAGATAACTCAATAGATTTTGTTACCGTCTTGACAGTCGATCCATTCCTCATATTTAAACTTAAACTCTAACTGTTCTCTGCAAATATTCACTATTCATCTTTTGTTGTAATTTGGTTTCATGCCCGTACGCGGGTTCGCTGGGTTGCGCCTGTGAGAATTTTGCTAGGATAAATTAGAGTAGTTCAATGATTAAATATTTGTAATAAATTGAGAAACCTCAATGATTAAATACAATCACATGTTTCGATGTTGTGTCAAAAAATAAACACTTTTTAATATAAAGTGTCGGTGCTACATAGGGTGAAACCGTGTGCTTGGAATCAAAAGATATATAAACAATATAGTTTGTTTTCAAGTCTACATGTATAATGAGTTGTTGTAGGACAATTAATTGCATTTGTGAGATAAATAAATGATGATTTGGATATATAACTAATTATTTTTTTAGCAACATTGTTTATTTGTCGATAGTATGTGATAAGAGATTAAAGACTATGTCCTAATAGTGTAAATTTTGTATACAACGTCATTCAATAAAATTTCACCACATAGTGTTTATATTTAATCATTTATGTCTCGATACTGTCAGAGATCAAACACTTTTTAATGCACCGAAACATATGATTATATTTAATCTTACTCATGGTAAAGATGGATTGTTCTGTGAATTTTTACCACAATTTATTAACTATATGTGTGTATATATTATATATGTATGTAGAAATATACAAAACGTGTTTAGTTTCTTTCTTTTTGAAAGGGTTAACGTGTTTAGTTAATAAGTCAACTATTCACCTTAAAAAGTTTAATTATTCAATCATTATAATTATATGACATGACTCCCCTATAATAAGAAATTAATTTGTATCAACTCTTGAAACTAACAATGGCAAGAGGGTGCCACTGCCAGCAAAATTTGTTTATAAAAAGGAAAAGAAGGTTGGTAAAGTGTTTCTTTACATAAACAGAAACAACCAAAAACAGAGAAGAATAGTTCATTTGTTAGTTAAAATATAATATTTTGAAGATTTTGGCCACAGACAAAGATAATTGACTAAATAAATTAAGAATTAATTGGATGATTCTGGTTTCTTAGGAGCGGTGGAGAGAGATTTGTCCATATACGATGAATTATTTTTGGTTGAACGTATATAGCATATATTCATGAAAATAATGCAAACAATGATTGGTGAAATTGAACTTAATTCCAAGTTTTTTTTAAGAATCCAAAGCTAAATTTTGTCCTAATGTAAAGCAAAATGTTAATAAGAAATACATTTTTAAGTTGGTTTCATGTGTTTAAATATTACACTATCCATATAGTATCATTTGAGAAAAGAAAATGCTAATGAATAAAAAGTATAAATCATCTAGAAATGAAGTAAAACAAACTTTTACGTGTGTGGAAAAATTGGAATACCTTTTGAGGAAAAACTAAAGTTACAATTCAATTTGTTATAAGTTTATATACATATAAATTCTCAAATATCTTTTAGATATATCACAAGGGTAAGAGAATGAAAAGACGAAAAAGTCAAAGATGGAAACACAACATAACATAAGTCACTATCTTAAAACATGAGAATACAAGAACAAAGCGTGGGGGCCGGGTATATGTCCTAACTCAAGACTAATACAAGCCATTAGACATAGCAAGAGGTGTGTCCCCCTGGCTTAAAACCATTTATATAAGTTATACTGTAATTTTATACAAGTTGAATATGAAACTCTTATCAAAAGGAAAAATTAAAGCAGAAGAAAAAGACAAAAAATACTATAATTGAGGGAACTAAGCTAGACAATATCTCGATAGAGGAAAATGATATGTAAAGATGATCTTAAGTTCATGAGTAAGTGAAATGTCTAGTTTAACGAGTTAATCTGTACAAGAGTTTCCTTCACGCAAGTTATGAACAAAATCAAAATTTCAATCTCTTACCATATAAGAACGAATTTTATCAATAAGATAAGCATAAAGGTGAGTAGGTAGGACCCCGTCCTTAATAAAAGTCCATGTGTGTTTGAGAGTCTGACTCACAAAAGAAATAACACGAAGCTCTACATTAATATTAGTAGTATGAACACAACTTCAAGCAAAACCAATGATCCAACCATCTAGAGAATTTCCAAGGAGACCCCAGATCTTGATCTACCAGGGTTACCAATTGAACTACCATCAACATTAACTTTAATCACATTATCTGATGGAGGGAGCCAAGAGACCAATCTAGGAATAGGGATAGGAGAAGGACCATAAAAAATCTTCTAGATAGAATTATAAAGAGAGTAAATTTGACCAAGAATAAACCAGATGAGATGATTAATGTTAGAGAAAGCTTCGTCATTTTTAGACTTCCAAATAAACAAACATTCAGTAAAAAAGAGTGTGTTATACCGACCAGTTGCATGTAGCTTGAACCATATCTCAAGATCATTTTTAATAGTATCATTATGAAGTCAAACCTGAGCTGGTGTCAAACCTGCATGACTTTTGGACAATCACACACCAAATATAAATAAGTTTATGATGATACACCACATCTATAATTAAATTTATATTTGATCTATTATGTTTAGAAAAATGCTTAATGATACGAATGAGATTTCAACGAAACACACAAAGACAGTTTATATGTGGAAAAAAAAACAGTCAAACAATCATCTCTCTTCTCTCCCTCTCCCTCTCCCTCCAGGTATAACTAGTTTAACTTCTTTTAAAAGATTTTTTTATAAAAAGAAAACAAAATTGACACATGTAGAAAAATAGAGGGGGAATGGTGTTTTTGTCATTGTGCTAGTTATAAGAAAATTTTAAGGTATATTGAAGTTTGATTAGAGACTGGGTAGCACTTTGGTGACATTGGGATGCCAATGTCAAAACCAACCACAATGTCACAAGTGTGCAAAAGGACAAAAAACCATGACTTTCTTCTCTCTGACTAACAAGCATTTTTTTTATCTCTTTGTGCATTTATGACATTGTGATTAGTCAATGTCACATGACATTGACACCCCAATACCCCTTAAACAAAATTTGTTTAACATTTTTTCCTAAAAGAAAATTGTTTAACATTTGAAAAGATTGAAGAATTGGATGAAGAGTACAAGGTACAAAGACTTGCTTGGACACAAGTATTAACAAAACTCATTCAAACACACTCACATGAATGTAAAAAGTATGAAAGGACATAATTAAATAATTTGTATTTTTAAAATAGTTAAATGATATGTATTTTATAAGTGTGTCTAAATGACTTTTTTTTTCTTGTCAAATAGTTTAGTGACTAGAATTAATCATTTTTCCAAGTAAATAAATAGGGTGTACGAAATTCGAACCCCACCCCCTACATATAATAATTCATGTCCTTATCAACTGAGTTATGCTCACAGAGACTAAACGATTTTAATTTGAGTTTGAGACTATAAAAGTATTTTTCGAGCAGTACATATTCAATAAACCAACATAATTAACATTGTATACAACAATTTGATTTTTTATTTATCTTGAAGTGATGTGGCACGACCATGGAACATGATTGGTCGCATAGTAGGCCAAGCTTGACATGTGCCTCAGCACCCGGCGCCAACTATGCATGAGCTGTCGTGAAGTGGATAATCGGACGGTTGGTAGTGATAGGAAACGAAAATAATCGCAGTCAATATAAGTCCAAAATCCAAATCATTCTTCACGTTTTAGTGGGCCCATGTTATTTTCTTTCGAATTAAAACCTTTTTGGCCCCCAACCAACATGAGAAAACGATAGGAGTAGAGAACAAATAAATAAAGCACTTGTCTATCTTATTTTGTCCCTAAACTTTGCAGGATTTCCTATCTTTCCATAGTTTAATTTAGTGACTTTTTTTTTTTCCTCTTATCTCTCTATTAACTCATACCCCATTTGTCTTTGATTTAAATAATCTTATATCAATCACTATTTTATCTTTTAAATACTTTTTTTTTATACTAAAACTAGTATATATTCATTCAAATAAGTAGAAATTGCACAATCGAGAACAATACAAATTTCAAGTGGCTAAAATAAACTGACAACATCCATTGTAAGCTAAAACAGCATGATGGCTCCAAGTGTGACAAAATAAAGATGTTTGAAATATTCATGTTTCCAAATTCATAACGTTGAAAATGTTAAGAGTCATTGTTTGAATTTGTAATGGACATCAAACGAAATAAAATTCATTAATTTCAAACAAAACATGAAATCAAAATGTCCACTAATGCGACAGACAACAAAACATTGTCACACTTAGACATCAAAATCACAAACATAAGACAAAAGAAAAATCAAATCTATGTAAAATTCACTTATTTGAATAAAATGAAAAGAAAAAACGATTTAAAAATGTCATTTTAGAAATATGGCCTTAAATCACCCTCTTTGATGGGTGAAGGAGACAAGACGCAGTTGAGGTGGTTAGAATATAAAAAAGATTAAAACTATATCCATATTTACGTTAAAATCACCAATTTTTACTAGCATAGTATGTCATATAAAGGGAATGATTGAACTCTTAATTAATATAAAGATTTTATATGAATGGCTCAAAAAATTAAGATTATATATAATGACATCGATAATGTAAGTTTATCTGTTGTATTATTATATGATTAACCAAGACTTATGATATGTTTGAAATTAGAATAAGTATTTTTATTTTTAATTTTTTTAGGAAAAAGAAAAGATCATCACAACACAGAATTTGCATGCTAGTGAATTAAACCTTTTTTTTTTTTTTCCCTTTTCAAAATACATTATCCGGGATTCTGTGGATGGAACGTTGCATCCTAAAACATAGTTGCAGGCTGATCTGTGTTGAACTTGAACCTATCAGTCCCATAGTGTGTCTCAAATTATTTTATTTTTCAATTTCGTTTAGAGGTCCCACACCCAAACATCTCTACATGG
>Ga0099826_10002745_pt1 | contig 11542 bp, 6 predicted proteins | sample Mtrugardesep15_FD_76830 | JGI IMG/M metagenome (GOLD analysis project Ga0099826, IMG submission 76830) | Root nodule microbial communities of legume samples collected from California, USA - M. trunc garden sep15 | ecosystem: Host-associated > Plants > Roots > Nodule | place: USA: California...
ACATTATTAAAAAAAAAAAAAGCATGTTTGTATTAAGTATTGTTTCCTTAAACTGAATGTCCTTTTAAGTTTATTTGTGGATTATTTAAAGCTTAGATCTTATTGTTAATAGATGGTTTAATAAATGTTATTATGATGTACTTCATGATTAATTATTTGTGTTACTTATAGTAAAAAATATGGAAATATTGCAGGTGCTGGATTTCAATCTAAGAGCAAGTATATGTTTGGGAAAGTGACCGTGCATCTCAAACTTGTGGAGGGTGATTCTGCTGGAACTGTGACTGCTTTCTATGTAAGCAAAAATAATATAACTATAATTACTTCAATTGGCTCTTAGTTCTCTTGTTAATATGTTGATATGAAATTTATTTATTAGTAGTACTAGTACTCACTAGTGCATAAATAAATTAGTACATTTTAACAATTATTATAGTTTATCAAACATGTATAAATTACAATAATACTCAATGCATTGAACATTTGTTAAATGTGACAACTAGCATCCATGAATGAATAGACTATGACTACTAACAGAGATAATGAGTGCTATCTACCTACTTGAATTTGCATCCACATCTAATTGATTCTTGCATTCATTATCTTTGTCGCTATATCAATCTAGCAACCAATTTTCTTGATTGCAAATATGTGGTACCTCTATTTTGATATTATAATAAACCTAATAACCATATGGAATTTATTCCACATTTTATTGCCCTTTATGATTGATTGTGACTCCACCCGTTCGTACCAACAATAATTCATGGTATATAATAAAAAGCAATAATAATTGATGGTATCTAACTTTGAAATTTGATTTTTAATTTTTGTTTTTCAGATGTCATCTGAAGGCCCAAATCATAATGAATTTGATTTTGAGTTTTTGGGCAACACTACTGGTGAACCTTACTCAGTTCAAACCAATGTGTATGTGAATGGTGTTGGTAATAGGGAGCAAAGACTTAACCTATGGTTTGATCCATCTAAGGATTTTCACGCCTATTCAATCTTTTGGAACCAACGTCAAGTAGTGTAAGCACCTACATTATTCATATGTTACAATTTAATCTAATATATATAATAAACTTTAATTAATTATTGTTATTATTATTCTAACATATTCTATACATGTCTATATTGTGTAGGTTTCTAGTGGATGAGACACCAATAAGGGTACACACAAATTTGGAACACAAAGGAATTCCTTTCCCAAAAGACCAAGCAATGGGTGTATACAGTTCTATATGGAATGCAGATGATTGGGCAACACAAGGTGGTCGTGTGAAAACAGATTGGACTCATGCACCTTTCATTGCTACCTACAAAGATTTTGAGATCAATGCTTGTGAGGTTGCTGTGCCAGTGACATCAAATGACAATGCTAAGAAATGTGCTAGTAGTGAGGATAAAAAATACTGGTGGGATGAACCTATGTTGAATGAGCTCACTATTCATCAGAGTCATCAACTTATTTGGGTTAGGGCTAATCATATGGTCTATGACTATTGCGCCGATACCGCTAGGTTCCCGGCGATACCACTTGAATGTGTTCGCCACCACCACTAGTGAAGCAAAAGAAATGAAGACTCAAGAGTTCTATTAATATAATTTTGGTGCATAATGAAATTTTTGAAATTGGTCACATTGTTTTAGATTTTTATGCATTCAAAATTATAATTAGAATTCTGTATTTTGGGAGGGATGGGAATGAAATGAAAGAATTGTGAACATGTCCTTCATGTGTCACATTGTAATATATTCAATTTAATTAGTTGCTATGGTTTAATATGAAATTATTTTATTCCATTGTTTGTTGTGCAAAATCCAATTTTATTCATGTGGTTCCCTTTATTTTAATTGGTAGGATCGTGGATCATACAATATAGTGTAAAAATCTAGTGAGATTCGTTGGAGAATGCATTATGCTTTGGGGGTACGGCAAGCTCACGGGTTGTCTTGGTATTAAGAATTTGGATAAAGTAACAAAATAATTGAGAAGGTGAAGCCTAACAGTGTGGTCCCTAATATTTAAATTTCGAGGACCTAGATCTATGGGGTATGGTTTTTTCCCGTGTTTTGTGAGAATAATTCTTTGATTAGATCACAATGTTTTTTTACCAAGATGCATGGAAACCTAATGCATACTTTTATTAATATGAATCGAGCTTAATACAATGAATTTATCATATACTTGCATAGTATTTTTAAAAGGAACAAAATGCAGAAAGAAAGAAGGATCAATCTTTACCAAAAACAAAAGGAAGAAAGAACAGCAATCACCAATGATATTCCACTGCCAGTTATCACGTGCTTGCACTCTATTCTATTTTTTAACATATAATCAATTGAAGAAAGGGGATAAAAGATAAAGCATTTAAAATAGGGAATGTTAACTTCAATAACAAAATTATATAAATATCTGCATGCATAAATAATTGAATTTTTTATTAAAATTAAGAAATAAATAAATAAAATAGAATAAAAAGGTTTTTTAAAAAAAAACTTTGTATGGGTTTCAATACTAATTTGACTTGTTAAATACACAATTCGATATCTAGTTGTTTTAGTGTTTACTTTTTTAACTCAATAAATTGTTTACTTGTAGTATTAAAAAAAATGTTAATATGAATTGCATACCATCGACCATAGTCAAATCTTCAAACTAAATGTGTTTAATACTCTTCCAAATATTCTAAAAGTAGGCATTAATTATTAATATGATGTGAACTTTAGAGCTCGTTTTTCATTTACACTTTCGTGTTTCAATAAGGACAAATATTGATGATGGTCATCGTTGTCGTGGCTAATGGCTACCTTCAAAAATTTCACAAGTTTGTCCAACTTGAGTCACTTAATATGACATGACTACAGGCATGTAGATCCGTGAAACTTATGCTTATATATGTCATTATGTATTATAATGTCACCAATAATTACACACAATAATATCAATCCCATGTAAGGGTCCCCAAATGTGGGCCTAGTAATACTCTTTTAGTTGGATGGTTATGGGTCCTCTTAATTCAGTGCTGACATAAAAAAGGTTGACACAAGTCCCTTTTTTAGGTCAAATGATTTAATTGAGGGGCCTATTTAAATGATTTGATGAGCTGTGCCAAAACTAAACAACAATTAGAGGAGCGTAACATAACTCAGATTTAATAGCATTCAATTATTACATATGATTCCCTCAAAAAAAAAAAATTATTACATATGATCAACATGTGCGACTTTGATCTGCATGGCTTATATATATGAATTTTAGCTTCTAAAATAGTTTTATGGAAAAGGAAGAAGAATGAGCCCAAAATTGTTTCACTTGTTTGATGAGTCGAAAAATGTCATGCTAGCAACCAGTAACATCAACAAAGAGGATAAGATCAAGACAAATATAGATAAACATAAAAATGATAAGTTTAGTCTATTGTCATTTGAATTTAATAGTTTAATATAATTAAATCAATTCACATTTTTTTGTTGTTGAACTAAGCTAGATGTTGATCTTTACAAACGTTGTACTTGCCATTCAGAAAAAACAAACGTCGTACTCTAATGTTGGATTCAATATATTTATGTGGAATTTGTTGTCAAACCTTTATTTGGACAATAGGAACGGATATATATGAGATGTTTTGCCATTCAATAATCGCCATTTCATTTTGCCTAGCAATGCATAGTTAAAGAGATTGAGAATCCTTTACTTCTAAGTCACCACTTTCTCTTGATAAACAAACTTTGCTACAACTTATATAAGCTTCTCCATAAAAATTGTCTATGTAATTTAGTTAGGTTCTTTAACACACGTTGAGGAGCCTATAAAAATTAAATAATACTACAAAGGCAAACTAGTCAAGATAGAATTTATTCAAGTGACTATCCTTTTAGGGATAATTGGTGACATTTCCATGAAGACAATATTTTCCGCATCCGATCAAGAATTGTAGACCATGGACTTTAGACGGTGTTGAACTTATACGAGTCTCGTCGTTATGCAATTTAAAGCAAAAAAAAACTTAAAATATAACATGTAATACAACGATCGGTGTATAGGGATGTAACAAGTAATTTTAGTTTTGAGGAGAAAAAAAAACTGAATGAATAAAAAATAATCAACCCTTGGGGGTTGGCCTCATGATGTACAACTTTGGGACTTTATGATTGCGATCGTCTCTAGATCTCAAATTTGAATCTCAGATGATAACAATTTGGGTGAATTCATATTATTGCTTTGCTCTGGTTTAAACTTGTATGTTGGACCAATTTTATCCGGTCTAATTAGACCATATATATACTTGTCTTACAAAATCTGAATCAGGCTAAACCGACGAATAACAAGTCGGTTCAGTTGAGTATCTGAATTAGTCTTTTTGAAACTTTAAAAACTTTAATAAAGAAATGAATAAACTTTTCTTCAAATGCTATAAATAGTTTTTATTTTTAAACAAGTCCATAAACAATCAAGCAATTGAGCTCCACCAAAAGACAACTTGTTTTAGAGAACTTGAGTTTGATTTTTAAGTGAAACGATTTTTCAGCACCAAATGAACAAAAAACAGTACCAAAAAAAAAGTGAAACAATTTTTGACTATATTATACTTATGTCACGACCAAACTCCAGATTGTCAGGGACTCATTCCACTAAAAACCAGAGGGTTAATAATAAAAATAAATAAGTGCATAAGCTATAATGAGAAAAATAATACTATATACAATCAATAAAAAAAAATGAATTTACAATATTTTTAAAGACAACACCTTTAATATATTGTAAAATAAAAGAATAACGATAAAATACAAGTGCTTGGTTTGTGGCTTGGCAATACTTTTTGAATTAATAGACATCAAGTTTGAATTATTATTATTTTTTTTCTCAAAAAAAAAGTTGAATTTTTTACAAGCATAATAGGCTGAATTTGCTTAAGTTTAGACTCGAACATAGAAAAAATTGAACCAAACTAATTGGTTTAGATTGAATCTTCGAATTCTTCCATAATATTATAGGTTTAAGAAGTATACATGAAACATTTTTTTCAACACTTAGAACATCTATAATAAAAACATTCATTTTTTGATACTTAAACGCGTCTTATGTGTACACATAATTCATTTATAATTTTTTAATATTAGTATTGAATAAACACTCAATCTCACTAACCCAGTATCTCGCACAAATTTCTTAAATGAGTCCAACTAATCAATTATCAATAACTTTATACAATACATTTTATTTTTTTTAATATTAAAAATGTGTGGGTCCCACCTAAGATTAAATGTCTTAAGTGAAACTTTGTGTCTTATAACTTTTTTCCCCAATGAAAGTACCTAATAGATACCAAGTCTTAAGAAGTTTAAGACTCCCCGAGTAGTGATAGTCTTACCATAATACTCACTATTTTATCGAATGAAATTCACATGAATCTCTCTACACTATTTTGTGAGACACATACGCGTGAGATCGACATCAATATCATCCAACAAGAGATGGAATAGTGTTTGTAACACTTCACTTATCTACTTTTCTACTCTCACTCTTTCCTTCCACTTACTTTCTTTCCCCTCATTTTCTTTCCAAAACAAACAAACACATACATGTCTAGTCTCGAAAAACGATGTTTTAGCGGCCACGAACAAAACCCTAGTTTGTTGTCGGTGCCATCTTGTCTTTGAAAAACACACATCTCTGTTTTCTTCGTCATTTTTCTCATCCCAATATGCACCCTTCTTTTTCACATTGATTTTTTCTTCTTTTGAAGCTCTCTAAGGAGCGCTTCCAATTTCTCACACCTCTTCACTCAGGTAATCTATCCTTTTTCTTTTCAAATTATGGGTTTTTGTCTTTGTTTTCTTTTGATTGAATTAATTTTCACCCTTTTGATTGAATTATTCATTTTGTTTTAGAAATCTACATGTTTGATATCATGCCGAAATCATGGTGGGCCACCGTGATTTTGCAAAAGTGTTTTTGACTAAAATTGATTTTGCTGAATTGATTCTATAAAATTGAGTCTAGCTAAAATTGAAAAGTGAGTTGAAGGTAAAGTAATTTATGTTTGGATAGTTAAGCTGCAATTTCTTGCTTTAAGTTAGAACTTAGAATCAATTTTGGATGCAAAATCAATTCTACTTGAGAGTAATCAAACATGTCAAAATCAATTCTATACCTCAAGAATCAATTTTGACTCCTTCAATAGTGGAACCAAACATACATTGAGCTTTGGCAAAACCACGGTGGCTCACTGTTATTTCGGCACTCTAACTGTGATACCAAACCGAGTGAAGAGAAACATGTTTAGAGGGGAGTGATCCTTAATGTACTATTAAATTAGTTATGGAATGACGAACGCATTAATGAAGGTTATGTTTTCAGTGTCATGATATACTGGTCAGCGAATTGGGTTACATTGAGTGATTTATTGAATTTGAATTGATTACACATGTTTATCTAAATTTTCCATTGACATTTCAGATTTTTCTTGCTCATTATTATGTAATGTAGTGCTGAGATTTTCTTTTATTCATTATTATTCCGATTTTTCATGTTTATCTAAATTTTACATTCACATTTCAGATTTGATCACTTTTGCTATTTAATTTATTTTTCGTGAAACTTGTCGATACAAATGTTCTTGACATATTGCTGCTGATCCTCATGAATAAGAGCAACCAGTTCAGGCATATCATAGTCTATGGCATACATGCTTGTAGAATTTTTTTTTCCTTTGTATAATCTGACAAGTTGCTAGAAACATTAGAACAATGCTCTACATCGAACAACTTCTGTATTGGAAGTCTGGAACCTCCCTTATCACAAAATTATTACTCATCATTCTGTCCTGAAATTTTTTCTATGGTTTTGACTACTTTGATCTTCACAATGGAATAAATGTGTACGTTTCTTGCTGCATACTTTTGAACTCCACTCTATGACAGAAGTATCACTTCACACTGCATCGAAAAAGAGTGGTGTCAAGTTTGTAGGCTAGAATGGGTTATGAATTTCCTGCCGTGGGTAAAGCACATGTTTTCATGCAGTAAATGGTCTTGGCTGTTAATGAGAGATCAAACGGTTTAGATTACACAATAACCAGATCAGTTTTAAACTATCTCGGTCATTACTTTGAGATCTGATTGTTGAAATTGAAAATTGAGTGACAGTTACTGCACCAAATTTAGTGGGATAGGAAATTATGGTTCATACAAGTACAATTACTAAATGCAATTCCAATATGAATTGTAGCAGAAGACATGTTCATTCCAATATGAATCAAGTGATTTATTGAATTGATTAAACATGTTTGCCTCAATTTTGATATTAACATTTTCAGATTTTTCTTGTTCATTAATAATTATTGTAGTGCTACTTGCATTGAATTGCATATGTTGGCGAAAGCTTGTGAAAAAGGGGATGGATCTAAGTCCCTGGGTAAGATACTGGCAAGATGGAGAGAATATAATGCCCAACTTGATGCCGGCAATGATGCGGATAAGCCTGTTCGCAAAGTTGCAGCCAAAGGATCAAAGAAAGGGTGTATGAAAGGTAAAGGAGGGCCGGAAAACTCACGGTGTAATTATAGAGGTGTGAGACAAAGGACTTGGGGGAAATGGGTTTCTGAAATCCGTGAGCCAAATCGAGGGAGTAGGCTATGGCTAGGTACTTTTGCCACTGCCATTGGTGCTGCTCTTGCTTATGACGAGGCAGCCAGGGCAATGTATGGTTCTCGTGCCCGTCTTAACTTTCCTAATGTTTCGGTTACTAGATTCTCTGATGAATCTTCAAACGATTCTCCAGATGCAAATCACTTGGCAGTATCAACAAATACCGAGTCCATGATAATACCAGATAACTCAGGGATAGGAGTAGAAGACAGTAATGATATGGAACCAATCTCCTTATGCTTAAGTATAAAGCAGGAGAAGGAGGAAGGTGAGTCGGAGATAAATTAATCGCTTCCTTGTTGATGATGTACATTTTGCTTACAGGGATTTTGATATGGCATGAATATTTAGCTCATGTACTTGCTAATGATCAACTTAGGAGTAATGAATCTCGATGTTTCGTCCTTTTGATTAGCTGTTGCAATAATTTGTAAAACTAAAATGAACTTGGTTGGAAAGTAGCCTTATGCACTCTTAATATTCAGTCAAGTTTTGACTTATAAGATGTGAAATTCTACATTTTGTTTTTGCCTCTAGGTATACACTTTACACTGCATAATAACTTGCGACTGTCCTGGTAAAATTATACTAGAGCACTCTGGTTTGTGGATTATTGAATTTGAACAGTTCCATTTTTGCTGTAAATGTCAATTTCTATAACACTGGATTTGGCCTGGATGGTTTGGGTTATAACAGGATTGAGAGTAGGATAATGAGAATTTCATACTTTTGTGTGTCAAGAAATTTACTAAAACTAGAAATGTTTTTCATGATGAATCTATGAGATCGTTACATGTCTTCTTATATCTTTTAATTGACACATTTTATATTTAATGAAAAATTAAGAACTAAAAAAACTGTTGACATTTACAAGAGACTATTTTGATGTGGATATGCTATTTTTTTTATTGAGAACGTGAAAATGAACATAGAAAGTCAATTCTCTTTATGTAGACCCAATTGCAAAGTCACCCCCACACTAGTGGACCAAACTATGAATAAGCACCAAAAGGAACATTCAGAATCCCATCTAAGCTCCACAAATGAGGTTCAGAATCTAGAAGCATCGAGCAGAGAATCAAGTTTGTTAGTACGGTTTCTTACTTATTTGTTTATCCAAAATGAAGAAATGATCTCTTTAGAAGATTTAAATATAAATACAAGCAAATTTAAACATGCATAAATTTAAGATTGTGCTTGGCTAGACATTAATCTATTCAATCTTGCGTTTCATTGCAATATTCACCGTGATTTTTCAAAGCTATGAATTGGATTAGTAAGTATATGCACATCTACTTACTAGTCCAAACAAATAAGATTAACTTTAAATAAATTACCAGCTTAGCGAGAATAAATAGATTGTATCAATTACCAATTTAACGAAAATAAACTGTCAAATAAATTTTTATTGGTTATACACCAACATTTAAAAAGAAAATGCTCATTTTCTTTTCTGAAATAGAGGACCGACATCTAAAAGAAACTAACTATAACGAAACATTCTACAAGGAAATGAGGAAGTAAACTAACTTAAACTAGAGCTTTCTCATAATACATCTCTGTCTCGCTCCATGTTGGCAACAACATTTGCACACTATTTTATTTCACAATGAGCATTACAAACCTTTGGCCTCACAATCAAGAAGAAATGTACAATGAAAATAAAATATTAGTTAATTAGTTAATATATTATCTTATATATTCACTTTATTTTTGAGAAAATATCTTACCAGCTTAATAAAAAATATAACTAAGAAGAAATGTACAATGAAAATAAAATATTAATAGATTTTAGTTTTTTGAAGCAGCTAGTAAAATGAAACAAAAATAAAAAATTGAGATAATGGTTAATGAAGGTTTTTATTGAGTTGAGAGGGTTAATAAATACAACAATAGACTTTAACATCCCAAATTTTTTTATACCTATTCAACACTTTATTTTCTCTCTGTATCTTCCTTCATATAACATCATAAACATATCACATATATCATATCATTCTCTTATCTCTATTTTTGAGCATTTTTTTTTTGATAGCAAGTATAAGAACATATATTCTTGATAAATACAGAAAAGTATTTTTTCTGCGTACTTTTTTTAAAAATGAAAATGCTTGGAAGTAGTACACCGGCTTTGAGTCCCACATGTTACCGGTGCCCATGTTACGAATCAAAAAGATGTGTCGAGGGGATTGAATCTCTTTTCTTGGTATCACAAGTCAAGATATTCTTGGAATCATACCAAATATATCAAGTATCAACTCGATCACCTTAACCTAAAAAGAAATATAAATTTACTTACCTTTGTTGAAAAATGAAATACATCAATATCACCTGCCGCCTCAATTATTATATAAACAAATGGCTGGTTCATATCTTATATGGATCATACTTTTCTAAAATTTGGATTTTATCAAAACAATTTCAATTTAGAAGGTACGCGTGATATTATGAGTATGCTTGTAGATGATATTTGTTTATAGAGTAGTCAATTTAGTTGAAACGTCTAACAATCAAAACCGAAGCTAAAGTCACCGAAGTGCTACCCATATGCTTATACTCTTGACTTACCAAAGAAAAAAGATACGGTTTACACATGTCATTTGTTTCTCTATAAGTAACAACGTTTACCATTTCACTCGAAATATGATAAGTGAAAGGAAAAAACAATGATTTTGTTAAACTATTGAAAGAAAGTAATGCACATAATATTATATCTTTTTTCGAGGAAATGCATAATATTAATTAGTGCGTATAATTTATAAAAATAAATGTGATACTCTTTTTTAGGATAATTTTTTTTGGTTGCAAATGTTGCAGGTATTATTGGATAAGAATTATTATATTTTATGATCCAGTTTGTCATTGATAACACATGAACCATACTAGTATCATTTTTGGCTTGTAGCAAACACTGAATTCATAATTAGCTTTTAACAAACAATTATGTTTTTTGGTTCGTTACAAATCATGTCACCTTGTCATCTTGCAAACGTTAGATTTATGCCTTTAATAATTGTTATATAGTAGTATGCTTTATAAAATTTGACTCATATATTTTGCTTTGCCACGTACGCAAAATTACGTAGTATGAGGTGTGAAACATCCAAATGCCTAAGATTTGTTATATTCCATGCTATGATGATTACAGATCCGCAGCTATCTAGTGTTAGTTATGCCCAAATGTTAGAATGAATCGATGATATTTATGATGAAAGTGATTGGAAATTAATGCATTATCCTGCCATCTTCTAATTTCCAGCTACAAAATGATGCAACTGTTTTCTTCCAAGTATTCCAAACTCTGTTTGGAAAGTTAGGAAAAGGGATTCTATGCATTTCTATTCCTCATATGGAATTTGACATAAATGTGATGACGTTTTGGAAGAATTAACCAATACGCCATTGCAATCCGAACTGGCGATCACTATTTGTAAAGTGAATATTACTCTTGAATATGATATATCTACTTTTGACATTCAAGAAAATTGAAATTAAATAAGCGTTTAACCCTTAGAAATTGTGGTTCAGCCTAGCAAAACTTCACAAAGTCAGTTAATAAAGTGAGGATTGTTAGCACAGTTAGAACAATCACTATGTTCTTTACGCAGCGGAAGTGCTTATTAAAATAAGCTATTCTATGCAAGATGAAAACGAAACGATAGAAAAAATAATGAAAAACAGAGGAAGAGAAAACTCTATGAAATTTTATTCACACTTATGTCACTTGTGTATCTCGCTCTCTATTTACATAGTAAGAGTGAGTATATATACAACAAGATGTTGTAACAAACTCTTCTAACAAACTAACTGCCTTGGTTAACACGCTAACCAAGTTTGTTACTAGACTCTGCTTCTGAACAATATCAGAAGCTACTGGACTCAG
>Ga0099826_10002746_pt1 | contig 11540 bp, 11 predicted proteins | sample Mtrugardesep15_FD_76830 | JGI IMG/M metagenome (GOLD analysis project Ga0099826, IMG submission 76830) | Root nodule microbial communities of legume samples collected from California, USA - M. trunc garden sep15 | ecosystem: Host-associated > Plants > Roots > Nodule | place: USA: California...
CATTAATAAGATATTAATTATTTTCTTTCAAAAAAAAAAAAGAAATTAATTATTTAAAATGTTTTCAAAGCTATCTAGCACATACACTTAAGTTGAAGGTGTGTCCCAGTGCCTAACACACTCATGAGTCATGATGACACTTACGCATGTGGGATGAATGTGATTACATGCAAACACTTTCATTTTTGAAATTATAATTAGTGTATACATGTCAGTGTTTCGTAGATTCTAACTCCTAAGCAAGTCAAACACTTGGGCATTCCCCAATCCACAAACTCATCTCTCATTTTTGTGATTCATGCACCCATTTTTAAGTTTAATAAACACTAATGTGGTACAAAATCAGGAAAAAGATTAGGCTATAGGATAAAAGTAAACACTTCTTATTTTCAGTTTTCACAAGTACACACCAGATTCTTAGACTACATGTATGACTTGTTTCCAAACTATAAATAAGAGGACTACTGCATGGAGTCATACCAAATGAATTGGATGAAAAACAAGTGATAAGGGAATATTACTAAAGCAAAACTAGACTGTGATTCTAAAATAGAACAGCATTCCGAAGATATAAAAACATAGGGCTTATTTGGGTTGAGTTTATCCACTGTTATAAACATTTGTGAGACTGTTTTGAGAGAATTTATCCACTGCTGTACACTATTCTCATAAGTTATCATAAAGAGCTAATAAAAATAAGCTGAAAACAACTTATATACATGTCATAAGATGTTTCCGTAAGCTCTCCCAGACAGAAACAGTCTTACAAGTGTGTATGTCAGTAAATAAACTTACATAAGCTAATCAAAACAGTCCTATAAGTAAATTAAGCACTTATAGCATATGGAAGTATCATATTTCTATAAGCTATTTCAATAACATAAAATATAGTAAATCCAAACTATTCTAATATAAGCTATAAACTGTTCTCATAAGTTATCCTAAAGAGGTTATAGAAATAAACTGGAAACAGTTTATGGACATGTGTTTCCATAAGCTCTCTCAACACTCAACAGTCTCAAGAGTGTTTATGTCGGTAGATAAACTCAAACAAACTAATCCAAACAGGCTTATACGTGCTTACATAATAAAAGTTTATACTCTAAGCACTTATATAAGTTGTTTATCTAAACAGATCCTAAAAAAAGAACTGGATTGTGATTCGGAAGCAGAACAACAATAACAACAGCTAACTCTTATCTCACTAAATAGGGTCCACTAGCTAGCATAATCACTTATAAGACTATTCGAGAAAGCTTATGACAGCTTATGACATGTCCATAAGCCATTTTCAACAGCTATCTCCATGAGCTCTTCATGATATCTTAGAGAACAACTTATAGCTCCTATGTAAACAGTTTGACTTTATTTTATCTTTTGTTAGAGACGTAGCTTAAACATAGACCCTATTTGGATAAACAACTTAATTAAGGACCGATAGCATAAGTACTTATCGCATAAGTGCTTATCTATAAGCTATTCCGATAACAAAATAAAATAAATTCAAGTCGTTTTCATATAAGCTATAAGTTGTTCTCGTAAGCTATCCGAAAAAACTTACAAAAATAAGCTGAAAATAATTGATGTACATGTCAAGCTGTTTTGTAAACTCCCTCAAACAGTCTCACGGTAAACTTGTATAAGCTATCAAACAGGCTTATAAGCACATAGATGATAAATGTCTGTACTATAAGCACTCAATTAAGTTTTTATCAAAACAGAGACTAAAAACAAAACTAGATTGTGATTCTAAAGCAAAACAACAACAACAACAATCAAGTCTTACCTCACTAAATAGGATCTGCCCGCTACATGAACTAAACTACATCATAATATTGTATCATATATAATTCCAAAACAGAAGAACATTATGAAAGATTAAAAAGAAGTAGTCACTCACCCGGACAAACCCATAACAATGGCAGGGGAAGTGGTACCATCATTAATCAGACACCAATTATCGGAACTCGTTCGAAGCAACCGTTCTTCTAAATGCAATTGCTCCAAAATAGACATCCCTTTTAACCGTACAAGTTTCATCAATGGAACAGCTACTCCTTCTCTTGCTTTCCCCAACATACTCATTAGTTATACACCACGTGTTACTTCTCTTCTGCAATTCAATCAAAATACCATTGAGAAAAGATGATGAAGTCGATTATCAAGATACCTTATTTTACTTATAAAAAGTGGCAACTATTCATCCTATGTGGCATTTTAACTGGTTTATCATTTATTTGTATTGCATAAATTTTTTTATACGCGATAGCCCAATGAAAACGCTAGAAGTGATGAAAAGCCTGCTTGATGCAAATTAATCCATGAAATTAAGTCATATTCGGCAAATAATTCCACATGACAATGTTGATCAGGTCTGTTACCACTTATGATAAACAAAGAGGTGCATCTACTAGTTCAATGTCCTATCCTCTCAGAATACCTTCATTATGCACCCCAGTTATCTCAAATTCTCAATTCATAATTTTTTCATACTAATTACTAGTACATTGCAACACTCAAAGTATATTTCTTTTTCCAACACACAGATTGAAGCACATCAACAAACACAGTCCAACAATTTTGGTATTACGAATTTATACTATGAAAAATCAGCCTATCAAATTGGGGAAAATCACTATTGTCTTCAACCAGTTATTAACAACAAGCAACAAAATTGGAGAAAGAAGGAGAATCGAAAGGCTTACCTGCGAGGAGACGAGAGACAGAAACAAAGCGAGGGTGTGTCTGTGTTGCGTCTCCGATCCCAGAAAGAAAGAAAAAAAGGGTCAATAATATTTCCCAACTCACTTGTGCTCACAAAGTCTCAAATTATAAATAGTTTTTGTGCATTTCAAATTTAAATAAATTTTGAGGAAATAGGCAATTATCTCTCGGTTTGCAATTACTATTCAGAAATGAGAAAAAGGCAACCAAAAAAAAATGTTGTAATTGTTATACTATTGTCGGACATATTATTAGACATGGCAAAACAACCCGCACTCGCTGGATCTTCCCTCCCCCGCCCTGATTTTTAACGGGGAAAAGCTGAATTTATTGGGTTCGGGTGCGGGTGTGAGGAAATCTGAGTGTTTAGTACGGGGATGGGGATGCTTACACCCTCCCCGCACCCACCCCCGCCCCACACCCGCTTTTTGAAATTACTTTATTAAATTTTATAATCTTAGTCCCCGTGAGCTTAGCTCAGCTGATAGAGACAAATGCATAATATATGCAGGGGTCGGGGTTCGAACCCCAGACACCCCACTTCTCCACATTAAATAAAATGTGTGAGCTCTAACAACTAGGCTACCAAACCAAAAAAAATAAATTATAATCTTATTTCCATAAACACCTACCTATTTTAATATATTATTACTCTTTAGAAACATAATTATTATAATTATTTTGCTCTTTTAAAAAAAGTTTATTAGATCTTTAATTATTAATATAATTATTGGTTTTTATTGCTATGAAAAAAAATGCATTTTTTAAATATTTTATAAAAAATAGAGTTTTCGCGGGTGGGGTGGAGGCAGGGCCGAGAAACCCGTCCCCGCTGGAGGCAGGTCTGGGGGTAAAGTTTTTATTTCCGCCGAGTTTGAAAGCGAGGGCGGGGCTGGGTACCATGAAACGGGAGCGGGGTTGGGTATGTTAAAACCCGCCTACGCCCCGCTACGTTGCCATGTCTACATATTATGTCACGTCATAGGGATAATTGTTTTTTATTATCTTTTGAAAAAAAAATCTATTTTTTTCACACATATGAGTGTACAAAATACCCCTTGAAGTTGACAAAAATCAAGCAAGTTGGTCCATGTGACAAATAATTTTTCTTGTGTTTGAATAGGTTTGGTGCAAGGGTTTGATCCTTGTGAGTAGCAATAAATTGGAGAAAAATTGTACGGATTGTATTGAATTTACTTAGAGAAATTACAAATGAAAAAAAAAAATGTTCTGCTGTCACATGTTAGGGATTATCATATGATTGCTGTGTTGGTGGTGTATCAGTTGCTACGTTTTATTTATTCAATTATAAATGGTGTTGGATGTTAACTACACAGGGCTTGTTTCATAATATCTTTGTGGATATGGTAAAACTAGACGAAGTTGAACTTGAACTAGACGAATCTTTGCATGGCGTGTTGATACGTCGGGGTCTGTCCTTGAAATCCATGAGCGATAAATTTTGATATATTTTGTGATTCAGAAAAGAAACGTGGTTGATGGTAGTTTTACCTCTCTCTACAGACGGCGCCAACTCTACTTGCAAAAAGGTAGGAGTAACGAATACTATGGTTTGTATTCTATTTTAGAGTTTTCAGTGATTATTGGATGTCTTGAGAAGGTTCTTAAAGGTTGTATTTATAGCATTCTATGGACTTGGGTTATAGTTTACTTAGTCTACAAACAATAGAGGTATTTATGTATTTTAGACAGTTTCTAGAGAATTCTAGAGAATACTGAGGCGGCGCCCTAGGCCTTAGAGCCCTTTTGGAGGGCGCCAATGCTTCCTCAGAGGGCCTAAAATCTTTTCTAAAGGTCCTTCAAGTCCTTAAAATTATTACGGCGGTCCAGACATTTATTTGCAAGTGGATTAAGAACTATTGGACTTTATTTATGTATAAGAATCATATATGAACTTGCATATATCTTTCTTAATGAATTTCAATAAGGAAGAGATTAGAAAGACCGTAGTTTATCAAACTACTACTCTCTCCGGTCCTTAATATAAGAAAAAATTTAAAAAAAGTTTTGGTCCTATTTATAAGAAAAAGTCACAACTTTTAAGGTGTAGTTATTGTTTAAAAGACTTTTATATCCCTTATTTAATGATTGTCTTTTTAATATTAGTGGATGTATTTAATGTTTCACAACATTCTATAAGGACATGTTTGTAAAAATGTTTAAAAAGTTACAAGAATTAATAATACTATTGGTTTTGATGTTTTTTGGTTTTTCTTCTTATAATAAGGACCAGATGGAGTACTTATCATTAATTACACATGAATAAACGACAAACAGAGCACCACCAAGTCTTTTTGGATAACAAAATAAGTTTTCGTAAACAAAAAATTTATGGATCTAGGAGTCATGATATTGTTGTGCGTAACCTTTGAATTCTATGTAGAAGGTCAACAACCACTTTTGCTAGAAAACAAACAATGTCAAAAACAAATAATAAATATGTTGATTGTCTGAACACATTTTCTCATGTTTGGTCACTTTGTTTGACGCAATTTTTAGGTCCTACAATAAAAACCCCGACAACTAAACCCATGAGTGGTAAAACTTCGATAAAATCCACACATGTATGTTTTCCTCTTACTTATCCGTACATCATAAATCATAACATATACGAGTCTAAGTATCAATCTTCTATCTAATTGATCAATCAAAAAGTTCACCTAAACCTCCTTTTTCGCGTATACTCCCGCCATTAATTAATTTGCAATTATCTTCCCAAAGTAAAGGTGGAGTTATCATTACAAGCTCTTTTAGTTTTCCCAACACTTAGAGAGTAGTGGCCAGACAAAAAAGAAACAAAAAATGATGCAAAATTTGAGAAAGAATCGTGTGACATTGAATACTTAATTACAAAGGAATCAATAATATGCTATCAACAACAAAATGCAAATGCTATGACACCCAAGAAAGCAACAATGTAAAGAGCTCTAAAACGTTATGCTTATAAACTAAGCCAATCATAACTTCACATATCCAAAGTACATCTCTCCTAATCCAAAGAACCTCACTTTGTTTTTTCCCTTTGCTTTAATAATCATTTGTTATCTTCTCCAGCGAGCTTGTCATGAACCACCCCATGCCTTACTTTCCTTAACATAAAAACCTAACTCACACTCACATTCATTCACATCCACTCATTCCACTTCGTTCCTCATTTCAGTTCAATGGCTCATAAAGTTTTCAACTTCATCCTCTTCATTTTCTTATGGGTTTCCCCGTTAACACATTCTCGGAACATACCCCACAATGCCAAAACCACACCACTTGATGTTTCTGCTTCCATTCAAAAAACATATCAAGTTCTCAACTTTAACCAAAACCTTAAACAACAACAACAAAAGAGTTCATTTACATCTTCAACATCAACACTCTCTTTGCAACTCCATCCACGTGCATCCCTTTCTTCACATGCTGACTATAAGTCACTAACATTATCCCGACTCGACCGCGACTCAGCCCGAGTCAAATCAATACAAACTCGGTTAAATCAAAACTTCAACACAGAGAAACTCTCTGGACCCATCATCTCCGGAACGAGTCAAGGAAGCGGCGAGTACTTCTCCAGAATCGGAATCGGTGAGCCACCGAGTCAAGCATACATGGTTCTCGACACTGGCAGCGACATAAGCTGGGTACAATGCGCACCCTGCGCTGATTGCTACCGCCAAGCCGATCCCATTTTCGAGCCAACTGCATCGGCTTCCTACACACCACTCTCTTGTGAAGCCGCTCAATGCAAATATCTTGACCAATCTCAATGTCGCAATGGTAACTGTCTCTATCAAGTCTCCTATGGTGATGGCTCGTACACTGTAGGAGACTTTGTTACCGAGACAGTTACCCTCGGCGTTACTAAGGTTAAGAATGTAGCGCTAGGGTGTGGTCATAACAACGAAGGCTTGTTCGTTGGTGCAGCTGGCTTAATCGGCTTAGGTGGTGGTCCACTTTCTTTCCCGGCACAGCTCAATTCGACGTCGTTTTCGTATTGCTTAGTGGATCGTGATTCTGACTTGGTTTCAACGTTAGAGTTTGATTCACCGTTTTCTCGTGATACCGTTACCGCGCCGTTACGGCGTAATCCGCAATTGGACACGTATTACTATGTGGGACTGGCAGGGATAAGCGTCGGCGGCGAGTTGCTTGCCATACCGGAGGCAAGTTTTGAGGTGGATTCCGCCGGGAATGGGGGAATTATTGTGGATTCCGGCACGGCGGTGACACGGTTGCAGAGCGATGTTTATGACGTGGTTCGTGATGCGTTTGTTAAGGGGACGAAAGATTTGACGGCGACGGATGACGTGTCGTTGTTTGATACGTGTTATGATTTGTCGTCGAAGACAAGCGTGGAGGTTCCGACGGTGGCGTTTCATTTCGGAGAAGGGAAAGTTTTGGTGCTTCCGGCGAAGAATTACCTGGTACCGGTTGATTCGGTAGGGACTTTCTGTTTTGCGTTTGCTCCAACGATGTCTTCTTTGTCAATAATCGGGAATATTCAACAGCAAGGGACACGTGTCAGTTTTGACCTTGCAAATTCATTAGTTGGATTTTCCCCTAACAGTTGCTAATTAATTGCTTAAGATTTGATAGGTTACAGTACAATGTAACCGTTACATAGGATACGTTTATTAATTATGCTTTTTCACGTGTTAGTGTGATGAAATGAGGGGTCCATTTGGACAAGGTTGCAATGTTGGCAGCAGGACCAGCTGAATGGATCCCTAACCCTTTAGGAACATAGCATTGCATGTGAACAAGGGTGCAGTAGTAAATTAAGTGGCTCTTTGTTTTGGGTTATCATTGTCATTGTAGTCCTTCTCTGACTGTTATATTCTTTTAAAATGTGTTGATCTTGTTATTTACTACTCCAATGTTAATTTAACAACTCCAAAGTTTACAAACAAGCATTAGAATCATCTGGAACCGAACGCGGGTTTATGTGGTCTACTGTCTTAAAACTCAGGCCCCGACACAATTCGATTAGAGTAATATATTTATACAACTATTCGATTATAATTTTTGTGATAACTTGAGAGAAAATAAATATATTTTAGTATGAGAAAAAAAGTTGTTAAAATATTATTACAAAATAATTATATAATTATCATTTTTCATTTGATTAAAACTTGAAAATAACAAACGTTAATGTACAATACCTAATGTGTATAGTTATTGTACTACAGGGTTTATCTGCCTCATATGAGCAAATTTTCATAATATATTAGACTCTTCTCGTGTTCCGTATGCATATGAAGTTCATCATGAGAAAACTAAAAATAGAATAAAAAGATAAAGACATGTTTTTTTTTTTAGTTCTAAAAAAGGGGTCTCACTATTTGGAAGAGTAGTTACGTAAATAGAGTACAAAAAATGAGTGATTAGACTAAGTCAAAGATATGATATGGTCAAAACAATTGTACCAAGTCAAAACAATTGGCTTTTTGTCTGGTGTTGTGGAGTCTTGAAGAAAGGATTTGGTTGGATGATTTGTTTGCTTTATTAGCTGTATATTATTGGGTCTTGTTATCTTGTGTCCTTAACGCACAAGTTAAGGAATTCAAAATTAAAATTTTTTTTATATAAAATAACAAAAAATTGACTTTCAAAAGTTGAATAAAGTTAAATGTACAACTTTTAAGAAAATTATTTCTATTTTAAATTTTCTAACGTATGTTTGCTTTATGTATTGCTATGACGTGTTTGTAGTACCCTTTTAGCATAGAGAAACATTTGGTTGGGCAAAAACTCAAATCAAAATATTTGGATGCACACAAAACCAAAAAAAAGTTAAAGAAAGATAAAATGATAATATATCAATTGATGTGACTAATTAATTTTTATTTAATTTTGTTAATTTTATACGAGTGTGTCCATATAATATTTATTTGAAGTTGTGTCCATGAAAGAATTTCACTTTAGCATAATTTGTGTTGTCGGTTTTTGTATCTTTTCTTAATTGAATAAAAAGTTCTTTTTCTGCCTCTTCAAAAACAAAAGACCCATCCCTCAAAAAAAAGAAAAAGACCCAATTCATTCAAAAATTTAAAAAAATACTCAAAATTTAGAACATCTGCTTCACTCCCATTAGACACGGAAATACTAATGTGCTTGGTAGATTTTTTTGGTTATGCTTGCGCGAATAAGTTGATAAGTTAATTTGATTTGTTTCTTTTAATTATTTTTTTTAAGTAAAATGACCTTTTAAAGTAAGAGTTAACAGTATTTTACCTTCTTATAATATATTTTACAAATTATTGAGTTTTATCCTTTGTCATATCATCGATTTTGTACAGTCAAAATTTATGAAGGTCTAAAAACAAAAATCTTTAAATTAAAAGGACAGAATCTAAATTACAAATCACAAGTTATGAATTTTTTTAAGAACACAAATTAAGAGTGAATGGACAAGAAACATTCATTGGAAAAGAGAATAAATGTAATTTAATTATTGTATAATTAAAAGGCTACTATTATTCTTTTCTTTTTGTTGATGTTGAACGATACAAAGTGCCTACCATGGAAACTATATAGTACTTGAAATATATATTTTCAATATTCTTTTTATTGAATGAAATTATTAATAGAGATTTTATATTTAAAGCAAGTCCGACATAAAGTGGTGCTGTTACTTGTTATCACCCTTGTTCTATATTTAGCAAGTCCACACTTAGTTAAGGATATTAATATTAAATTATGAATGGAATGAAATTTTTTTTTGTTGAAAATAATGAGTGAATCGAGTATATTAATAATTTTGAAGTGAAATGTTCGTATGTTTTATGTACTCATATATAATCTATTTCAAGGAGCATCAAACAAGATACGATTAATGTCTGATTATATACTTCAAAAAAACACCGACCCACCAAAAAACAAGTCTTGATCCATAATCTAATCTACTATTGCACTATAAACCATGATTAAATTATTGTGTAACCACATTATTGACGCGAAATTTACTTTGACTACGGATAAGTTTATGTCGGAGAATCTACCAAAATTATTACCAGGGTCTTCCCTCAACCACATTTTTAACAATGTTGTGGTAACTACACTAACATTAACATGAAATTAAGCTAAGTTAACCCAAAGAAACAAGTTTTGCTAGAGCTCCAGCTGCAAGGGAATTAACATATGTGCAAGGTTCTGTCTTATGTGAATCTGTACGGTTATCATTGATGTTGTCGTTGATGTCAGGTCCATCTACAATGGCTCCAGTTAGCTCATGTGGATTTGGTGCATCTATGTGTAGCCATTTTGCAAAGCTTGTGGGACAGTCTATCTCTTCGTTTGGTGACAACTTTGACATTGAAGCACCTCTATGGTGAGCTTGTATTGGTGGATTTTTTCCAAATCCAACCATGTATGATCTGCCTTCTGGATTTTTCCCCAATATATAATCCATCTATTTATCATCCAAATATCAGACAATCACTCTATATATGTAAATATTGTTCATCTTCAAAACATATGTTATAGCAACTTTTGATCATTTACGTTTGAGAATGTTGTTGTAGTTTCGTGAATTTAGAGATAAAAATTACTCTAAATCTAATTATCATTAGTGTTTCAACATCATACGATGTAGGTAGTAATCAATTTTTTTTAAAAAAAAATCAATGATTGGAAAATAGAAGTATAACAAATACCGTCGCTGAATAATAGAGGTGTTAAAATTGGAGATTAATTTCCTTTTCTAACTTTCCAAGTTTGTTTTGATAATATAAAATAATTATGTGGATATAAACAATGCATTATATACTTACTTGTTTTTTGGCAAAATCAAGGAGATGGGCTGAGTCAAATTCTTTGTTTCCACATTTGACTTTCTGATTGTATTTGGCAAGCAAATCACTGTATACAGTGAACAAGAAAGATGTGCTGGTGGCATATTGTGTATTGGCTCCATCTCTCATATGAATAAAACCACCTACATAATCATATATAAATATATTTATACATGTGAAGATGACAACTAATTATAAGAAAAAATGTACATATAATTTACCATGAGTCAGATGAATTTGACGGTAAGGACTATCAGGAAGGACTACACATATGTAACTTTCACCGTATGCTTTAAATGTTTCAAGACCTTTTTGACCTTCAAAATATAACCGAGTGAGAAGAACTTAAACTCCAACATATTTAAGGTCCCAACTGAATTATGCTACACTGCACTAATTGCTTCTTCTTGTATATACTTCATGTACATAGATTTACTTGTTGCCATGTATAGCCATGTTGCAGCCCACATTAGCTCATCCTATATACACACATCATATTAACATAATATTATTACAATCCCCACATCAATTCACTCTTAGAGTGTGTTTGGATGGGGTAATTGAAATTTTTTAAAGAATTTAGAATTTTAAGAAATTCAAATGGTTCAATTCAATTGCTTTCATTGTTAAATGTTATTGTTTGAATGAAGTAATAAAAAAAAATATTGTCATCATTTTTGGGCAACTTTTGTAAAAAAAAAATTTGGGCCAAATTTGAAAAATGAAATTAGGGGTCAATTTGAAATTTTCAAAAAATTGTGGGGTCAAATTATAATTTTTGAAAAATTTGAGGGGTCAATTTGCAATTTTTTATAAATTTATTGGTGTCAAATTGAAAATTTTGGAAAATTTGAGGACCAAAATGCAAATTTTGAAAATTTATAACACTGAAGAATTTTGAAATTCTTAACTTTTAGGTGTCATTTGAAATTCTCTAAATTTAACTTGAACAAAATACTTCATAAATTTCCATCATTTTGAAAATTCTTCAAATTATTATCCAAACAATGA
>Ga0099826_10002748_pt1 | contig 11539 bp, 7 predicted proteins | sample Mtrugardesep15_FD_76830 | JGI IMG/M metagenome (GOLD analysis project Ga0099826, IMG submission 76830) | Root nodule microbial communities of legume samples collected from California, USA - M. trunc garden sep15 | ecosystem: Host-associated > Plants > Roots > Nodule | place: USA: California...
ATAGATATATTCATATATGAGTGCAACTAATTTATATACACTTAAAAATTAGAATGTATATGGTAGCAGCATGTGTCTTTTTATTTGGACCCACGCTGCATAGTAGCGACAACGCGACGTCAAATAGAATTATATGACGGAAAACTGTCTTTAAGGTTTTGAGCTATGAAGTACATACACGAAGAACTGACATGACATTAACATTGGCATGTTGACATCAATTATTGTTAAGAAAATAAATTAATCGAACGTAATCACGTGTGTCAGTGTCAAATACTGACACTTATCGGACATCAAACACACCTTGATTATATATGCCGGTTATGAGCCAAACATGAAAATAAGTTTATAAACTAGTTTAACTTGTAATAAACGTTTGATTAAGCTCCTTGAATCACGTAACTTATATTGAATATATTTATTGGTCTGACATGTGTAGGTTGAAACCCAAACTAGTGGAATCAATTCTACAGTTTCACAGAACAAATCTTTTGCAGCAACACAAGCACAACAAGATGGTTGTACTGCGAATTATAGGATTTTTTATTCACCTTATGGCAATTTTCTAGTACCTGTAGTTCCAACTCATGCAGAACTAGCCTAGTAATTCTTGTATTGGTGCCCCAATTCATGGTTTTTATAATTTCAAGTTGCAAATTCTGATCTTAACTAAAAAAGTAGTTATACATTGACTAACAAATAGATTAATGGAATAAGCACTCGGGAGACGGAGACTGTTTGAGAGAGTTTATGACAATATGTGATGAAACTCATAAGTTGTTTTCTACTTATTTTCATGAGCTCTCCATGATAGCTTATGAAGACGCTTATAGCTTTAATGAATACATTTTAACTTTATCTTTTGGTACAGAAATAGCTTATATAATTGCACTTATTTGATAAGTGCTTAAACTAAATTGTAACTTAAATAACTTGTATTGTTTCTTTTGTCATCATTCAACTAGCATAAGACACCCCACATAATGAAATATTCACTGTGGACATGACTAGCTCCCAATGTTAGGTTTGGATCACAATAAATGATGATGACATAAAACACTCACTAAGAACAATAATGTCTTATCTTGAATAAAGCATTTTATAAAGTGTATTTACCAAAATAATATATCACAGAAAAAGGAAAAAAAATGCTTTTATAAAGTGCAGTCCTATGATAGTTATATCTTACTATACAAAGATTTGAATGAATGAATTGATGAGAATAGATTTATATAGTAGTGGTTGTATGGTGCAGTTGTCTTCATATTAAGATGTGTCATTGTCCTCTTGAAAAATAGTATCTATTTATATTTGATGACTTTCATTTTACAAGATGTCAAGGCACCCACAGCAAAGAAGATATGTGTCACTATCCTAGTGAAAAAATTTATGCATTTATGCTTGATGTACTAAGGTATTGATTTGAAATTATCAGGTGGTCCCTAATATCATATGATTTGGTTACATTTCATTCAAATCACAACCTGACTGTACCTATAGAAAATTAACATTTCTTAACAGTAGCCCTCTAAAAAAGAAAGTTAAGAAAAATGATTATTTCAAGAATTTCACTATCAACAAATACTAATTCTCACATGTTAATAGTTTTCTGATACATTGTTATATTTGTTTTTCTTTTCTATGATTTGTATAACATTTGAGGATTGATTAAGAAAGTTAGTTCTCCTTTGAGATAAGAAAAGCTCTCAAAATCTTCACCTCTATCTCTATTTTTTGTGTATACGTTTTTACCCCCATTTAGTGTATATTTGGTATTGCGAGGAGTATGTCAGAATCACGACAATTCATCGTGATTTTGTAAAGGCCACACACTTATGTAAAATCACAGTAGATTACTGTGATTTTGTCATATTCACTGTAATAACCATGATTCTACCATATTCACCGTGATACTAAATATAAGCTTACCCATCTTAAAAGTTGGCCAAACTTCTTTTTTTTGTTAATCTCATACATGCTCCACTAAGTAACTTTCCCAACAAGGTAATATAAATCTTAATTGGGTCAAATATGATTAATGTTGTGAACTTATGAGAAATAATACTTGAAAAAATACTATACAAAAATATTTTTCATCAAAGTGGGCAGAAAAGTTACACCTAACATAAGAGATTTATTGCTACTAAAACAATATTATGTTTGAAATCATAGTTTGTTTTTGGACAAATATATTTTATATACATTTTCAATTTTTCTGTTTTAGAAACTATGTTTAAAATCATATTTTGTTTCTTTGACATAATGTTTCAAATCATAGCTTTCAATAAATTTTAAATTTTTTGTCAAAAAATAAATAAATTAAATTCATTGTTATTTAAATTTTACTATAACTATATTTGTTAGTTATTATCCACTTAATTTTTTTTTAAATAGGCGATATGTCAAATCAAATTTTTTACGGAAAATCAAAATTTAATATGATTGCCTATAAAAAAATTAATATTATTCTTACTATTATTAAAAAAAAATTATTTCAGTGTCAATTATTAGTTCCTTATAAAATTTAAAACTTAACTAATTTTTAAATTTTAAATTAATTGTTAATAGTAATTTACTAAAAATTACTAATATGTCAAAGATTATTACAATGATTTGGTTTCTTTATATGTTTTCCCACGTGCTGTTTTTTGTCTTATTCAGACCAAACGTCACATTTCACACACAAATCCGAAGAATCTGTGTACTTTTTCAAATCAATCTTCAATTCTGATTCCAACCCATTTTTCATCTTCCTCCATTGACTCTAAAGTTTCTATCTTTTCATCATTTGACTCAGTAATGGCCAAGATAGTAGCTACGGTGGCTGTGGTGGCGGCTGCGGCGGCGGCGGTGGTGGTAGGGCAGCAAAGGAGTAAAGAGGGGTGTGGAAAGTGGGAAAAGGTTGAGGAGATATTGAAAGTGTTTGGTGAAGAGTGTGAGACTTCAATTGAGAAGTTGAAGAGTGTTGCTGAAGCTATGGTTGTTGAAATGCATAATGGTTTGGAGAATGAAGGTGGTAGTATGCTCAAGATGTTGATCTCCTTTGTTGACAATCTTCCATCTGGGTTTTTCTCTTTGCTTTTGCTCTCTCAATTTCATATGTTTCTCAAATTCATTCATTTTCATATGTTTATGTCTTTACTTTTGTGTTTTTTTGTTTATGTTTATGTTTATGTTGTTGAGTTTCTGAGAATTTGGAGAATTAGAGCCAAAAGAGCCATAAGGCTTTGATAGAGAAAAGGAATCATAGAAAAACATTTTGATCAAAAGATGGAAAATGAGTACATACTAGTCCATATATGGACTTATTGGACTAACCAATTGTGTAACTAACTTCAAACTCCACTAACTAACTTGTAACTAACTATTAACTAATCATAGTTAAGCAACTAAATCCTAAGAATCTTAACATATGTTCTTGTTGTTGAAGTGTTCATGAATTTTTGTTCAATACTTGAGAATCAATACTTAGTGATTTTCTATTGTAGTTGACTTTTTAAATTTTGATCATCATTGCTAGATTATGTGAATTTGTGTTTTGTAGTTGTTCCTCACTCATTTTTTTGTGTTTTTTTTGTTTATGCTTATGTTTGTGGATGTTTGTTGAATTACCTTGTTGTTATAGAGTTCTTGAATTTCTGTTCAATACTTGAGAATCAAGTTTTTTGTTTTTAACACCACTCAAATTTAGTTGTGTTTATTGTTTTTATTACTGGATGTTTGTTCAATTTCAGTTACCTTGTTCAATACTTGAGAATCAATACTTAGTGAATTTCTATTGTAGTTGACTTTTGGAATGATCATTATTGCTGGATTATGTACATTTGTGTTGTTTGTTTGTTGAATTACCTTCTTGTTGAGGAGTTTATGAATTTATGCTCAATACTTGAGAATAAAGTTTTTTTTTTTTGTGTGTGTGTGTGTGTGTGTGTGTGTATGTTACCCTGCAAAATTGGCCTGTTTTACATATTTAGTGATTTATACCAGCGGGGTCTAGCGCAGGTGGTTGGTGAGGAGGGTCTGTGACTGTGTCATAAATCCCGAGTATCAAGTTTGATTCGTAATGATTGAAAAAATTTGTGAACTTCTTTTGTAGTTGATTTTTGTAATGATCATTATTGTTGGATAGCTATATGTGAATTTTGGTTTTCCTTATTTCAAATAATTGTTTGTTGAATAGTCATTGTCAATGTTTTAAATTGTGGTGTGTAGGAGTATAAGATCAGAAAAAATCACCACAAAACAAAATAAAACCTTTCAACAATCAAAGAAATGATTAAAAAGATTTTTTTTTGACAGGAAAGTTTTAACATGAATAGAAAGATAACAAGATAAAAGTAACAACAATAATAAAGCAAATCAACTCCAAGAAATTGTGGTTCGAACTTAAAGTAATGTGTTTAATCTACTCCACGACAGCCACTTTTATCGATGGTCTTCCTTTTCTTGTGAGTTACAAACTCTCAATACTTCTTGTGAGTATTGAATTAATAACAAAGGCTATGCATCATAGTTACTTATAGCATTAGCATCAAATAACTGCTGTAACTGAATCACAACTTGTTAACAGCAATTTAACTACTTGAGAGTTAGTATAACAGAAGTGGTTGACCAGTATAAGTTGTTTGCTGAGCCAGTAACCAACACGGTTGTTGTTGCTATTGTGATTATGTCATGATCATGGATATTGTGTAAAAGTGTGAATGCTGTCGCAGACGCATCTGCGGTTGTGATGTGCGTCACAGTTCTTCGAAATGAAAAAAAAAATGAGTCTTAAGTTTGCATCTAGAAAATTGACTCTTAAGTTTGCATTGAATGATGGAAACGTCAGTTCAGCGGCTGAATACAAACCAAATTGGAAACAAAAATCTGTGAACTTCAACTGAAATAATGGAATAACTAACTACTCTATTAACAACCAATTAACTGGTAGCTATTTATTATCTAGCAATGTGGTCGGAGAAACGTCAAAACCTTCAAAATTTTGTAGACAAAAACAGAAAATTTGGTTTTTTTGGGTGTGTCAGTTCAGTTCCACTAAAGGGCAACCTGGTGCACTGAAGCTCCCGCATACGCAGGGTCTGGGAAGGGGTCCCACCATTTGGTGTACTATACGCAGCCTTACCCTGTTTTTACACAAGAGGCTGTTTCCAAGACTTGAACCCGTGACCTTACAGTCACATGACAACAACTTTACCAGTTGCGCCAAGGTTCCACTAAACGACAACTAAAAATTTACACTTAAAGTATATGATTGTGTATGTTATGTTCTGAAATCTCTAAGGACAAGATGCAGAAAGAGGAAATTTGAATGACTGCGTATTACTTTTGTAATTTAGTTGATAAAACAAATAAGCAAGTGAGTGTTGTCTTTTGAACTTGTCATTCTCTCAACAAGTTTTTCCTTTTTTGGGTATTTCTTTATAACTTTGTGGCACTATTAATAGGGATGAGAAAGGACTCTTTTATGCATTAGACCTTGGTGGCACAAACTTTCGTGCTCTTCGTATCCAATTAGGTGGAAAAGAGAAAGGTGTTGTCAAAGTAGAAACCGAAGAAGTTTCAATTCCTCCTCATTTGATGACCGGTTCATCACATGTAAGTCTGTAATAAGAAAAATCTATCAAACCATTGATTCTTCTTAGTTAATACTATACCCTAAAACATGATAATTGTTTCATTATTACAGGAACTATTTGATTTTATAGCGACATCTCTTGCAAAGTTTGTTAGTTCTGAGCCCGAAGAGTTTCGTCCTCTCCCTGGAAGAAAAAGGGAATTGGGTTTTACGTTCTCATTTCCGGTGAGGCAAACATCAATTGCATCCGGGACTCTAATAAAGTGGAGTAAAGGTTTCAATATTGAGGATGTGGTAAGTCTTGTTATACCTTGATTCTTCTATATTAAACTTTATTTGCATTGGCGTTCTTTCTTGATGTCATTTGTACCACATAAACTCTTTTCGAAGAGATAACTCTTCATTTGCTGCGAATAGGATTTGGATGATATTTGAATACTTTTTTCACTTGAGTTATATGTCATACTTTGAATCAATGTTTTTTATTAATGTTTTACCATTTAAGTTAGTATTATTATAGCATTTATGTTTTATTAGTTTGTTAAACATACTCGATACAAGATACATGTTCAGTATCGAATAACTAAAATGTCGGTAATGGATCAGAGTACGATTACATAGATACCTAGCAGTTAAGGATACGATTATTGAAGTTACTATTACCTACATGAATACACGTCTAGATATTTTTTTTTCAAAATGTGGATATAAAGATGAGTGCTATAGGATACGCAAACCCTATTCATTGTCATTCTAATTGAATGTGGTAATCTGTGTGGTTTTCTGTAGGTCGGAGAAGATATAGTTGGTGAACTAACCAAGTCCTTGGAAAAAGTTGGCCTGCATATGCGCGTGACAGCTCTCGTCAGTCTTGCTTACCTTCTTTTCACAATTTCTTTACCTTTTCACCGATTCCTTAGGATTTGAGAATGATTTTAAGTTTGTATTGGACAGAAATTTTGATTAATGATATTCAACGTTTCAATTATTTTAAAAATGTTTCTTGGATCCTTAGCAACTTAAAACTGGAATCAAAACCTAACTTGATGATGGATTGTAGATTAACGACACTGTTGGAACAGTAGCTAAAGCCAGATTCAGCAATCAGGATGTCATTGCCGGTGTAATTCTTGGTACCGGAACAAATGCAGCGTATTTAGAGCATGTCAGTGCAATTCCGAAATGGCACGGTGTTGTACCAAAATCAGGAAAGATGGTATGTAGCATATGAATATTAATGATATTTGCTTGTGTGATAGAACTGTGTTCACCATGATTCTAAGAGGCGGGTAATTTTTAGTTGGGTAAATGTCCAAGTTGGTCTCTAAAATTGTATATCAACCTAGTCCTTCACATTATCAATATTCCAAAGTGGTCCCTGAAATTGTAAACTATTAATCAAGTTCATCTCTCTGTTTGGATCTGTTAACGAAGGGATGAATATGATTAAGATTTTGCAATTTCAGGGATCATTTCGAAATATTGATAATGTGAAGGGCTATGCTGTCTTACATTTTCAAGGACTAAATTGGATATTTACTCATTTTAGTTGTTTGTCAAAGCACGCTGAATACTATTACTTCTATAGGTTATAAACATGGAATGGGGTAATTTCCGTTCCTTGCATCTTCCTCTAACAGAATACGATCAAGCTCTAGATGCGGCAAGCTTAAACCCTGGAGAACAGGTAATGGTTATCTATAGTTGCTTTAAACACGGCGAGCTTATTGCGCGTATAATACTCTTCCACTGTTATTTGCAGATTTTTGAGAAGATAATTTCTGGCATGTATTTGGGTGACATTGTAAGGAGAGTACTACTGAAGATGGCTGAAGAAGCTGAAATTTTTGGGGATACTGTTCCTCCCAAGTTGAGAATTCCTTTCATACTTAGGTATGATGATACTTATTTACATCACATTTTCATTGCCTCCTAATTTATCGTATTTAGATCATCTTCAATGGCAGAACTCATTATGGATTCTTAACATACTTTTAGTGTGTTTTGTCCTACAATGCTAACTAGAATTTAAGAACCTCAAAGAAATTTTCACTGCAACTATAGATGTAGAATCCTTTAGAAGTTAAAACCAATCTCAGAAACTGATCCCTTAAGATTTTAGAACCGGTTCTTATAGCATAAGCATTCTTACACGTGACTTCCGTGTCTAGTCTACGGAGGTCTCCAATGGTGTAAAGGGCAAGAACCTGTTCAATACTAATTTAAACATTATGTGTACATGTCTGCATTGTAAGCCATCATTCTTGTTCATTATTTTACCTTCATCTTTCTTTGTATTGAACGTTCACATCTTTTTTTTATGGGACGTATAGGACACCTGATATGTCTGCTATGCATCACGATACATCTTCGGATCTAAAGGTGGTTGGAAAAAAATTGAAGGATATATTGGAGGTACGGCTGCTTCTTTGAACATGCGAAAAATACGAATATGCTTGTTGGTTACATTAATATAATCTTGCAATTTTGAAATAGATATAAAAGGCAGTAAATTTTGGTGAATCCATTGTTTATAATCTTCCATCACAAGTTAATTGTATTTCTTCTAGGGGAAAGAAGTGGTTCGGTTTTCTCACTGATTTCCATCTTTTCTTTAGATTGATAACACACCCCTAAAAGTGAGGAAGATTGTTGTGGAACTCTGCGATATTGTTTCTGTTCGGGGGGCCCGCCTCGCTGCTGCTGCTATTTTTGGCATCATAAGGAAATTGGGAAGAGATACGGTAAAGGCCGGGGATAAACAAAAATCAGTGATAGCATTGGATGGAGGATTATTTGAACACTACACGAAATTCAGAACATGCATGGAGAGTACACTAAGGGAGTTATTGGGAGATGAAGCATCCGGGACAATCGGAATCGAACATTCCAACGACGGCTCTGGAATTGGAGCAGCCCTCCTTGCAGCTTCTCAGTCCCAATACTTGGGAGTGGAAGAATCTTGATGATGTTATTAACACCATTGCCAAAAATAAACAGGTGTAATAGTAGTTTCGATTTTCTTCATACCGAATAGATCAACCGATTGAAACGGCAAAGCCTTAGTTACCGCCCCTTCAGAGGTTTCAACTGGAGTGTGGCCGAAGTTCACTTTGAGCATATCGATGGAGATATGCATTCTTGCTGCAACCTCGCTGCTTCTTGGATAATTGCCAGGGCGTTGTTTTGGTTACACAGTGTTTGTCTCTCCCTCTTTTAAGAATAATATGGGAGATTTAAACTTTTGAATAGTGATGTTTTGCCAAATGTAACATGTCTACAATGAGAATAAATTAGGATTAACTTGTTGGCAAAGGTGAAAGATTTTAACTCATAGCTTTTGAGTTATCAATGAAGAGTTCCTTTTGATTATTACTCCCTCCGTTTCAAAATACTTCTCCATCTTGAAGAATAATTTTGTTTCACAATACTTATCACTTTCAAGTTTCAATGCAAAATTAATTATTGTCTTGTCAATAATACCCTTATATATTTATTGTAGAGAGAAAAAAAACAGAATGAAATAATAAATGGTTAAGGGTATTATAGAAAACACACATAATTTCATCAAAAATAACAAAATTTATTTGATTTCTTGGTTATTGTAATTTCTCCAAAATGGACATGTATTTTGAAACGGAGGGAGTATGATTTACATTCCTAATTGGCAATCTTTTTGTAATATTTACTATCCTGGTTTATTTTTGTGCTCTCTGCAGTTTAGTGAGACTTGAGAAATTCACTTTGAACCTATCAGGAATGTTGATCCTTGTGGTGTTGCTCACGGCTTATCAATCCTTGGTTTGGATTACGACGCGTGCTCAATGTTCATTCGAATGTAGTGTCCATTATCATACGTTCATAGCTTACATTTTACGTAGTATTTTTCTGTGATTCTACAACCTAAATCGTGTTTCAGACAGTATGTCTTCACCTCGTTTTCAAACTACTCAATTTGGAGTTGCTTCAGCGCAAAATATAGTCTTCTCTAACAACGTGGTTCTATTCCAACTTTTGAGTTTCCAACCTAGAACGGTCCTTAAGTGATTCAAGACAAAGATGTTTACATCAAAATGTATTCTTGTCTGTTCTCTCGAACCAAAGGCCAATTATGTTTATCGATGACAATGGATATAGTTGAATTTGTTCCAAATATGTAGACAACTGAAATCAAAACATGTAAAAATAAAACTAAAAAGGAGATGTATCTCTTTAATACAACTCAGTTATCTTTTACAATTTGCAAAGCACACTATTACAAGAACTCCTAACTGCAGCTTATTTGATTATGAACACATTTATGTTCTCTTCTATGAGTTACACAGTAGCAGTACTATGAGTTTTATTCTCTCCATCTCTAACTTCAAGACTAGCCCTTTTGTTTCATTTGTCACCTTTATGTATTATTATCAGATAGGATACTCTAAACTTTGGATTTCTCTCCTTTAAAGTTTAAAGTGAATTGTGCACTTCAAAAGATGAAGTTAGGAACTATAACAGTTAGTCCAAAACTCAATTTCCTATCTTGTTACAAATGTGCATGCATTTTATCACATTTTCAAAGGTTATTGATATCCTAGCACTTAATCTTCTAAAGTACACTCTAATTTTAGAGGAACTTAATTTTGACTGCATTGCTATCATACGGAGTGTTCAACCGGCTTTTCCCATTTCAAATTCTTAAGAAGTGGAGCAGCATCATAGATATCAACAATCTTCTCCACGTTGGCGAGTGGATCCTTGCAGTTGCTCAATATCTTCACGACTTCCTTCATTGATGGTCTGCTAGCTGGTAGTGTTGAAGTGCACATAACTCCAAGTCTGAAGATTTTGCACATTTCTTCCACGTTACTAGGTTCCATAGCGTCGTCGTCTAGAAGCTCTTCTATATCGGTTCCTATCTGAATGTGGCGCCAAGCCCATTCTGCAAGAGATGAGAATTCGTCTCCATGATTTGCTTCTTTTCCTGTTGTCAGTTCCAATAGGACTACACCAAAGCTGTAAACATCTATCTTCTCGTTCACTCGTATTGTTTGAGCATATTCTGCAATTCACGCATGAAATTAACATGGAGATTAATTGATGTCAAATGTTGAGATTTAAGATAAGTTAAGATACTCTAATATGATATCAAAGATACTATTAAAGATATTATGAGACATTTTTTCACCTGGAGCAATATAGCCGAACGTTCCAGCCACAGCTGACATGGTAGCAAGTTCTTCTGGCTTGACCAATATTCTGGCGAGACCGAAATCAGCAACTTTTGCATTGAATTTAGAATCCAAAAGAATGTTACTTGTTTTCACGTCTCGATGAACAATTGGCGGCGAGCAATCATTATGCATGTAGCACAAACCTTGTGCAGCTCCAATGGCTATATGCAGTCTCTTCGGCCAATCAAGGATGTTATGATGGACCGTCCCTGACACAACCGGTATCTTACTTTTCTTGTGCAGCCACCTATCAAGGCTTTGATTTTCATGATACTCGTATACAAGTAGTAGAGAATCATCACTTGAGATACAACACATCAACTTCACAATGTTGCTATGCCGAATATTGCTCAGTATTTCAACTTCTGCAAGAAATGAATCCACAAGCTTCTGGTCTAACTTTTTGCTACTTCCCCTTATCTTCTTCACTGCAACATAGCCTAAATCTTCAACAGCAACACGGTACACGGAACCAAATCCACCGCTTCCAATGATATTATGTTCTGACAACGACGTCACAATGTTTGATTTTGTGAAACTCAGCCTCTGAAAGGAAGTTAGCTTCCATGTCCTTCTCATTAATCGCTTTCTTTTTCTGTAAAAGTTGATCGACAAGAACACCGCCAAGAAAACTGTTAAAGAAGCTACTATAACAAGGATTATGATCATAGCCTTAGACATAGATGAATCACTTCTTCTGCTTCTAGTTCCAGAATTGCACAAGGTAAGGTTTAGTACTAATGTA
>Ga0099826_10002749_pt1 | contig 11537 bp, 7 predicted proteins | sample Mtrugardesep15_FD_76830 | JGI IMG/M metagenome (GOLD analysis project Ga0099826, IMG submission 76830) | Root nodule microbial communities of legume samples collected from California, USA - M. trunc garden sep15 | ecosystem: Host-associated > Plants > Roots > Nodule | place: USA: California...
AAAAATAGCTCAGGGTCTACATGAAACACGTACAAACAAAAGCCCTACGCCACTAAAGAGTTTGGCTGGAGAACACTGCATAAAATAATGGCTGTAGAAAATCTGGATTGGCTTTGGTTTGCATTGTATACTTATATTTTCAAAAAAACATCCTAATCACCCTAATATTTTTTCCCTCAAAGTTCAGATGACCATCAGTTCGTCCAGAAAAAAACAAGATAACAGTAAGTCTTTTCGGCCCCGCTTAACATAATCATTTGATTATAATCAGGGCATGTGTCAAGTTGCCATGGGAATATAAATTGACATCCAAACCAAATTGGACAAAACAAAAAACATGTTCTTAATTCACTCTAAACACGTTCTTCAATTATTGGATCAATGATATCCAGTAATTAAGTTGGTTCTCTAGCATACACTCTGTGCTATCTTATAATCTCTTACTTTAATTAACCAAAAGTACGTATAACTTCTGTTGCAAGGACTTTACATTCGTTTGGTGTGAAATGAAGTTTCACTAACGTACTATTTAATAGAATAGTGTCCTAACCTTAGTTATAGGCTTTTCCTGATATTTAAATCATTATCTTACAGGTGAAGTTAACCAACATGGAACTCACTTGTTGTGGGTTATCTGAATAATTAAATCTAAACATATTTTGTTAAAGTGCCGTAGCCAACTACAGTTTTTGCATGTTACCTACCTACTATCAGATATTTGTAGAAAAATAATAATATTTGCCAAAAGCAAAAATAATAAGGCATACCTTGGGCTGTTATCTCCTTTCAAGCATTCAGCTCTTAGAAGTCCACTCTGTCCATTGATGGCTGGCTGGCAAGCCTGATAGAAACAAAAGCAATAAACTTGTTAATTATGAGAAAACACATAATAAATTCAGGTCAATGATATAAAAATAAAAATAAATTATAATAATAATAATAATAATATTCACCTGTGAGAATTTGGTTTTCAGACTTCTAGTCCAATCACCAAGTATTTTAATATGAACACTAAGGTAATCATCATTAGGGGCAGAAGTTATGGAAAATGGATGCCTGTGAATGCATAAACAATGAATGAAGGTATAGAAATCAGATAAATGGGAAGTAAAAATAGAAAAGCTCAAGCTTATATGATGCTAATTAGATGCCACATTTAATATAGAATGTTTCTTCAAAAACAAACCCATACCATTCAAGTGGAGAAACAGCAGCACAATTGACAAGCATGTACTGTCCACTCTTATAGGTAAATCCTTGAGGCTTTGACATATTAATTGCCAACACATTTCCAGGATAAACAGCCACCTTAAAATTTGACAATGAAATGAAAATGAGATCAGACATATATATAACTTACTAACCTTAACAGAAGTAATTTCGATAGAACCATGTGTGTTTCAATAGCATATAGTAAATAATTTGTTTATAATTATTTGACACATACCTTCAATATTCGCACAGACTTGATGCTTGATCTAAGTGCTCTAATAAGTCTCTCCAATGCATAAATGGTGATGGGAATAGCCAGATACATCCAAGTCTACAAAACACATAATAAGATTATTAAGTGCATGTGAATAGCTTATTTTTCAGTTCAAAATAGTTATAAAAGTATTCCAAAGTAAGGGTTAACTGAAGGTCCTAACCGTTTTATGGTTCCATTCCTTAGTCAAGTAAAGTTTGGTTCCATGGATAATCAACAGGGCATACACAATGATGAAGAGGTGATGAGAATACCAAAAGGCATTGAAACCTGTGAGTTTGTTGAAGGGTTTAGGTAGTTTGGTGCGATTCCTCCTGAACTTAGTATTGGCCAGTGTAAAGGCTATTGCCATTAGCACAACCATTAGAATTCCTGTTACCCCTTCCCAAGATTTGACAAAATGCCAGTAATTTGATGGTTTCTCTCCGAAAAAAGGCTCAATCAGCTTGTACTTTTCATTGCTTGCATGAAGAATGCGAGGAAAATCACAAGCAAGATGATAAATAGCATGTATACCAACACCAATTGCTATTGCCAGAGCTATCATCTGCAAAAATACTCATAATTTTATGCCTTGTGAAAGCTGCTATAATCCTAAAAACATGACTAATGTATATGTGTTTTAGTGTGTACTAGTATTTAATTATCTTGTCACTCTTGATCAGAAGCAAAAATTACCTTGTGAAAATTGAGGCCATCATCAAAAGGAACAAAAGCACCTAGTTTGGTCCTATTCCTGAGCCAAGTGATGGTGTTTCGGCAGACAGGCAATAAGATAATGGCCATGTTCAATTTAAGTGTTTCAGCAGCCCCTTTTGCCATGCACACACAGTGCCCCATCACTTCATATGCAGATCTTCTCCTATATTGCACAAATTTAAAGGCAAATAGGCCTAACATGACACCAATCCACAGAGCAAATACCCAAGATCTTCGCCAGTTATCCTGGAAGAAGTACTTGGTATCTCTATACCACCTCTTAATAGGATTTCCCTCAAATGTAGGCCTAAGCTTTTGGCTTAGCATTTGGCTCAGGTACTTACTTTCTCCCCTTGTAGTTTCTTCTGGTCCATGTAATAAGAGAGTCTCGAGATTGCCTATCTGTTAAAATATGGTCAAATGAGTAAGGTCACAATTCTATAATATTGAAATAGTTATTTTAATCTGGAGACTACAGTTTAGATATTATTGTCATTTAATTACCAAGATATATCCTGTGTCATCCGGGTCTAGTTCTTCCATGATCAAAGCCGCATATTCCTCTGCTTGTTTCTGGATGTTTGAGAGTTTGTTGGCAGTGGCGCTCAGGCATATAATCTGAAAGCAGAATCACATAAAAACATGATCAAATAACACATACAATCATTCAAGCAAAAGTTGGATAATAAAAAACTTCTTTGCTAATTTTTTTACTGTTAAAGAATGTAAAGTTCAATGCATATTATGCAACTCATATTTAGATTTTTTTAGTGGTTAATTAAAAATATCATACATCTTTTATCTCTTCCTCCGTGATTCTTCCATCTGCATCTTTGTCAACCCTGCAATCAAAATCAATGTTGTTGATATGGTTACGGAGCATTCAACAAATACACGACGCTTACATTAACCAAAACAAAGAATTACATGTCAAAGAATATTTTGAGCCTAGTATCAAAGCTTTGGTCAGAAATACAGTCCCAGAACTCCCTAAACTGGATCTTGTTGATCGAACCTCCTTGAATCCCTCTCTGCCGAGCAAGAGTATCAAAAAGCATCTCTGCATATGCCTTAGACTCTTCATTCAATCCTACAATTGAATCCGAAGAAACACTTAGAAATTGCTACAATTATAATCAAAATTTCAAATCACTTGATCGTGCTGCAGTCTTTGATAAAATTACTGTCAAACACAGCTGATGTAACTTTAATAGTTACAATAACCGCAAAGACATCAAAACATTGGTTATAGTATCCAAGCTCTTAACTTATAATTTATCATTTTAAGCAGTATGGTAGAACTAGCTTACCTATGCATTTAGCGAAGAGAGCTCGAGGAAGATATCCGTCAGAGGTAGCAGTAAGCTTATCAAACACTTTCTCAACCTCAGACCATCCTGCACCAACATCAGTCTTGCTGATAAACTTGAGTCCAGTGAGAGCATGAGCCACTGCAGACTTGGTCCTTTCCAATCGCTTTCCTGGTTCTGGTTTTGAAAACGATGCCAAACGCTTCAGCTGCTTTATACGAATAGTAGCATTTTGAACCACTGAAGCACCAAAGGATTTCTTCTTCTCCAACTTATTCCCAGTCAAAGACTGTTTCTCATGTTCCCCTTCTCCCATGTCACTTTCTGTTACAGTTTTCACACTGTGTAAGGCAACAGAGTCACCTTGAATGTCCATGGTCACCTCAACATAGTCTGCATCTTCTTCTTTGTTATGGTCAACATCTGTGACAGATTTGGACTCAGCAGTGCTTAACTTTGTGCTGTTCTCAGGGGCAATGAGTTCTATATTTGATTCATGATGATGAAGATCTGCAGAAGATCCTCCCATGTTGCTGTTTTGTTTTTCTGAAGCACTGATTCAACACTTTCTGATCTCTTTTGTCACACTCATTTGCTCCTTTCTGTGTTAGTTACTTACTGTCTTTGCTCTCCCTATATATACATTCTTTTTTACTGGCTCCCCCCATATGCATACATATATACGTATGTTGCATTTTAGTAACAGATAATAGGTGTAATATGACAGCACATATATCTGCTAGTGATTAAAATATTAAAAATCGGAAGAATGAATGCATCTTAACTGTTTAGATATTTAATTGTCAGAAAAATATATTTAATTCGCAGACTTCAGCATTTTTAAAGTAAAATTACACTTTGCAATTTTCATATATAGATAAATAGTAGTCTTAATCATTTTAAAGTAAAAGGTGCATTTAAAAAGTTAGGGTGAACATATAGATGTGATAAGTTATTGATGTGAGGGAAAGATAGAGATAGAGACAAAATGAGGTGTTGAATGAGTGTTGGAAAATTGAAGGTATATAAAATTAAGTGTTTTAGTTTAAGTTACAACGACGCCATTTATAAAGGTGATCTATAGTTGGCCTTTTTCACTTGCATACACCCAATCAATCAATCTTTTGTACGTTTTGCAAAAGAAAAAAAATCACGGAATTGATAATTGAAATTGTAAAGATCGATCACTTTAGCATCTAAATAAGTAAAAACATTCTTGAAATTTAAAAGACATTAGTCATTTTCATTCATCTGCCAACTTATAATATGAGAGTGTATAAAGTGTCGTTAGAGTATATGAGGTGACACGTTAACCGCATATATGTCACTTTACGGTTATTTTAGCATCGTAAGAACTATTTCACCCAAAATATTGTTGGTTTAAGAAAAAAAACTCACTTTCAACTTTATGTTATGGATCATTCTTCTGCTTTCTTCTCCTATGCACAAATCAAATATAGATAAACATGAAATCAAATATAATTATGTATTGGATTAAATATTAAAGGTAAAGTTTGAACACTATTCAAGTATGGATCAGTTTTGTAAGCAGGATTTAGTAAAAAATAAAATTGTAAGCAAGTAGGATTTAGTGTGTTAATTGAGTCGCAAAATCTGTATACAACATTACTATTAATAGATATGACTTTGGTATTTCTATTCTATTGACCCCTTTATTACACAATAATTTTTTTATTTATTAAGTTTTTAAAAAAAAAGGGGGTCACATACTCACATGGATCATTGTGCGGTAGTTGGAGAAATGACGCAAAATCAGTACTAACTTGAAAGTGAGAGGTGCGACCAAATAATGAAAGATAGGAAAAGGTACAAGACTTAAATCAAGTTTTCACTGTTTTCTTTTTGGGTCATGTAGTTTTCTCTTTTAAATTTTTTTTAAAAAAATTTATTTAACTTTCTTGTCAACGGATAAAAAGATATCAACAAAAGTTAATTCGATTGATAAGAAACCGACTTACATGCAAGATTATAAGTTTATTTTCAATATCGATGTAGTGACCTCTTTAATAAATATTTGTAAGTATTGTTATAAGCGTTTTTTGAGTTTTAAAACATGTATTGAACCATTAAAAAAATTATAAAAATACATTATAGAAAAATTCTAGTATAAAACCACGATATTATACAAAATGAATTATCCTTTCGAACCATTAATTATCAAAGCAGCTAATTGAATCTACTAACAATTAGCTAATCAAAGTAGTTTGTATCTTTTGACGTAGCTTGCATTGCAACTCCGAAAAAGACACCGTTGTTTTTACCCAAAAAGAAAAAACGACAGCGTTGCTTGTTTTGCCTAGTTTTGTATGTGTTTTCCTTTATTCTCTTTTTCTCTAAAGCCACCCAAACAAAAATGATTGCTTCTTTTTTTACTTTTTTATTTTCTAACGCACTTATAATAATTTTGATAGCTTTTTTATTTTTATATAAGTTGAAAACTACTTTTTACAGATATGTAAGTTGAAGTTGGTAGATATATTGTATAATTTATATAGGGGTTGGTGTTCGAACCCCTGATACCTTATTTCTCCACGTTTAAAATATATAAGCTCCAACCACTAAATTATTTAACAAAAAAAGAAAAACTTTTTACAGATATATAAATTGAAAACTTATTAATTATAATCTAAAAGTCAAATGTATTTTGATTAATACAATTGATTTTTTGCTTAGGAAGCATTAATTACTATTTATTCGTTATAAAACTTAATTACTATTACAAGTATCCCTCATAAGTCATTATATTTCCTTTTTTGTTTATAATGATAGTAAATAAAATAACACTATTTTTTTTAATGGTAAATATTAGTAACTAGTTGTTAGATTTGTTTTTTCTTTTTCGTCGAGTTTTAATCAGGACTTCTAACTTCCTTAAAAAAAAAAGGGAATGAGTCACTTTAGTCCTTGAATGGGAAGAGAGTAGTCACTTTAGTCCCTGAATGCAGATAAATTGCAAACCAGTCCCTGAATGTAGACTTGTTAGTCAATTTCGAAGACTAAAGTGACTAACGGAGTCTGCATTCAATGACTAAATTGACTAACAAAGTCTACATGCATGGACTATTTTGCAATTTATCTGCATTCAAGGACTAAAATGACGACTTCTTTCCTATTCAGGGACTAAAATAACTAATCTCCCAATAAAAAAACTCTTTTTTAGTTTTGGTTCAAAGTTCAAACCATTTGAGTTATCCAACCTCTAAAACAACACTACTCAATAAAAATATTTTATAATAATAATATTATTATTTTATTTCTTTCAATTGTATTTGATATGTTCTAAACAGTCTAGTGACATAACTAACATGTACTAAGTGTCTACAAGTGGAAAATGCTCAAAAAAAGAAGAAGTGGAAAATGACATTTAAATTTGTGTTTTGATATATCAAATATATATGCATCATTTTATCATTATAGTACTTCATTTATATTATTTAGCATATGTAAAATGATCGTCATTATATGTACATGTTAAATCCATTTCACCTGCCGGTGAGAGTCCACCACATTGTACCAAACCTTTAAAATAAGGGAAAACACCGTAGTGTAAGGCATATACCATGTGATTTCACCAGTTTGATTCTAACCAATGCCACGATGCATTACATACACTGAAGCACCTTTGGACTGACGCCACCATCACTATGCTAAACGACGATTAATTCATATCCAAGATTAAAATAAAGTAAGCCACATGCAGTCGTATAAGTCAGTATTAGTACCTTTGATTATTTATTAAGTCATTTTCAATTACAGCTTTCTAAAGTGCTCTTTCAACGAAAATTGATTTTCTTTTGATTAAATTACTTAATCAATCAAGGAAATGTCATTAAAAGTTGTGGATAAAACTTATGTGAATTGAAATCTCAATAATTCAATTTAAAGGTTTGAGATATTATTTTCCAACTTTTCCAATCCCGGATAAATGTTTATAAATTATAATTATCTTTTACCAAAATTAGTTCCTTTACCTTTTTTTTTGTTAAGTTGCCAATAGGCTATAATTTCACTGTTAAATTGAATAAACAAAATTTCAGATTTAAACATTGGTTCTTACATATATGATATAATATTTTTATTTAAGTTATGTTCACGGAAACCATTAAAATTATTTTAATTTATCATATTAGTCATTCAAGTTAGAAACTGAGAAAATCTTTTAAAAGAAAAAGTGAGGAAAGTGGAGGTATCTAGTATGGAATAAAACAAACAATAGGGTTTTTTTTGTCAACAAACAATAATGCTTTATTTGGTAAGAAACAGTGGAAAATAAAGCAAGTGAAATAAAGTACGAAACGTCTTAAACCAAAACTTTCGGATCCACACATATTGTGTTTTCCTTTTTCTTTCTTTATTTTTGTCACCCTCTTTTGCATGCATGATGGAGTAATTGATACACGGGAGGTTGCAATTGAATTTCGTGCGTGTATATATCACATCTTCTATGATTAGTATTTGATTAACTAAGTAGATTTTTCTTACAAAACACAAAGTGACCATTTTATCATGTAGGTCGAGTGCTGTAAAATAAATCATGCAATGTGCAAGTTTTAATTACACAATTCGAGAAGTAATAAAGTGAGAAAATAGAGATCGTTCTCATGATGATCGATTATGGTTAATCACAAATTTTTAACGTGGCTAATAAAGCCTGGTAAGTAACATAAATTAAAATGCAAATGAAAGTAAAAATAACATAAAAAGATATGATATAAATTGATGGACGAAAACAGCTTGGGCTAACTTAATACTACTGCCGTTCATTTTTAATTGTTATTTTTTGGTTTTTTACACAAACTAAGATAACATACATTTTATTATTTTTGATACAACAATTTATCTTTTTTTAATAATAATCTTAATCATTTATCATTTTCCAATAAATTATAATATAGGATCATGATGCAACCGGATGTTGTATCTTGCATCAACTTGACGTAAAATAAATATTAGAGTATGTTTAATATTTTAGAGAGAAGCTTTTGAAAGAAAAAAAAATAGAAAAGATAAATGAAAGAACTTTAAATAGAAAAGTTTATTCGTCTTTATAATAAAATGTTTGTCTGGTATAGAGAACTTAAAAATTGTATTAGAGATGACTTTTGAGTACTTGAATAAAATTTTCAATTCTTTTCCATCTTATTATAATATTTTTGAGGAAATATTATAAGAAACTAAACATTGTATTAGGTTGTTGTTTATTTGCATTTTTTTTTTTAGGAAATTTTGTTTATTTACATGTTATGTTGATTTTAAATTTAAACAAAATATTAGATTATAATGAAAAAAAAATTGTAGAAAAAATATTCAATTAAAAGATAGTTAATTTCCAACCAAAAAAATAATCGGTGGTCATCTACCCTTACATAATAATTTGAATAAGGTAAATGTTAACTAGTGTCTCTGAAACACCAGTTAAAAAATTTATCTTAAAAATTGTTTATACTTTTTGAAACTTGAAAAAAATGTTATTTTTAATGTTAATTTTGTCTTTTCTTATCTTTTTTTGTTGTTTAACCCGTGTTCGGAGCACCGGTTAACATGACTTTTTTTTATAAACTCTCAATTTTCAATTCAAAGAGTGTCGGCATGCCCAGACATCTCCAGCATGTCCAGTCATCGCCAAAAACTTCAAAAGTTTCTTATCTCTTAGTGGAGGAGAAACTCTTACTTGATTTATGTATGTGTTTAAATTTTGTGTCTAATTATTTGTGTCTACACAAGACTTTTTATGATGTGATTAATTAATTTATTTTTTTAATTTTCACCATTTATGTATGTGTATCCAAATATTTTTAAAATCTAAAACGATATATATGTTTAGTGATTCATTCGGTTAGGAGAAACTAGTTACTAGTTTTTTTGAACTTGAATGTTGAAAAATATGGTGCATATTACTAATTACTATATCTTTATTTTATGAATGATGATGTTTTGTTCTCAATTATATGTTTCTTAATCATTTCTATTTTTCAACAGATAATAAATGTTGCATCTTTCATCTTCTCCAACCTTATCTTTAACTTACCCCAACAACAACCTCCTACATCATACTCGTTACTCAACAAAATTTTCAGTTTCTGTTCGTTGTTCGGTTCCAAACACAAATAACAATGGAGACAATAAACTGGAATATACTCCTTGGCTTGTTGTTGGCTTGGGCAACCCTGGAAATAAATACCATGGCACTAGACACTATGTAATTCTCATTTTCATTCACTTTTTTACTTCTGTGCGCTCGTAAAAATTGATTTTGACTAAATTGATTCTGGTTAAAACTGAGTTGAACGATAAATTTGAGTGTTATAATCAATTTTAAACTCAAAAAGCTTCAGTTTTTAGCTTCAAGTTAGAATTGACTCTGGAGGTAAGACCAATTTTGCTCGAGAGCAATTGAACATGTTAAAATCAATTCTACAACTCTAGAATCAATTTTGACTATTTCAAAAGTTGAACCAAACATGCACCCAAAGTGTTTGAATCAATGTTTTTCTATTTGTAGTGATTCTAATCTTATGGTTTTGTATTTGTTAGGTTGGATTTGAAATAATTGATAGTCTTTCTCAATCAGAAGGTATTCTGATGAATACAATACAGTCAAAGGCCTTGATTGGAATAGGTGCATCATCTCCTACCATTGATTTTTAATTTTATTTGCTATCCAACCTTCCAATGGTTAATTGCAACATTGATTTATATTTAATTATTTGATTATTTGATATGCACAGGTTCTATAGGAGAAGTACCAGTTTTGTTGGCGAAACCTCAAACATACATGAATTTTAGTGGGGAATCGGTTAATTTTCCGTCGTATATAATAGCTAGATTTTTCATGATTAACACACACACACACTGAAACTGGTCATGGATGAACTATCTGATCCAGTGCTTATAGTTATTTGTGCTTATTGTGATTCGTCAATTTGAATGTTAACTTTCTGTTATTGAATTGTCTCATTTTTAATATTGTTAAAGGTTGGGCCACTTGCTGCATATTATCGAGTGCCCTTACGCCATATTCTAGTGGTAAGTATTTAATATCTTGATTCTGTTTAGATACAGTTTGGAAATTTGTTGATGTTTTTCCTTCACTTTAAGTTTGCGGAAATTTTTATGTAGGTTTATGATGAAACTAGCCTTCCAAACGGTGTTTTAAAGCTTCAACCTAAAGGTGGACATGGGCATCACAACGGGTAATGCTTGTTCTATTTCTCATAAAATGGTCATTAAGATTTTTTATGTATATCTTAACTAAGTATGATTTCAAAAGTATGAATTGGTAGTCTAGCAAATTCAAATTTTTTACTCTATGAATAGTGAGGCAGAAACAGAATCTCTATAAACTTATCGACGCAAGAAAGAAATGAATTATGACATGCATAGATAAGGTTGAGATTTTAGGAATTAGATATCATATACATTTGATGCAAATCCCATTTGAACTTCTTTTTCTCTTCTCTGAATTTTAATTTGATGGACTCTTATTGTGTTCTAAACATGACTCCATCATCTTTAAACTGGTATAGTTATTTGAATGTTGTCACGGGTAACATGTAGTAGAATCCTAGCTCTCAACTTTTTTTTATTACTTTTTTTTAATTCTTTATAGTGATAAAGATTTGTATCTGAATCAAGTCATAATTTGTATCATGTTATGGACAATTATACAAAGAGTACTCTTCTACAAATACTTCCATCCCAATATTGCAAACCTTGTTTCCTTGACCTACTTAGGAGCTGGCATTACATTTCTCTATATATGTACTCTTCTGCTGGAAAATTATGAAGTCTATAACTGGTGTTGCTGTTGTTACAGATTGAAAAATGTGATAGGCCATTTGGATGGTTCCCGTGATTTTCCTCGACTTGCAATTGGTTAGTTCTTTGTCTACTGTCACTTCGTAAGTTTATATGTAATCTTCAGTTGTTAAGCAGAGTATGCTTCAAAACTGTGTTTGTAGGAATTGGAAATCCTCCTGGAACTATGGATTTAAGAGCATTTCTTCTACAGAAATTCAGTT
>Ga0099826_10002750_pt1 | contig 11536 bp, 8 predicted proteins | sample Mtrugardesep15_FD_76830 | JGI IMG/M metagenome (GOLD analysis project Ga0099826, IMG submission 76830) | Root nodule microbial communities of legume samples collected from California, USA - M. trunc garden sep15 | ecosystem: Host-associated > Plants > Roots > Nodule | place: USA: California...
TGCCTTGCTTTATTGCTTCTCTGTGCTGCTTCTCTGTGCTGAACTTGAAAGCCTCAAAATTATTTGCCAAGATAATATTTCATTGATCCGTTCCTCATAATGTCTTTAACATTAGCCGTTTGTTTTTATATCTATTTAAAGCACAATTTCAAGGTATCATGGCACTTTTTTTAAGTTGATTTTTTCTTTGAATTTCAGGGAGTCATGAACCAACTATATGATATCATGTATGAGTTTAACTTCTCCCTCCCACCAGACTATGCTCTTGTTATAAGAGCATTGGGATCACTAGAAGGGACAGCTAAAGTTCTGGATCCTGATTTTAAGGTCATTGAAAGTGCATATCCTTTTGTTATTGGAAGACTTATAGCAGATCCCAGTCCTGATATGAGAAGAATTTTAAGGGAACTTGTCATTCGTAATAATGGATCGATAAGGTGGAACCGGTTAGAGCGCCTGGTACGATATAAGTTTTTCTACCATGCTTCACATGTAATTATTACTTGGAATGTTGACTCCAATATTTTTTGTATGCTCATCAACTTAAAACTGAAATTCATACAGCTGAAGTAAAACTACTTGAGCTGTACGTGTCATAACTTCCCCAAGTAAAAGGAATTGCTATTTGTGTTTCGTATACAACCACACACACACACACACACACACACACGCACGCACATACACACCTATACAAGCACATATACTTTATGATTTATGATCACAAAGATGTATCATAACTTCTTTTTAGCTGTGCTTGCTTATAAGAGTTGTTTAATCACCTCTAATTGTGTTGCATTGTAAATGCAAATCCCATTTGTTTCTGCACTAAAATTCGAATATTCTTATGAATAAAATTATTATACAACTTCGGACTAAATATAATATGAATGCCATTCTTGCTTCAGGTGGCAGCAATATCTGAACAAGCTTCAGAGCTAACCGAAGACGAAGACCCTAATCCTGAAAAATTCTCAAGCCCTTCTGTTTGGAAATTATTTGACATGCATGCTGTCGTTGATTCCACAGAAGATCTTTTATTATTCATACTATCAGAGAAGGGTCAGAGAGTGCGTGTTTTCCTTCTTCGGGATATAGTAGAAGCAGCTGATGTGTTTCTGCAAGATGAAGTGATTGATTGTGCATTAAATGGGAAGCCTCAAGACCAGAGGATATTGCGCTTTGAGGTATTGTCTTTAGTTAAAAAAAATATTCATGCGTGTATGTGTCCAGGGCAACGCGAAATTTCTTATGGCTCCCTGTCATGTACATAGGCTGTGCATTAAATGGCAATGTGGGGAGAAGTGCACGAATCTTAGTATTTAGAGGGACACAGTGGGATAATCGATGATGGGATGGTAGTAATGGGATAGCTGTGGCAGAAGTTGGGTGACGGAAGTGGTAATGGGATGGCAGAGACAGTAACATCAGTGGTGGGATAATGGCACATTTTAGATTGTAGTTTTGGAGGAAAGTGTCCTGGTGGCTGACCTGAAGGATTCTTGAAAAGGGTGAGAGCATTAGAGCATCATTAGTTGTGAACTCCTTGTGCGTTGCTCTTATAGTGTTGTCTAAACCCGGAACCGAAATCCCTTCCTGACAATGCTGAAGGATAAGGATTTTTAGTTGGGTTGAGTCTGTTATGTCTGGTAGGATGAGAGTAGGGAGGGGGAGGGGGTAAGTGATAATTGTAACTACTAAATAATTCTACTCCTTTAAATGGAATTGAAATTTTTTCTTTCCTGAACTTTTCAGGAGCGTACTGGGAAATCTTTTCATTACATTCGTGAGGTGGTGAAGTTGGCGCCAGGGGAGTGGACAACAATGCTTCTTCGGATGGCAGTGAAGCCTGAAGTTCACAAATTTGCTATAGACATTATTTCAGCTTTAGCTTTGCGTTCTAGTCACAGATTGCAGGTAGCCTCTTGGCTCTATTTGTCGATACTTTTACACAAATTATCAGATTAAGAAATACAACTGTTGACATTTGTGAACTAGAAATTAGCAAATGTTTCCTCATTCTCTTAATATTCTTTGCGTGAAAATTCTAAAATTTTGTTATATATGCCTCCATATTCTTGGACAGTTCGTAAATAAAACAATTCGATAATTATTTACTTCTGGCAAATTCCAAATTGTAAATTCTATGGATGGACAGTTTCACATCTTTTAGATAGTGGAGAAAAATTAGGAATTTGTTTTAACGTTTAACACTTATTTAATTTTTGTGGGGTTTAATGAAGTTGCACATTTTTTTAGAGCAACATCTAGTGAAAACTAATGATATCGTCAGAAGTTCTCTTTGCAACCGTAATTTAAAAATAACTGCCAAATATCAGATTATTTTACGTTTTAACACGCATTTTTGACAAGATTGGTTTTAGAAGCTAGTAGCTTATACAAGGAAATATATTATTTCCTTTTCTAGAGGGGAATTTTGGCTAACTCGAACCGTGCCCCAAGTGTTTCGCCAGTAATTCAATCCATGTCATTGGACAATTTTGATGATTATGAATCTCCATGGTTGCGTTCCAAAAGAAATGTTGTGCACTAAACTTGCTTAAAAATAAGGGTTATGCGTATACTAGAAGTGTTGGTTAAGAAGCCAGTAAAAGGTAAAATTATCTTCAAATACAGGTTAATGTTTGTCAATTTATAAATACACATTAATCCATAAAAAATACTTCTTTTAAATCCTTAAACAATATTCAAATGACACCCAACTATTTTCCAGAGATAATAAGTTAAAAGAAAAGTCCTTGCAAAGATTTTGCAACAGTATTGTCCAGAGAGAAATTTCATAAAAAAGGAGCAATGCTACAAATTACCACCACCAAACTATTTCCATGACCATGATTCAGAAAACCAGAACAAAAGAAAGTAAATTCCTTCTCTACAAGGGCAGCAAGCAAGCCTCCGAAGGTAGGAAGATAACATTCTTTATGCGAATTCCTTCTATAAAAATTTAAATTCCGGTACCCAAGAAAAGAGCAGAAACAGCAGCAGCACTTTGAAGTATTGTTCGTTGAATTAGAATATCGAATATGCATAGTTCTAAAATGTTCATATTGACACTGCGTCCGGGTTTGTTTTGGAGAAGACTCTGAAACTACTAAACATTCATTTCAAAATAAAAAATGAGGTGCAATAAATAGATGTTATATTAGGTTAATTGATATTTTAAGATAACAAATAATACTGGAGTTTGACGTTCAATATATAGGAAGAAATTATTTTTATTTTTTTCCGAAGAAAACAAAATGAATTATATTAAACTAGAGAGCTCCACACTCACATAAGGAGTGTTAGGTTAGGACTCAACGGTATTTACAAATATAATACTCTTAAATTAGTTACTCTTTGTTTCACCAACTTACTTACTTTTAACTTTCGGACCAAAAAATTCTCACTTTTGTTTCTAATAAAAAGGACCGGAGGGGCTATTTTACCCAATGCATTTTCATTATTATTAATTTTTTTTGGTCTAGTAACTTAGTGGCTGAAGCTCACATAATTAATTATGGAGAAGTGGGATGTCCGGGGTTCGAACCCCGACCCTTGCATAAATTATGCAATGTCTTTGTCAACTAAGCTAAGCTCACGGGGACATTTTCATTAAATTTTTAATTCGATGACAAACGAGAAATAAAATAAGTGCACCAAATAAGTGAATGTTGTGTTGGATGTGTAGTAAAACTAAATGAAATATGAATAAAAATAAAAATATTATAGTAAAAAAGATGGTGGATAGCATGCTTAGGTGGTTGGGCATGTAGAGAGAAAATTTGTAGCAAGAAGAATATATAAGATGGGCGATACTCAAATCTAAAAAACCTAGAAAAGCGACAAGAGAAACCATTAAAAAAGACTTGAAGATTAATGAATTGGACCACAATATAATTTATGATTAAACATTATGACGCGATTTAATCTATTTAGCTGACTTTATTTAATAGGATAAGGCTTGATTGTCGATGTTGCACTATCAATGTAAAATAGGGTTACATCGACATCAAATAAAAACTCATTATAATATCACATAAGTTAAGTTCACTCTATAATTATATTTAAAAAATAAAGATTTAATTATGTATACATCGACATGAACCGTGTAATTATTTTTTTTCCAGATTCACCAAATCATGCCATGTAGGTGTTTTTAAAGATATTTTAGGAACTTACTTATAAAAGTGGCACTTTCGTGTAATTTGATTGGATTCATCTGTAGAAAAAAATTACATCTCAGTTTATAGAAATTAATCTCCATTAGAGAAACGCGCATTTGTTTTTGATTTTTTGAAAATAATATCTACTTTTTAACAATAAAACTACTTTTATTATTTAAGTTTTTTGTCATGTGCAAATTTGCATATGTTAAGAAGTTTACAAAATAAGTTTACATTAGAACTATTGCATTTAATATTAAAAATGTATCTTTTTAATAAATAATTTTTGTTTAATTATGTTTGTTTAAAATTTAAAAATAATCCATCTTGTTAAAAAAAATCATTTTTAACCACAAAATGAAAAGTTTTTTCTAGTATCTGTTTGCAAAATAATTTTTTTTCTAAAAACAAAAAAACTAAAGTATAAGAGCTTTAAATCTTTAAAAAAAAGTTTTTATGATAGTATAAACAAAAATTTGGCTTCATCTTTATTCAAAAAGTCTTTATGTTTTCTCGTTAGATTAGATGTTGTGCAAAACTAGATTAGAAACAGTTGGTATTGACTTGGTCCTACCAAATGCTTCGCCCTCATCTTCGGTTACGCGAAGGCAATGGCTATGTTTAGTCATTGATTATTCAAGAATATCACCAAAACTATACATTAATTAATCAATAAATAGTCAATTCAGTTTTTAAATAAAATTTTGCATTAATTATTTATTTATGTCTTCCTAACCCAATGTATTTTTCAAAAGAAATATAGGATTATTTTTGAACTAGTAGAAGATTATGTTTGAATGAATGTCTGAATTGTTGAACAAACAAACTATGGGTTGTCTTGAACTTGAACTAAAATTTAACAAAAGACCTCTTCTGTTTTCTCAACCATCTCTCTTTCTCTCATTCTTTCTATCTTCCCTTTCTCAGGTTAAAATCTGAAATTGAGTTTATATTTCAAAAAATGAAATGACCCTACACTAATGTTATGATCACTTGGAATCCTTGGCAGGAAAAAATCAAATAAACAATAGTGCTTTTCTTTCATCATTTTGGTCAAAGAAAGAGAAATATTGTAGTTTTAATATGGGATATCTCAATTCAGTTTTGTCCTCAACAAGTCAGGTCCGTGCTATAGATGATGGACCGGTCAGCGGTGGCGGTCTCAGGTATGTTTCTTGCATCTTACGCTTACCAAAATGTGTTGATTTGCATATGCATAACTTGTTCCGGATCATATGCCAACATGAATTCAAGATATTATCATGACCGAAATGCATTAAGCATTTTTATCATGCAATTTTTTTTTTATTCCTTATCATTCTGTTTTTATATTTAATTATTACAAAACTGTCTTCAATTTTCAAGTATTTGTACACAAAAGTTGGAATTATTTGAAAAGGACTTTTTATCAAACTAGAATCGCTGTATGTGTTTGGATGTGATTTTAAAACCACATCACGTTAAAATATCACTTCCCAATGCACTCCAATCCTCAAAATTGTGAAGCTGGGTTTGTAGCTTTAGCGTTGCTGTGATTTGCTGCCGTGCTTTTCTCAATTCTACCGTGTTCCCAAATTTGTTCCCAAAACAACTTTCTCTTGAATATATAATTAATATCAAGTACTAAACTTTATTGATCAATTTTCTCCTTAGATTATAGGTTGTGTCCGAAAAATTGAATACGTTAACGGTTAACCAATCTGTGTTATAGGTTGAGGTCTTGAGGATGTGTCGTTTGCTTAACAACGTAACTAAATTTTGTTTTAAATTTTATACATAAGTTGTGGATTTTATACTTTTAGACATCATTGCTTGGATTCATTCATTGATTTGGGGGAAAAGGAGGAAAAATAAATTATGAACTGTATGACATTATTGTGACACAGTTTGTTATGATTTGTACATGTAGTCACAATGGAAAGTTTAGCTATGGGTATGCTAGCTCGCCTGGCAAGAGATCTTCAATGGAAGATTTTTATGAGACCAGAATTGACGGTGTCGATGGTGAAATCGTTGGCCTTTTCGGAGTCTTTGATGGTATAGTTACATATTTCTCTAATTTTTGTATTAATCTGTTTCTTTCCTAAATTTTTCCGTCTGTTCAATATTGGGAAATATATCGCTTAGTTTAACGACATATGCAGATCCTTGTGTACTTACACATTTATAGAATATATAGCATGATTTTGTATTTATGTCTTCCATTTTTTAGTAATGTCCTCCATATTTTGCTATAGTATTGTTCTATCGTTCTCTGCCACCGCAAAAGAATATTTTTGAAGGTTTTCCAATTCACAAACCTTCGGTTGGCTAAAGACCAGAATAAATGCTTCGTCCTCCTCTTTGTTGTTATTTTTAACCTCCATTTATTCCATATAGGAATGATTGTTTAGTCTATTAGTGTTTCTTTGTTTGGCCTCGGAAATTAACCACGTAAGAATTATTTCATATTGGTTATGCCTATACATAAACTTGTCTATAACTTTTTTAGGTCATGGCGGTGCTCGTGCTGCTGAGTATGTTAAGCAAAACTTGTTTAGCAATTTGATCAGTCACCCAAAATTCATTTCTGACACCAAATCAGCAATAAGTATGTTTTCTCCACTTGTCGCTGTATGGTCTTTATGTTTTGTGATTTGCTAAATTCATATAATAACTCTTGCTTTTCCACAGCTGATGCATATAATCATACCGACAATGAATATCTGAAATCAGAAAACAACCATCACAAAGATGCAGGATCTACTGCATCTACCGCCATTCTAGTTGGTGATCGTTTGCTTGTTGCAAATGTTGGAGACTCTAGGGCCGTTATATGCAGGGGCGGTAATGGTAAGAGTGCTATCTTCATAGTATTATTATTCACGTTCTTAGATGCACGCAATTAATTATTGACTGTACTGTTATTTAAGTCTTTGTTGAAAGACTATCTTGATATCATTTAGTATTGATAAATATAAAGGTTATTCAATTGTTTTTAAGCGTATAATGTTAGTGCACGAGTAAAAATGGTAGGGATGCATGCATGTCTGTGTATAACAAGTTCTGTTGCAATTACTTCAACCTTCCTATGTAGAAATGCTTACTTAATACTTTGCTTCCAATTGTGCTTTCCTGTAGCAATTGCTGTTTCTCGAGATCATAAGCCAGACCAAACTGATGAGCGGCAAAGGATTGAAGATGCAGGAGGCTTTGTTATGTGGGCTGGTAAGGTGACATTGTCGTATATTTGTATTTGGTTATTTTTCTTATTTATCACTATTGATAAATATTATTTTTACAGGAACATGGAGAGTTGGAGGTGTTCTTGCTGTCTCTCGTGCGTTTGGTGATAGACTCTTGAAGCAGTATGTTGTTGCTGATCCAGAAATCCAGGTACATGTCTACTATGGTTAGAGAAATCCATTCTTGACTATTTCATGTGGTTATAGATTCATCTCAACTTGTCCTTTGTATAGTGCGTGGTTAAATATACGGGTGTGTTTGTTTTAAGTTATCTTCGTAGATTTATGAAATATGTGGATAAGGAATATGTATTCCGATGTTTGTCATTTATTTCTATTCTACAATTAACCTTGTACAATAGCATTTTTGAGATTCTTCTAGTTACAAACTAATCTGGCAATTGCCATGAAGAATAACAATTGTAAAAGAAATATTTGTTGTAATGTATGATATTTATTCTGGGTGATGTGACCATAAATCTTATAAAAATGGACAAATAGAATTCTTAGAGGTCTTATCTTTATACTAGTTTTGCTTCTTTTTTGTATTTATGTTGCATGATTGTGATTTTGCAGGAAGAAAAAGTTGACAGTTCTCTTGAGTTTCTTATTCTGGCCAGTGATGGACTATGGGATGTCGTCTCAAATGAGGTTCGCAACGCCATTCATTTATCCTAACCACCTAAATTCGGAATAATTAAGTTCCTCTAGTATAGTTGGATAGTCTTGAGTTCTGAAAATGTCGTTCTGAGAAGTGTTACTTTTCCAACTTGTCTAAAATTTTAAGCATTTTTCAGGAAGCTGTTGGTATGATTAAACCGATTGAAGATTCAGAGGAGGCAGCAAAGAGACTGATGCAAGAAGCATATCAGAGAGGTAGTGCTGACAATATCACTTGCGTTGTTGTTCGTTTCTTGATGAACCAAGGCACTTCTTCTCATAGTAGCTCCAACCAAGTTACCGGCCACCGTTAGAGGGTTTGCGCATTGGTGAAGAGGTGGATATCCAAACATCCCAAAAGTGGAAAAGAAATATATAGACAATCTTGTGCGTCATACAGGAAACAAATCAAAACTCGTCATGATCCTGTTAAATAGAGTTGTTGTATCAGTATCACATACATAATTTGTAGCTAGGAAAAATATTGATGTGTGCAAGGAGATTAGCCAGACTTATAATTACTTCTGCTGCATCTAAACATGGTTCCTTGTCGTCATTTATTGTTCTTAGGGTTAGTTATTTTAGTCTAACGCAATATACACATGAATATTGGCTTGTATATGAGTAATTATGAGAAATATGTATTGATGTATTTGTTCACTTGCAAATTGCAACTTTAAACTGATCAACACAATTCTGTGCTGAAACTTGTCATGAACAAAGGTTTGGATTGGTAAAAAGTAGCAAATGATAGATAGTCTCTATTAATAATGTGTTGCTTAACATTTTACAGATTCTTTCTTTATATAAAAACTCATATCTAACTTAAGGACCGACTAATTCGAGAGGTCTAATCCCAAAATTCATTATCATGCTTAAGTATGATGATTAAGAAAAAAGGGCTTTAAATTTAGTTTTGAATACTTTTTTTTTTTTGGCACAATAGTTTTGAATACTTTGCTTGTGCACTTTGCGAAAGAATTATAGAACAAACGTTTAAGATACAGTTTATGCCCAGCCAGCATATTCATTGGACTTAATTTAAAATTTGTGAAATATTATTCCTCCGACCATTCCGAAAGTATATAATATGAAGTTCATCCTTCAAAAAAAAATATGAAGTTCATGAATAGATATATTAATATAAACACTTTCTTGGCTTGTACACAACTTGACAAGCAAGGCATGAATTGCACACTACATAAACTAATCTACTTCATAGTTGACAAGCCATGCCAATTTGTTCCTCTTAATGAACAACTAACTAACAAGCAAAAGTAGTAAACTAAACTCTACCATATACTTCATATATAACAAAAGTTTTAATTTCTTTTCTTGTCAACCCTTCACATCTTAAGAGAAGGGGATCCGATAATTCTGATTTCAATTAGAAGGTAAGTAAAAACTTATCAATAATTGTTACAACCAGTATTATATTCTTCCGAACGTTTCGTAGTGGAGTTTGTTAATCACTTGAGTTCAAACTAAGTTTTCCTTATATAAATTACTTTTTTCATTTGTGCTAGCTCTTAAAAAATACTTTTTTTTTTGTTTGTATCAGTGTTCCTTATTTTGTTGCTGTAGTGATTAATAACCTGGATATTTTTATTATTGTTTGCCTAAAAAAATCATGGAGATGGTGACAATGATGATATACACTTTGGTTCACTCTCGTGCGTAAGAGCAAAAACTGCCTTGACGACAAAATGTATTCTGAGTCCCATCTCTCTATAAGTAAGCATTTAGATAATACAAGCCTTGCAGTTATATTTCACGTTTTTTATTTGATAAATTTATTTTGTACTTTTAGGGCCCGTTTGGTACGCATGATAGGATAGAGACATGATAGGATTATAAATTGGATAAGGATAGGATATGATAGTAACATGATAGACATTTATCCTATGATGTGTTTGATACGTACATGATAAGAAGGAGGATATCATTACTTTATCATATCATATGTTTGATGCACTATTGACATGATAAGAAGTGAAACCTAATTGCAAGTATGTGTGCTGATGAACACTGGACTTGATTTTTTTCCAATGGCGAATAAACCTGACAGTCAACATGGTAACATATTCAGATATCAACAATTCACTTTAACAACAACGACGAACACAACCCCATATTTCCCCTGCATGGCATGTGCAAACTAAAAGAGTATTTCTAACGAGAACATATTTACTTGTTAATCATCCAAACAGAATTCAAATGAAATAGAACAAAGCTATATAAAAAATTAAGTAAGAAAGTAATTGAAGAATGAACAACATAAGTAGCTACCTGAAACGAAACAAAAAATATAAAGCACAAGAATCCAAAATAGAATCGATTGAATCCATGTAGTAACAAGAAAGCCAATAATGAACAATGAACAAAAAAAAAAACAGATAAAGTTAAGAGGCTCCAAGAAATATTAAACAAACTGTAATCGATTGGGATGGAATCGATTGGGATTAGTACCCAGAAAAAATTGAAAAAAGAAAAGACATTTGTAGAAGCATGTCAAAATCAGGAGAAAAGCAATATTGAATCACGATTTTGGAACAAACAAGCTGGCGTTTTTGAAATTGAATAGGCTATTTAGGAAGAAAAAAAAAAGCAGAGCAGGTGCAGAGGTTGGGAGTCGAAGGAGGTATGTGAGGAACAGATGATACGCGCATGATAAGCCAATGCTATCAGGTTGCTAACCCACCAAAAATTAAGGATAAAAATAACAAAGGGTGAATATGATATGATTAGAAATTGGATTAATTTATCCTGTCCTGTTGATGCACCAAACAATGGATTAATTTATCATATCCTGTCTTCTTATCATGTGCACCAAACGGGCCGTTAGTATGTTCTCATGAAATATAGTATCCAAACCGCTATCCGTTTGTTTGGTTTGTCTTTTAGAAAGCAAAAAAAAGTCCTTTTCTCTTTGAGTGTAGATTTTGTTATTACCATTATAATTTTTCATTTTCTTAAAAAAAATGAAAATTCACGACTTTAAAAAAAAAAAAACATTTTAAGCTCTCAAACCAACGCTACCAAACCAACTTAAGTAGATTATTTAACTAATTATTAAAAAATAATAAAATATTATTTTACTAAATATATTTTTTTTATTAGTATCGATACAACTTCCCTATCTTATTCCTTAGCCTAGGTACTTTTTTCCCTTTAACAAATATTCTAATTATACGTCATTCGTTTTTTTTTTTAGAAAGGATTATTTTCTTTGAATTTTACTTTTGAATAACTTAGTTTCTTTGCATGGTAAGGAAAGAAACTAACTATGTTTGGTTTGACTTCTTTGGAGCAAGAAGCACTTCTACAACACCTTAAAAGTGAAAATTGAGTTTTCAATCATGTTTAGTTTAGCTTTTCAGAATTGCTTCTATCCTCCAAAAGCAATTCTGGATGAAGCTACAATTCCTAGCTTTTGAGTTAACAAGAATCAATTCTCCATTAAATTTTATATTTTGATTATTACAACCA
>Ga0099826_10002751_pt1 | contig 11532 bp, 8 predicted proteins | sample Mtrugardesep15_FD_76830 | JGI IMG/M metagenome (GOLD analysis project Ga0099826, IMG submission 76830) | Root nodule microbial communities of legume samples collected from California, USA - M. trunc garden sep15 | ecosystem: Host-associated > Plants > Roots > Nodule | place: USA: California...
CCAACTTAGATGTTATGTGGCTTCACTAATCTTTCATGTGGTGTATGATCATATGGACATTTGTCAGTCGTGCTAGCATTTTCTTAATGAATGTTGAGGGTAAGGACCAAACTAAAAGCAAAATCTGGTATATGTGCAATGATAAAAACGATATATGCACTCTACGGCATTTCACAAAGCCTTTTTGGTCATCTCCTTCATAGGTAGCCCCTTTTGAGCCACCAACAACCATGCACGGATGGATACCAATTGACAAGTATCCAAAAAGTTGGGGAACCCTCCCTTAAAAATAGCTCTAAAGAGGTAGAACCAAGTCACTTTAATACTCTATGGAACATCTCATACTACTCGATGTGGGGCTTGGACCACTATAATACCAAGTCTCCATCAGAATATTGTTCTAGAATATAACAATTTGACAATAATAGGTTTAAGACCGAATGTTAAACTAAAAGAATGAGATAATAATCAATGTTTCATTATAAAGACATTAAATTAATCAATTCAAGTTTTGTTACATTTGTCATTGAAGTCTAAGATTGTATAAACAAATTTAAATGGAGAAAACATGGTTAAAATAAGAAATTTAAAAGTACAACTCATCCATCATTTGAATTTTTTTATTCAAATGCATAGTTTTTCCACATTATCTTTGCCAAAATTTATAAATGATGACTCGTTACCTTCTTATTAAGAGGCTGAGCTTTAAAAATATGATTAAACCCCAATCCATCATACTTTGGGGCACCCATGGCAGGCCTACGGAAAGATAGAATTCTGTATTAGCACCATAGTTTTGTGAATTGTCAAAGTTACAATGAGCTTTCATGATGGCATTTGTTACCTTCTAGCATCCTTGATTCTATGTTCAACAGAATTATGCTGGTCCCAACCCTGCAACAAGAGAACTTGGTTTCTAAAAGGCCATTCATATCTATCATGTAACAGGAAAATAAACATAATATGCAAATACATCATAAAAAAGTAATAAATGTTTCTCCTATATAAACTTCAACTAGATATAAGAACATGAATGACATGCATGTGGTTAAAATTGTATCAACTAAATTGACCTTATCAGAATCATTGCAGTGATGTGAAGCTGAGGTAGCAGATGTGTGTTGTATGGCCCTCTCCGAAGTCTTCAAGTGAAATTCCTGAGAAGTTGACATAGAAAACATGAACTTCAATATTTTTAATGCCAGAAAAAATTGATTTCCTGATTAATTGCTATCTCGGTTCTTTTCCTTATTATGATAATGAAATTATGATATAGATGAGAGGATATGAAGAATAAAAAAAACTCCATTCTTACTCGAAATTCTGGCAAGCGTGGAGTGCTCCTTTTGGGAAGCGGCAAGGAAGGAGCATCGAGAATCTAGAATATGAACATAATTAGAGAAGATGATGGCCATTATGCATAAGTTAACCAGATTATAGAAATTATATCTACAACATGTACTAACCCTCCTATTTAATGGGCGAGCTTTGAACCTGGGGGCAGCCACTGTCATGTGCTCTGCTTCTCCAACAATTTTGGGTCTGTTGAGCACAAATATTTCTCATTGTCTAATTTCTATTATCTCAAGAGGAAAATTTATCATAAAAATTTCATGATACGCTACTCATCCAAAACCACAAACCTTATCCTTTGTGCTCTGTGTGCTGTTTTTAGGTCAGGCTCTCTGGGAATAGTAAGCTTCAGCTTGGAACAAACAGAGTTTTGCTCAACATTTACAGCCTGCAACAGGTGAATGTATAGAGTGGATCAGGCAAATCTCTTTCACACCTCTTAAAAAACAAGACCCTTAGAAGATAGGAATCAGTCTGGCTATTCCCATTTGAAGTTTAGGTACTCAATAGAGGATCCCTAAATAATTGAAAAATTTCCACTCAACAATAGTCCTGTATTAGGACAACAAAAATAATACATATTTTATTTCATACAAATAGAGTACTTGACAATTTTGCCAAGGCAGGATTTAAGAAATATGCATTAGGATTCATACCCGCGTAGGTTTCTTGTGCACAAAATTAGTTTGCTGCTTCGCATCAGTAACCTGTCATAGAGAAGATATAGTAAGAATTTCAAATCCCGCCCAAAATAAATACGATAAAATGTTATCTAAGCCCCATTAAACATGGGAAGCTAGAATATAATTCCACTCATGTATTTTGGTATGAGAACAACACAACCCATCTTGCCAATCCAATTGACCCAGACTATTCTGGTCAGGCTGACGAGAAATAACTTGTTCTAACTATTGGGTCTCATTCAATGAACCAATATTGACAAGGGATGACTTTGGGCCAACCAATATTGACAAGGGATGACTTTTGGGCCAACCTTCTACTACTAAAATCACACTTTTTTACAATGATATGGTGCCGTTTTTCCTCTTGGTAGTGTCCTAAAATGAAAGGAGATAAATAATCATTCTATTTATAGAGGCAAATTAATTGGGTCAATCACTACATGACCTTCATTGTTCCAGTTTTATATTGTTACTTTATTTTGTAGATACACTATCAATTTGTTATTTTCTTTAGCAATATACCGCCAATATACATATATAATATTCTATTTTAATGTAGGTATATTCATGTCATTTACTAAATACACTATCTTTCCTTTCAATTTCTTTCAACTTTCATTCATACCAAACAACTAAAAAATCATCTAGCTTTCCATTCATTTTCTATTCACTTTCATTCCTTTGAATCCTTTCACTATCTTTTCTCTTACTTCTTTCCTTCCACTTTCTTTTCTCATTCAAACCAACCATAGACATCTCCATCATCCATTATTTCCAGTCTAAGCTCTGGTTTAGGTCTAGAGAATTAGTCCAATAAAAAATTAGGGGCTTGTGAGGAATAAACAAACAAAACCCATTATAACGAATCCCACTACCACCTCTAGATGTTACACAGTGTTGGGTGTTATTTGGAACTTACAGGGAAATGCACAAAATTTTACTGCATTTCATAGTCAACTTTATGATCAATCTCTAATATATACCGCAAACTGACAAATATAAATGCAGTTTCTGCAAGTATTATAAATTCAGAGGAGGGAGAATATAAAAATTTACAGACCTTGCGCAAATGACCACCCTCTAGTTTCTGCCGTTTTGCAGCTTGGCTTTCTACTCCGGAGGACGTAGATAAATTCATTTCATTCTGAGTTAGTGGCTTCCGAAATCTGAGAATTGAAGAGTTGACGACATAACATTATGCAGGTTTTTAAAGCACCAGGAAAAAGGTAAAGGAACAAATGTAGTAATACTTACTAAAAACAAATGACTTCAAAAAGAATAAAGAATAAAATGCACACCCAAGTTACCAGGCACTTAAATTGATACACCCGGTTGAGAAAACAAAGACACTGTGGGAGAATGCATTATTAACATGGAACATTTCAAAAGGAATAGCAATTTACAGCGCACTCTGCTACCACATACACCCCACCCCATGGGCTGCAAAACAATCGTGTCTATTTAACTATGAAGAAAGGATATGCTGTTCTAATAATCACCTTGAACCAACATTTTTAGCTGGACCAATTTGCCTAGCCCGTTGAGTAGCTGTAGGTTTCATTAATGATGAACTCTTTGGCACATCAGGTTTAAAATTAGAATTCAAACTGTTACCAGTTGCTTTGCTGCCACGTGTATGTCCTAGAAAAGAGAGAAATAGATGTCATGAAAAAGGGAGAATATACACGTTGAGGTATAGGAAAAAGTATAGTGACGTGTGTGTGTGGAGAGAGAAAGCTAGAGAATAGCAAACACATAATGATAGAAATAACAAAAGTAGAGTCTAAAACACGGTTATGTGATAGATATAAAACCATTCTACTTTAACAGCTTAAGCTTTGGGGAAAACTAGTTTTTGACATAGTTATAAATTTGATCCTTGCCGCCAAACATAATTCATAACCAAATTACATTTCAACACAGCATAAAGTGGACTAATACATTCTTCCTATCTTAAACTTTTGGGAGAGTCAATCCACGGTGTCATGGAATTTTGGTTCATATAAAAATTACCATGGTACAAGAAACAAATGCAATATAAGAACCTTTAACTGTAAATTGAGATTAAAGAAAGGTATTGATGGTGCTAAAGTTGTAGTTGTGCAACGAACAAATTGATGGTTGGATTCACATAAGGATTGTAAGATGCTAACTTGCTAAGACACTAAACAAATCTACCGTCCTATTGTTAGAACAAAGACCATCGTGTCATACTTATTACGCAAAGGTAATTGCAGTGGCCTCATACCATTGTTGTATAAAATCCCAGCCATCAAGCAAGAGATTTTTTAACCAAATGCTTTCAAATCTAACAATTATAAAGTAGAAGGCACCATCAACAAGCCAAGAGTCATAGCCTTTCTAACTAAACCCTAATAGAATACTGAAAATGTTTCTAAAATCATCAAATGTCAAGACAAATGTATTATATTTAAGCCCATTACAGAACAAATTTCCCCAATTTACTTCCTCAGTGTTTTTGTTCATTTGGACCAATTACAACCAGTTATTCTTCCAGCTGAATTGGCATTTATACTGAGAACAAAATTACTGTTGCAGTTATTTACGAATGATGGTGAATAACTAAAACATTAGGCTAAGACTTATGCAGATCCAAAGCAGGTACATTTTATTAGCAAAAAGAACATGGGAACTGGGAACACCTCAAATCTCAATACACATTCCATATAATTAATCACGTGACTAAAGCACCAACATAGGGACCCTACCAGACCCCGGAAAAAAAAAAAAACTGATTTCCAATCTCCTAGTTCTTAAACACTAACAAAAACAAACAAAAGAAGGTGCATTACACAAACAATGATATAATAAGTCATGATATATACAAATATATCCAATTCAGTCCCTGAAATTGTTGGACTGTATCAATCTAGTCCCCACAAAATCAATTATCTAAAATGACCACTAAAATTCCAAGATACTAATCAAGCACATTCCCTAGGTGGGATTTGCAGGGACTATAATGACATTAAGTTTGTAACATTGGTAATACGTTTAATATTAAGTGAATAATGTCATAGATGCATTTGATAATAGATCAGGATACATTCCTACAATTTTAATCATTATTACAAAATATTGATAATGTGGAGTACTTAGTTGTTACATCCCTACAATTTCAAGGACCAAATTAGGTATTTCCTCTTTTATATAGCAACCCACGGGTCAATTGGAGTGTAAAAATCACGTTCAGACTCAAAAGCTGCAAATCTTAGCTTCTAGTTAGAACTTAGAATCAATTCTGGAGGCAAAATAAAGGCCCTGTTTGTTTGGGCTTTTTTTGAAAAAAAATCTATTTTTTTTAAAGCCGAAACAAACGCACCCAAATTGTATTTGAACAAGGAAATATGTCAAAATCAAATGAATTCTGGTTGTGGGACCAAAAATTAAAATGATAATGTGAGTCACATTGTTGGATAATAGAGTAAATTCAACAAAAAGAAAAAGATACCATGAACAATGTCGGAAATTTCCATCTCAGAAGGAACAGTAAGACCATGTTGTTTATCATCATCATTATCCGTACATTCAACATCGTCATGGTCAAATTCCTCTCTCACAGCTAACTTGGTCACAAAAGCTTAAACAGAACAAAAATAAAACATTTCAACAAATAATAATGGAAGAAAACGAAGAAGAAGAAGAAGAAGAAGAAGAAGACTAACGAGAAGGAGGGTAAGTAGGAGCATTTTGAAACCAAAGTTCAGCTTGAAGAGCTTCGGAAGAAGATTCAGGTTTAGTGAAATCAAAGAAACGTGCTGCGTCGAATTCGTATTCAAGATCAATTTCATGAGCTATGAAAACGTGTGGTATTTCAGTTTCTTCGTCTTCTTCCATCATCATCGTCACCGTCATCAATGATTCGTAACGAGTTAACTCACTCTTTTTTTTTATATATCTGATTCTAAATACTGTGTCAGTGAAGTGGGTGAAGCTATAAAGCGGTTTGTTTTGTGGAGCCCCGAATCTGACCCGAATAATTGAAATCAAAGACTATGACGAAAGAGACTTCTTCTGACTGCTCTGTTGTCCTCTCAGAGTGTGGTATTGACTACTAGTGTGAGGGAATGAGTTCATTTTTAAACACCGAATTTCAATTTCTTTATTTTATTTTATTTATATTATTATCAAGGATCTCGTTAACCAATGTCCTTAACACACTGGTTAAGAATTAAAAAATATAAGTAATTTATAAGATTTAATGTGTTGAAGGCATCATTTTCAAGATAAAATTTATTCTTTAAACTTCTTAACAAGTGGGGCACTTGTTAACATTTCACTATTATTAATTGCAAAAATATGAATATTCACATGCCTCGGTGTTCTTTATATTACGTATTGCGTGTAAATTATAAACAGTATTTATATTAAATTTTGATTTTGATTAAAATTATAAGTATGAATATTTGTAACTTTTAAATTGTAACAAACTCAATAAATCATATTTATATTTTTCACTGACATCAATAATATAAGAAATACAATATAAATTTTTATTATTTTTAATAACTCCAACGATATAATATTATTATATGAATATTTGTTCACCCTAAAATCTCGTATTCTCTTTAAGTTGTTAATTTAATACATCTATTTGAAATTTTGTAAATGTTAAATAGGTCCTTAAAAGGGTATAGTGTATTAAATTAACAACTTAAAAGATTTATTTGATATTTAAAAAATTTAAAGGACTAATCTGATATATTTGTCAAACTTAAAGAACCAAAAAATATATTTGGCATATATAGCACGTATAGGTAGACACACCAAAGTAAATCCACAATTTAAATGTTTGGGTTAGATTAATCATCGAGTTTGCAGTAGATTGTTTAGTTATTTTTTATCAAAGTTGTGCTATCTCTCAACGACTTTAGAAATTAAACACGTGTTTTTTTAAGTGAGTGATATTTCCAACTCTCTCAATATTTGTTTTATTGTTCATTTTGTTATAAAATACTCTCTCTATTGTTAATTATAAGTAAATTTGACTTTGTAGGTTCATTCAATTAATGATGTATGTGGTTCATATTGTGGATCACATACATCATTAACTAAATGAACCTAAAAGGTTAAATTTGCTTATAATTAGTAACGGATGAAGTAGGTGGTTAGTTTTACCATGTACATTATTCACATGATATATTTTCATCATATTTCTCTACTAATATAGAAAAAACACGTAACAGTAACATATAAAATGTCGTTAGATTTGTCTTGATAAATATTTTTTAAATATAAATTTTTTATAATTTTTGTTTATTTGTAATTAAATATATTAAAGATCAAATGACATTTTTTTTTGTCTAGTAGCCTAGTGGCTAAAACTCACACAGGGTTCGAACCTTAACCCCTGCATAAATTATGTAATGTTCTTGCCAACTGAGTTAAGCTCACAATAACGAATGACAGAGAATATTATCGATGTTTGCCTATAGTGTTTATTTTTTAATGGGAGTGTTTTTTGTGTGTTGTGAAGGGGAAGGTGACTATTCTTGGAATTGAGAAGAAGAGAACAAAACGGAGAGCGCAAGAGGTTTTATATTATTTATTATTTTTTGTTTTATATTGCGCCGGTTTCTCTGATTTGTAATGAACCAACACAAAGTCACAAACACGATGTTTATGTTTACATAAACGAACAAGGAGCCAAAATTTGAAAATGTTATAGGGAGTTTTTATGGGACCGATTTATGGTAACCAGTTTTTTTTTTTTTAGGAAATGGTAACCAGTGCTTGAAATTTGAATCAAAATAGAGTATAGGTATGGGTCACGTTTTAGTACTTTATTTGTTTTGAATACCCGTGCCCGTGTGGGAGGAATGGAAGGTGAGGAATTCCGTTTGTTTTGTCTTTGGAGAATGATGTATCACTGCTCTGGTGGGGCCATGGGGTAACCATTGTTTTTTTTTGTTACATGGGGAAACCATTGTTTTACTGATACAGGTTAATTAATTAAGTGTCTCTATAAATAAATATTTAAAATTTTGTTTTTAATTTCTATAAAAAATTTCATCAACATTTTTAGTTCTTATAAAAAAATTTCATCAACATTTTTAATCTTTGTAAAAAAAAATCAGCAACATTGTTTGTCTCTAAAATGCTTAAGAAAAATGGTACAAGAATTAAAAAATATGATTTTATTTTGTAGGGACTAAAAACAAAACTGTGAATATTAATAAGGACTAAAAACTTAATTAACCCAAAAATGTATTATTTATTTTTTAAAAATATATTAACAATAACATTGCGATCTTTTTGGCACAACACGTACCAAAAAACACCATTAAAGTTTATAATAAGTCAATCACAAAAAGAAACTAAAAAAGACACTTATTTGCTGCTCAAACAAGTAAAAGGGGTTGAATGCCAACAATGATAGCCAAAGACAAAATTCACATTCTTTGCCTTCAACCACCAATAAGAATAATGTTTTACTTTCTCCGGTAGTTATGGAACATAACTCTTTGAATTATTGAAGATTCTATTGTTTCGTTCTTTCCATAGCACGCAAACACAAAAGTCATATGAGCTGTAAAAATGAGTGTCGCGTATTCAAACCACATGTTGCATAAACAAATTGAATAAAGTGATATAAAAGAGACTATGGATCCGCTGCCGAAAACTCAATTCACGACCGAACTAAGGGCCAAAGAGAGTTGAATGATCTGCAACACCTCCGCACGCAGTCACGCAATATTGAGCATTTGAAGGGATAATGTTGCGAGCCACCAAGTTAGATTTTGAATGTAATCTATCGCGAAGTAGTCGCCATGCAAAAATAGAGACCTTCAAAGAAACTTGTTTGTGCCAAATTAGAGTTGTCGATGTGTCCAAAGATATCGAATATTAAGAAGTTAATAACTTACAAACTCTGCGAACTAAATAACCCCGAACAAGGTCGGGCTGCCATTCCCACTGATCTGATAAATGAGTCTACAAAACAATGTCACGAAGTAACGTCATACACTCCACTAAAAACTCTTCCTCCCACGTCCACAACCTTCTACGCCACTTCCACGCCTCACACCCCAACCCAAAAAAAGCATAGTAGCTATCGTACTCAACTTATTCTCAACCAAGTCAAATAAACGTCTAAACCGCACACACAAAGATGTCCTTCTAACCAAGGGTCATACCAAAAATATATTATTACTATTATTTTTAGAGGAAAAAATACATTATTATTAGTCTATAGTTTTATAATTTAACTTATGAAATTCAAAGTGAGATATTAACTAACTACTTCTATTGATTTGTTCATTATAAAGAGATAAATATATGAAGTAAAATATTAATAAACAACATGTTACTCTTAATAAGAAAATTTTGCTTTTTATAAATAAGTTCCTTAACCATAACAAAATTTTACTCTAAATAAGAAAATTTTGCTTTTTTTTAATCAAAGTTAATAATAAAACAAGTTTAAGTTAAATTATAGTATTGTAGATATGCTCTTTGACGTACTCACTTCATGTTTTATCGTTTTGCTGAAAAGTGAATTGTTTTTAATAATAATTACATACTATAAGTGTAGAAGTTATTTACACTATTGACTATTGATGCATTATTATTAAATTAAACTCAGCAATAAACCAGAGTCTTTGTATGGGACAGTGCGTGTGTCTCACTTGGTAAAGGTGCAAGCTTATGGAGGATGATCACGGCTCCATTTTCGCAATATAAACCCATGAACATGAGTAAAGACTTTTAAGTTGCGATTCAACACTGATATTATTCTTTTAGTCGGTCTAAATGTTCATAATTTATCGTGATACTGTGGAGTGTGAATGAGGTGCCAAATGTCTTATTAAAGTAGTTTCTACATTACATAGATCCATAAGTCATAGATACTTAAATTGTATCTAAGTAGATTCAATTTTTTTCAATCTATGTACTCTTATTAATAGGATTAAAAATTTAGAAAGGCTTCTTTGAAAGTGGTAATGAAATTTTGATCTAAGGCTTTGAAAGTTATACGGTTCATTTGTCTCTTTCTAGAATTGAGTTATCTTTTTACTTTCTAAATTTTTCGGGTTAACTTGTTATGTATTTTATAGTATAAATAAATTTCTATTTTATAACACCATAAAGTTTTTCATTTTATAGAGATGTCAGCTAGTACATCAATTGAATCTTTCGGAGGTTCACCACCAAATAATGGAGAAGAGTGTTTAAGTTTGTTAAATCTTATCATTAATTTAGATGTGAATACAAACGAAGAACCACTAATAAATGAAGCAACATCAACAAATGAAGTTGGGAATGAAGAGAATATCGAGAACAATGACGTTGTCATTCAAAAGGCTAAGAGAAAGAAAACTTCTCATGTTTGGGATCACTGCAATTTTAATTATTGAATTTTTGTCTGGTTTCTTTTTACCCTTATTGCGTGTATATATTTTTAATTCGCAATTAGTAATTTTTAATTTGCATTGAACTTTGTATAATTTGTGTCTATCCTTTGTATACATGCGGTAACTTTTATTTTAATTCAGAATTATTAATTTTAAAAAATATATAAAAAGTCAAAGATCGGTAAATTTTGTTTTTTTTTATACAAAAAAACTGGACTTTATGTGAGTTGAAAAAACGAACTGAATCTAACGAGTCAAACCGAACTGTTCGTGAACTTTAAACGAGTCGAACTCGAGCTGAAAAAATAGTTCATGTCGAACTCGAGCTGAAAAGATAAAGGACAAAAATGGGAAAAAATAAGATAAATGACTAAAACGTTACCTAAAATAAAGTTAAGGGACTATTTATGTAATTTTGCCTATTTTCTTTAACACACCACGCCAAAATATTATTTTTTTAAAATAACTTTTCATTGTTTTTTCAAGAAATGATATTTTAATATTTTTTACATAGAAATAATATTTTAATGTTAAAAATACATCTAAACAATTCTCATTGGAGATGCTTTTAAATAAGTTGTCGTTATTTTTTTTTTTTACAAAAAACTAATTGTGATTGATTTGAATTCGATTTTTTTATTAGTTTTATTGTGTGTATAAATCGAGTATCATATGTATGCAATTGTAGAGATTGATCATTCAAATCATGTAAGATTATAATGAATGATAAACTCCTTTTTTACGAAATTAAGCTAAAAGAGATCTTTTTTCATTAGTTATTTTTTATTCAACATCATCATCAATTTTTTATATTTTTTTTTTAAGCAAAGGAGAGGCTGCAGGATGCCTGCAAACCCCTAAACTTTCATTGAAAACAAAAAGAACAAGTACAAGGAAGGGGGACTAAGCCAAAACCCTCGGAAAGATACAAACCTAAAGCTTGGCATACCAAGCTTATCCTTAGAATACCGACTAGCAAGCAAACTAGGAACAAATTCCCCCAAAAACAAACCCTGTGTGGACAATCCTATGTTTGCAAGGGAATCAGCACATTGATTTCCCTCCCTATATATATGAGTAACCATGAAATTCATACTAATCAATAGGTTGTTGCAGTTGTC
>Ga0099826_10002753_pt1 | contig 11527 bp, 4 predicted proteins | sample Mtrugardesep15_FD_76830 | JGI IMG/M metagenome (GOLD analysis project Ga0099826, IMG submission 76830) | Root nodule microbial communities of legume samples collected from California, USA - M. trunc garden sep15 | ecosystem: Host-associated > Plants > Roots > Nodule | place: USA: California...
GGGCCAAACATGAACATAGTTTTTAGCCCAAATGATATTTTTGATATATACCACCCCACCATCAAGTGTTTTCAGCCCTAAATTTCACTATCAAGGGAGCTATACAAAAACTTTGAACAATTGGATCATGAAAACGAAAATTGATGATAATTCAAGTCCTGTGCCAAATTTCATCTAATATTAAAAATTTTGGTGATGTTTATAAAGAAAAAAAAATCCTCATTTTGATATTTATGATCTAAAAAATTGGGAGAATCTTAATAACAAATCAAATGATATTCTAGTTGAAAATAGTATAAATGAATCTTAATTTTTTGAATGATAGGGATTTGAAAAAACATGTAAGTAATTGAATATAATTATATGTCCTGACATAGACATATGCACATCGAATACAACACTGACAACAACATTGATAATAATTTAAAAGAATAGAAGTAATTGAATGTAATTACATGTCCGACACCAGACATGTCTTCAATTCGAAGTGTCAATGCAACATAGATGTTTGTCTCTTTCCATTTGATGAACATATCTTTAGTTTGCAAGACGTATCCAAAGAACTATTGAAGACAATATTTTAAGAGGATAAAAAATGATTGGATACTTTCTAAGACGACTAATAATTATTTTAAGACATATCTGATGAGTATCGGTATAAGGTATGTATCAAACACACCAATAATTTTCCACTTTTGAAATATTTGGACTTGATAGTTAAAAACTGAGAAACAATTTTGGCCAAAGGAAAGAAAACAATCTCATAGACAAAAACTCAATAGGTGTGAATGAGTGAAAACAAATTGAAGTTACACTTGTGTTGAACCAGTATATACTAATTATATTCAACTTAAAATGTAAACTACATATCTGATGTACATTCACATTTTATCCCTATCATCTGCTATAGATCTGCATATTTGCAAATAAACACACAACATTTATCGAGGTTTGGAGTAAATAGTCTCCTACGTCCTCACTGAAGTCGATCCGATCACTATGATCAAACTGAATGCACAAACAACAATGTGTACAAGACTTTACAAGGATATATCAACTTATATATTACCCCATTGCAAAATGCAGTTACAAAGTTAATTACAAGCAAAACACCAACTTATTCCATTCTTTCTTCTTTTTTGTACAGTGATAAATGCTTGGTCATCTTCAATTCAGATACGAAGCTGTGAACATAATCCGTTATTTACCCATCGAAGGAAGGAATTCTTCTCCATTTCATTCAGATGATCAGAAAGAGGTGGCATTTGCTTGCTATTCATACTGCAGAAAAAATGGAGAAAAAAGAAAAGATTACTTAGAGTCATATTGAAATAAATTGACATTTATAATCATTTGAACACTTAAAATGTGAAAAGGCAAACATATCATTTGTACTACTATGCTTTATTATAAATAGACTAATATTTATAAACAACTAAAAACTGTTTACAACTTACGCGTTCAAAACTCTATTGATGTTATATCTAATTTCTTCGAAAAGAACGATGTTGTCCTCCTTGAGTTTACTTAGAAGGGCTTCCTGCCGTCTGCAACAATTACCATCCAAAATGTGAGAAGACAAACATAGGATTTGTACTGCTATGCTTTATTATATATAGACTAATAATAATAATCAAATAAAAAAAAGTTTATAACTTACTCGTACAAAAATTGGCCGAAGAAAATGATCTCATGCTCCGTGAACTAGAAAAGAAACGAAGAAAATGTTATAGGTCAGAATTAAAACCATAGGTTAAGAATGCAAACAATATAGATATAAGGTTGAAAACCAGTATAGAACATCAATTGAACAACATTACAGGTATAAGATAAATTAAATGTATTTAGATTGTTATCAGCTTTTAACATCCTAAGATCAAGGATGCTGACAAAATTTGCACATGATATGATATAACAAAGAAGATCATTTTCATTCATGTACAATAGGTTTAACTAAATCAATTCAGATCAAAAACAACAAGATTAATTACCTTCGTTGAATTCAAAGTCTCGATAGAAGCAAGATTCCCATCAATGAAACTCAAGAGCTGTTTGTTGTGCTCCAATAGTGCCTTTGCGGCCCCTAAAGTTGCTGCCAAAAGCAAAATGCAAAAGTTCAAAGGAGATGCTTTAAAAATTAAAATGGACATGCAAATAGATAAGATGTCAAGCTTAACATTCCAAAAGATAAATCATGTATTCAAACATCAAAAGATTTTAAAGCGATTAAGGAACCAACCTTCCAAAGAGATGCCACCATCATTGTCCATCTTTAACTCTTCTGGAGGATATGGGAGAATGTTTGCTTGCGCAGCAGATTTACATGACTTGTTTGCATGATCAACAATTCCTTCTGGGAGAATGTTTGCTTGCGCAGCAGACTCAGACGACTTGTTTGCAAGATCAACAATTTTTTCCTGAAAAAATTCCAAAACATCTAAGCCCACTACTGAACAATGATATAAATATAAACAAAAACTTACCAGTATTTCATAAATCCAATTATGTTGTTTGGTTTCTTTTATGACATGTTTATTACTTAGTTCCATATTTAAAGTCATAAAAATGAGGGAAAAGAAAGTGCAATTCTAGCTTTTTCTTGGTTAGAACATGGGATACATACATCATGTTATAATATTTTGCATATACAAGCATAAGTCACCATTTTCTTTCAGATTTATTATCAGTATATAGAGTAAGTAATATCATTATGAAGAGTTGTATGATAATATGAATATCAAAAGAACAAAAGTAGTACCTTTTGGTTTTTACTTTTACTTGCCAAATTGTGATCATCCTTCTTCCTCGTGCCATCTTCTTTACTCTATAGAAAAAATGCAAACCAGTTATTTTAATAATTTGAATATAATTACTTCCTAAAACACTGAGGCATCTTATAATTCCTTAAAATTAGGGACAAAAAATAGTGATTAAAACTTTTATAGACGGACAAAAACAAAAAATTATTATATTTATAGAGACTAAAAATATATTTAGCTCGAAAAACGTAGCTTACTTTCATCCACTTGACTCGGAATGCTATATCGCGTATTGTCTTAGTCGGTATCTTTGTTGCTATCACTGCATAGAGTATTATGCCGGAATATGATGCAAACCTATAAGCAAAAATTGAAGAAAAAAAATTGTCAAAAAAAGAAAGTTTAACTTTCATCCAAATGATGACTTTATTACTTGCGGAAACAATTAATATATATCTGGAATTTCCAATCCATATCTTTATTAATACTTTCTTTTCAAGGAATCTTCATTAGTACTATAATCTCAAAATTAGAATTTTGCATCAGGTGCAAAGGAAATAGCAAAATCGTAAAATCAAAAATTTTGTTTGGATTTCACTATTTTGTACGATTTTGATGCAATTTTACTAGGATTTTGCTATTTTCGGATTCTGCTATGGATTTGAGACGCCGAAGGTAAAAAAAAACCGCAAAATCCTAAATTTTAAGATTTAAGTTTTGATTTTGACAACAATAACTATTACTAAATATGAACTTTGTGTCTTACTTTTTTTTTTCTCTCTTTAAGTTGTGCCTTTCTTATCTCAAGCCCTAAACTAATTCAGTGTGCTTTTCACTTTTCACTTTTTTATATTATGAGGTTATAACTCAAATTATTGTTAGTTAACTAATGAAGAACAGGTAAAAGAGAATAGTAACTTACGTAGCAAGTACTTCTTGAAGAGCAAGTTGTTCTTCCACGGTCCAATCAAAGGAGATTCCAGAGTTGTATTTCAATGTACGTGCGTTGGTGTGCGGCGGTGGGTTATGCCTCCATTCCAAATCGCTTCGAGAAAGGCTAGCCATTATTCGCTTAACTTGTCGCAGAAGACAATAAACCTAATGTTGCAAACTAGGTATTTATAGAAACTAATTTGGGCTGTGAAATCTAGTCCAATTTAACCTTTTAAATTGAGGCCTAAAGCGAACTATAAAGCGAGGTTTTTTTAGTTTAAAAAAAATATTAATATTTTATTTTTATTTAAGTTTATTTTACAAAAAAAAAAATTATATTCAAAAATAATATTTAAAATCATTTGTTAATTTAACATAGTCAATTACATTTAGCATTTTTTTTTCAATCGACAATAAAGACAATTCATTTAATCTTTGTTGAGACATTGTAGATGTGAAATTGAAAAAACCAAAAATCTAAAGAAAAATAATTGAAGGAAACAAAGGAATGAATGATGAAGGAGATGTTGCTGAGTTACTCAAGTTTCAAAGAGAAAGACAAAGTGTAAAAAAAAAAAAACAAAGAATACAAAAAGTTTTTTTAATTGAAAGAAAGCAAATTAGTATCAATTTTTTTGACACAATGGGGTGTTAGACACATTTATTTTCTTTTCTTGGAGGCATTTGTGTCTTTCTCCCAAAAGCTTTTTCCAGAGATCATCTCATTATGAACTAGTAGACCTATCATTAATTGGAGGCATTTTTCCCTTAGTAAAAACTGAATGTTGTCAGGGCCTAAAGCCTTTGCTTGGGATGCATACCCCTTGGGCTGGCCCTAAGTCCTTTATAACAAACTTGTGATTTTAACCGTTGAAGCGAATATCACTCCCGTGACAATTTACAACATTTTTAAATCACCAATTTAGTCTCTTAAAATATAAAAAACTTCATAATTACTAATTTTGCTTTTATTATTTTTGCAGGGATCAAAATGTCACAATTATTTTAGTGAGGATTTTAATGTCCCTTATTTTTGTAAACAATACATGTGGTCAGTAGTAAACTATATTCATGCCGGCCCTAGTTTTCTAATGAGAGAAACTTTAACTTCTCTCTAAATTTTCTTTCCCTTTCGTTCATCGAGGAGGGGTGATTTTAGGTCATTTTTGACCTAGAATCACCTCCTCTACATCTTTTTCCCCCTTTTGTTTCAATCTAAATAACTGGTTTTCACACATATCAAGTTTTTTCTTTTGTTGTTTTTGTGATTTTGTCGTTTAAGTGTGGCGTTGTGTTGTTCGTCGTCTTGTGTGGCGTTTGATTTCGCCTCTTGTCACGGTGTTCGTTCATTTCCTATTGAAAGATCTACATCAGTCAATTACAGATTCAACCAATGATTTGGGCGCCAACGTTGCAGATCCGGAAGCATGGGTATTTCGGTGACTTAGATTTTATCATATTATTTGTAGGCATTTTGCCGATGTATGCTATTAACTTGGGTGTTGTGAGTTTGTTCGCATATTCACCCTTTACGTAATTAGCGATGTATGTATCTGATGTACCCTATCGATTTGAATGAATGAATATCGTTTTTTATTTTTGTCAAAAAAAAAAAAATACATGTGGTCAGTAAGACAACTGGATGCTTAGTCACGAGTCAAAAATAGAAAGAAAAAAACTGGTTTGAAAAAAATATTGACATAGGGGTGAAACTGCCTCTGATTAATTTTGTAAAGGAGTAAACAGGGTTCTTTCATTTGTTGACGATTGGTTTTCCCCCTACAAAAATATTTGTCAAGGACCAAAATGGGTCAAATGACATGATGTCATTAAGTAAATTTTTTTAGACTTATTTTGATGTTTATATTGAGTCTGTAGCAATTTAAGACACGTGCAAAAAACAGAAATTATTAAGAAATTAGAATTAATTGCATCGTGTCATGATTTTAGTGTCGTGACACGATTTTACCTAGATTTAAAGAAAGACCCTGCCTATAAAACCATGTCATGATGGCATGATCGTGACACAATTCTGAAGATGCATTTAGAAGGATCCTTAGAGTTTTAAGGCAAATCGTGACACGATTTTAGGCACAGTTTTGCCTATTTAAGCTGAAACTGGTTTCAGAAATAATGGTTCTGAATTTTGAAGATCTAAAACACAATTTTGAGAGTAGAAGACTAAAGAGGTGGTCATTTCATCCAAATCATAGTCAATCTTTGTAAGTTTTAATGCTTCAATTGATTATGTTATTTGTAATTTTCATTACGAGTAGCTAAATCACTAGAGATTAGGTGTGGAGATATGATTATGATGTAGACTTGTTTGAAACATGTGGCGGTGAAACTCTATTGCATGTGAATATAAATCTAGTTTTATTCAATCCAAATGTTCTTTTGTTTTTTATATATTGACCATATGTAACATGAATTCGTAAGTATGAATGACTACTGGCCAAAGCCTTCAACTTAGACCTAATTGGATTGTTCAATTAAACAGGGTTAGTCTAGGAATAAATAATCGTTGAATTGTGATATTAGGTTAATGCATTTAAAACCTTCGAGGAATATTAGACCACCTAAGAAATTAGGGGCTGTAAACCGAAAAGAAGGTTGTGGCTCAAGCAATTGATATGAACTACTTTTGTTAATCATCGTAAAACTAAAGAAATATTCATATGAAATAGGTGCAGTTTACCAAACATTCATAATCAGGAGATTCGAAAGACATGATCTCATCTCTCCTATTATTTTCAAAACTAATTTACAATCTTTCTTACTTTTATGCAATCAAACCAACTGTCTAAGGCAACCCTCCAATTTTACACATCTGAGATCATAACCTTATTGCTAATTTGGAATTAACACAGTCCTCATGGATACGAACTTTGATTTATTACTTCAATAATTTTAATACACTTTCTAAAAATCTATCAAGTTTCTTTTGTCATGAAAAAATTGAAAATGATGACTCATTTTGCTTTTATTATTTTTACGGGGATCAAATTGTCCCATTTTTTTTAGTGGGGCCTTAAAAATGTCCCTAATTTTTGTAAATAATACATGTGGCAGTCAGTAAGACAACTGAATGTCCAATTCGATATATTTCTTTTGTGATGAAGAAATTGAAAAATAATGACTAATTTTGCTTCTATTATTTTTATGGGGATCAAATTTATCTCTCAAAAAAAAAATTTGTCCTAATTTTTTTTTTTAGTGGGGACTTAAATGTCTCTTTTTTTAAAATAATACATGTGGCAATCAGTAAGACAACTAGATGCCCAGTCAAGAGTCAAGAATAGAAAGAAAAAAAATGGTTTGAGAAAAATATTGACATAAGGGCGAAATTGTCTCGATTTAATTTTGTAAAAGACTAAACATGGTCGTTTCATTTGTTGAGGACGTATTAGCCCCCTACAGAATTTGCCAAGGACCAAAATGGGTCTTCACACTAATAATAATAATTTGGAAAAATAGAAGTAATTGAGTATAATTATATATGCTAGTGTCCAACATCAAACATGTCTTCAATTTCAAGTGTCAATGTTACATAAATGTTTGTCTCTTTCCATTTCACGAACATATATTTAGTTTGCTAGACATATCCATAGAAGTATTAAAGGAATTATTTTAAGAGGATAAAAAAAATGATTGGATTTTTTTTTGTTGGGTAAATCGAGTATCCTCCGTGCGCAACTGCGGAGACTAATCTCTCGAGTATTGCGGAACTCAAATGGGCTGCAAGCTCTCCTAAGAGTTTTAACAGTGCTGCATGCCTTAGGCTAGATTCGAACGACCTAAGACCGGCCTTGGTTAAGTTAGAAGAAACTCGTAACATCTCATCTAAACGCTCTTGGGTAAATGATTAGATACTTTATAACACAACCAATAATTATTTTAAGACCTATCAGACGATTATCGGTATAGGTACTTATCAAACACAACACCAATAATTTTCCACTTTTGAAGTATTTGGACTTAGATGGTTAAAAACTGAGAAACAAACAAGACAAAAAGAGAAACCAATCTCAAAACTCAATAGAGTGAAAAAACAAATTGAATTTATAAGTCGTACTTGTTGTGAACCAACATTATACTAATTACATTCAACTTAAAATGTAAACTACATATCTGATGTACATTTATGCAGAAGTTATAACTTAGTAATAATATACGAAAGAGTGAAAGCAATAAAGAATTAAACACAGAAAATGGAAATTGCATTGTCAACTAAAACAAGTTGCAAAAATACTTATCAGATGTTTCAATGTATCATGAGCATATATTTTGAAGAGATCACTAACTAATTGAAGGATCAAGAGGTCTTTGATCTCTATAAATACCTATCAACATTGAATTCGATCCGATCGCTATGATCAAACTGAATGCAGTAACAACAATGTGTACAAGACTTTTTAGCAAAAGGAAAATTACAACCTTCTCACTTGAACACATTATATTCTATATTGATCAATGATTCCATGGAGTGTATCTCTTTTATCCCTTTACAAGGATATATTAACTTATATATTACGCCATTACAAACTGCAGTTACAAAAGTTATTGATTACACACAAAACACCAACTTTTTTTAAATAAAAAAGATCCACCAAAAGTAATTAACACCAACTTATTCCATTCTTTCTTCTTTTTTGTACAGTGTTAAATGCTTCGTCGTCTTCAGTTCAGATACGAAGCTGCGAACATAATCCGGTATTTACCCTTCGGATGTAGTCATATTTCTCCATTTCATTCAAACGATCAGGAAGAGGTGGCATTTGCATGCTATTCAGACTGCAAAAAAATGGAGAAAAAAAGAAAGTAGCTGATTAGTGATTAGTCATATTGAAATAAATTGACATTTATAATCATTTGAACAGAAAACATAACAAAAATAGAACCATGGTGGGGTAAAAACATCACTCAATGTAATTTTGTACCAAAAAAAAAAAAAGAACCAACCTTCCGAAGAGATTCCATCATCATTGTTCATCCTTAACTCTTCCGGAGGATATGGGAGAATGTTTGCTTGAGCAGTAGAGTCAGGCAACTTGTTTGCAACATCAACGACTCTTTCTTGAAAAATATTCCAAAACTTCTAAGCCCAATACTCTGAACAAGAATATAAATATAAACAAAGAACTTACGATTACACACTTTTAACCAAATCCGTAATCGATTACACACCCCTGAAACAGCAGAAAATGTGCAACAATTCATCATTCTTGTTCCTCGTACTTCTAAATTGATTATGGAATTACCCATTGGCTCTGGAAGATTATTTTTAAAGGCAAATTAATCATTAAACATATGGATAACGCTTACTGCATTCCAAGAGTGTAAAGATGTCATGGGATAGGAACTTACATGTACGGGTATGATTAATAAACCCTTTTTAGAAATGACATATAATAACGATATGTTTAGAACCTGAAAATAGGTTAGCATGAAATAAGGACATACTCAGACAAGTATGTAAAAGTATAAGTTTTATGCTCAGAATATGACATATTAGATATGTTACAGAATTATATATTGATATATAAATATAAATTATCAGATAAGTTGTGGCTCAGAAAAGCTTCAGATTATTGTGGATAGGTCCAGCCCGAAAGAGAACCTTCACGACGACAAGAGGAGTCCGGCTCTAGCCTCAGATAGGAACTTAGCCGGTTTATCAGAGCGAATGTATTCAAGGTTACTCCAAGGTTACTCCACTCGGGTCCATTCCGTAAAATGAACTCAGATATAATTGTTTGTTCAACGCTAACCTTCTAACATAATTATGATTATGATATGAATATGTTTATGATAGAATTATGATATTATACAGTTAGCGATCCTAGTTTTCCCCTGATCGCTAAGTTATGCAGAACATAATAGTAAACCTACAATTAGGTACATGATAAAACATATGGCGATCGTAGGTTCCCTGAGATTGCCTATAGCCTAGGATAGGTCGAACTCACTGAGACATCCCGTCTCACCCCAATCCATTTATTTATTTTACAGATCAACAAGTTTCTCGTGGCAAGAGGAGGCAGATATGTAGTTGGATGAGTTATCATCATGTGCTCGCTTCGTACAAGTTATAGATATTTTTCATGTATTCAAATACTGATCAGATATATGTATTTGACAGTCGATATTTTAGCAGATGTACGAGCTTGGAACGATGTTATATTTATTCGGTTGAAATTATGTTGTAATTTTAATGTATCCAGTACTAAGTTAATGCACATGCTAGATATTCTAGATAAATTTAGTATGGGTGTTACACCCGAATTTTGTACAATCTAACATATGCAACATTGAAGACCTAGTCATTTGATTGAATATGCAATTAATTGAATTTGACATGTCAATCTGAATGAAACAAATTCCGCACAAATATTAGAAATCAAACAAAGTTACACAAAGATGATGAACAAAACAACTCCACATTGAGAAGACGAAATCATGAAAGAAAAATCTAGATCAATGTTAGTTCATAATGTTCTGTTGAAGTTGAGAATGCTTGATAGCATAGGTTGTATTGATCGCAGAATGGTCAAGGAAAAGAAATTGTATTGAGACGTTTGGATCTCAAACTTCATAGTGAATAATCTCACAAGGTTGTGGGGACTGGGCATAGCCAAATATTTTGGTGAACTAGAATAAATAGTGTGTAAATTCTTTAACTCTTATACATGAATCACTACACACTCACTATTTGTTCTAACCTGTTACTTTTGAGAAAGGTATTTACTAAATACATAATAAACTTCAAATATTAAAACAACTAATATATCATAAATTTTAAATTAAAAATCAATTTTGGATAGATAGATCTCATACAATTGATATTTGTTTATTCTCATGAAATAAACATTACCTTTTGAGTCATGAATTTCAATCACACACAACACCACAAACTGCATGCACAAACCATCAACATACCTTGCAAATAGTACATATCTCTGTCATTATCTATATATTAAATATGAAAATTGGAGTCATGTATTTAAATCAACACCAACGACATGCACAAACAACCAATACATCTTGCAAAGAATGTGTATCTCCCTTGTTCTTCATGTATTATACATGATTCTTTGACTCATACATATCATACGAGAATAAGTATTATATATGTCAAAAATGCAAAGTGATGTAAATTTTAATCTCTATTATATTTCTGTATTATGTATTTATTATCTAAGAAATGACTATATTTTGTATAAAAATTGCAAACAAAAAAAATTGTAATGTTTTATTATTTTATGGACTTATTATAAATTATATCATTTACCACTTTAAAATTATACGAGAAATATCAACAACATTAATTTTTCATTTGGTATCTCAGTTGTTTTCATTTACTCTTTAGTAAAAAAAAATCTTTTCGCACAAATGCTTATGATAAGATACACTTTTGCGAACGCAAGAGTACCAAAAAAAAATATACAAGAAATAGTTGAAAAAAAAATCAAAATACATTTGTGTCATCGTATTTCAAGCCCTAAACTAATTCGACAGATGTTTTCCTCCTCTTTAATTTCTCAAAATATCTCAAATGATCTTCCTTTCTCAACTCAATTCAGTGTGCTTCTCATTTTTTTCATTTCTATTTAACTATTATCTTTTGAGGTATATTGTGAACATTATAATCTATGTAATTTATTTCGTGATAATATCTCAAAGGCTTAATAGCAGTTTTCGCCCCTTAACTTTTAAGAAGTTACGATTTTGGCCCCCTAAGTTTTGCAACTGTAGTAGTTTTGGCCCCCAAGACAAAAAAAAAATTAAAAAAATAACACGTGGCACCTCACTTAGGGTGTCACATCAGCGTAGAC
>Ga0099826_10002754_pt1 | contig 11527 bp, 8 predicted proteins | sample Mtrugardesep15_FD_76830 | JGI IMG/M metagenome (GOLD analysis project Ga0099826, IMG submission 76830) | Root nodule microbial communities of legume samples collected from California, USA - M. trunc garden sep15 | ecosystem: Host-associated > Plants > Roots > Nodule | place: USA: California...
GCACCAAGTCACTTGATCTTCGTAAAAAAAAAACAGATGGGGATATCTTTTTTCAATCTTACTTGTTTATTGTATATTTAAACCGCCTAATTAATCTAACATTGAAGTTTGAAGTCGTTTGTTATAGATACTATCTTTACAACACTGTTTGTGACAAGCTTCTCAACCGTTAGATTAATTAGTCGGTTGAGATATAAGATGAAATTGTAAGACTAAAATAATGTTGAAACCTATTGCAAAGAACAAGTGACTCGGTAATCAACATCAAGAAAGTCAAGTTTCGATTCACAACGATGTAAAATTGAAGTGAAAATTTAGATTAAATTATGATTTTATATCCTTCTTTTTGAACTCCGTACTTGGAAAGGTCCGCTATGAATAAAAAAACTTTCAAATGTTGTTTCGTTAAAGAACGCAAATGGGGATTGATTGTTTATATTGTTTGAATTGTAAAAGTTTACAAGATTATTGTTGTTTTTGGATTTCCAAATTGTTGTATTTGGATTCTCAAATTCTTATTTTGAAAAAAAAAATTCTACCGAAGTTGTTACTAGGTTGACTCACGACGAGGTTGTTGTCTTTAAAACGTTTTGTGGCACTGCCCAAAGTTGTGCAAGACAGACTATTAACCAAGCCGCCTTCAGCCTCCAGGATAAAATAAGCACAGCCAGTGGCGGAGCCCTTCCTGGGCTGGGGTAGGCCACAACCCACCTGAAAAAAATTAAAAAATTAATAATTATAGGTCTATTCTGCAAGATTTTAAACAATTTTACGATTTTTTTGTTTTTGGCGCATCCAAATCTATGTAAAGCGGGCGTAGTGGCCCACCCAAAAAAAATAAAAAATCATAGACCAATTTTGTAAGATTTTAAACAATTTTTCAACGGTTTTAGATTTCGGCGGTTCCATAAGTAGTATACGTGATTTTTGTCGTGTCTATGCTTGGCTGGTTAACGGAGGCTTACAAAACTTCTAATTTGTGGGGGGTTTTAAACCTCCCTTACATTGTCTCTCAACTAAAACTTTAGTGGCCCACCCAAACCTCTTTTTTTTTGGCTCCGCCACTGAGCCCAACTACAATTGTGCGGTTTTAACTATTGAACTGTAGAAAATTGTACGAGATTTACACCCTCAAATATGGTACTAAGATCACTCTTTAATATTGAAACCACTTTAATATGATATTGTTATCACTCTCTTACGGTGTTACCACCATTCTAATTTTAAGTTCTCCAAAATTTCAATATGGCACTACGACCACTCAAATATGGTGACATCACCATTTCGACTTTTTAATTTCTTCTAAGGTAGAAAAATATTGAAAAAATAATTATATACTGTTAAGATCATTCTTAATTTTGACTGAACATTATTATTCCAAAAGGGACTATGATCTTAAAAGTACTTTTTATTCTGAAGGAACATACATTATCGAAGAGACTATGTTTTTAAGACCTTTCTTAATTCTGAAGGGACGTTATATCGAATAGGGACTAAAGTCTTAAAAACACTCTTATTTTCGAAGGGACAGAGAAAGGAGATAAGGAGAAGAATAGCTCGTCAACACAAGCTGGAGGGAGAAGAGAGAAAGAGCTCTCGACAACTCCATAGAAACTTTTTTTTTGTGTGTTTTGAACTGAGTGAGTGCTCTATTTATATATTGATTTTATAACTGTTTTAGCAAAAATTGTGGTAGCAGTTACTCTAATGGATAAGATCAAAAGAGAACTTATCCATTAATCAGTTCAACAACAGTTGTGAATAAGATAAAAAAGAAACAAATCCAAGAAAGTGGAGGAAATAATCTCATTGGATTTGAACGAAGGAAAGATAAGAAATTCAATTTGAATTCTTATTCTTATTCTTATCACAACCACCATAAACTAAATTTATGAGAAATGATATTCATGAATAAAATAATGATTACTATTATTTTTATCACTATAAAGTACATTTAAAATTAAATAAATACCGCAATTTAAACACTACTAAGGGTTCGTTTGGTTCGAGAATTAGGAGAGGAGGAGAGAGATTTTAACGGAGGGGGGAGATATTTGAATTAAAAATGTGTTTGGTTCGCAAAGGAGGGGAGGGATTTTAAAATTATTTTATTGTTTTACCCGTAAACTTAATTAAAAATGGATAATGAAGTAACATAACAAAAACGTTGTAATTGATAACAATACAATGTAGACGATGGAATAATGGATTAATAATAAGGTTGTTACAAGTAGTAATAAAAGTTGTTACAAGCAAAAATTGTTAATAATATGAAATAAAAGTTGTTACAAGAATAATATAACCTAATAATAAACGTTGTTATAAGAATAATATTTAGATTTTAAATTAACTTAAGGATAATTTTGTACAATAAAATTTGCTTCCCTCTCATCCCTTTCTAAAAGTTGAACCAAACACTATAAATTGAAAATATTTCCTCCCCTCCCCTTCCCTCCAAAACTCTCAAACCAAACGGACCCTAACGTGTATTCTATTTCATGTGGGACTCCCACACTTTATTTTTTCAATTTACACAACATTAGATTAAAGTATAATTAGTTGTGTTTAATCTTCCAATTTTTTTCTTCCAACATCATACCAAATGTTACAACAATTATTTTATTTGCAATCATTTGTGTGTTGTGTTCATAAACATATGGTTCCTTTTGCAACAATGGAGCAGTTACTATGCAAATTTATGAAATGCGACAATAGTGATTGGTGGAAAATCATTCATTTTTTTTAGGGTAAATTCCTTATTTTGTTTTTACGGTGGAAATTCATTATTGTTCAAATAGTTATTAGCATTTTGAGTATGGTGTTGTGTTTTATTATTTTTCTACGAGTGTATCAATATGCATACCCACCAAATAAATATTTTGAGCATGTTAGCTAGTACTGAATCCAATAGCTCAAATCTTGCAGCAGACATTGTTGTCGAGAACGTCATTGTCGACGATCTAGATCCTTTAACAACACTCACCAATAGCCTTTGAACATTCAAAAAGGAAAATATTGACACATAAAAACATATCATACTTCAAGGTAAGTATAGTAAATGTGACAGAATTTATACAAATAAGACAAGACATACTAATGACGGAAATTACTTTCTTGATTGTTCAATTTTTGTAACGGCATCAGTTTTATAGCTACGTAACCTTTCACTTTGAGTAACTTTGAATTTTCGGTTACTCTTGTGAAACATAGTAATTTAAAAATGTGATGTTCTCCTAGACTTCACGACGCATACAATTTTGTACTTCTGCAGTGTTCTATTGACTTTTTTTGCATAGTTATGTTTCAGGTGATCTAACCATCTTCTTGGATATATTTTGCATTCAGTAATGAAAATATATATGATATGTAAACTATTTTTAGATCATTCATTATTCCGTCTAAAACCTTAAACAATGCCTTTAACGTAGTGTAGGTCATCTGGCTCTGAATGGGATCCACCAAGACAGTTACAACGTTTATATGCATTGTTGAAGGGTTTTGATAGAAGGCATAAAGAGGATTTGGTAGATGACAACTGAAATATTATTATATGTGGTTTCTGCTTTATTATAGAACTAATTATTCGTTTCATGGAATGTGGTTACATGGAGTAGAAGTCCAAAATTGTATGTGTCGTGAATGTAGGGAGAATGAATGCTTCACTTGACATAAAAATAAGACAGAAGACCTAGTGGGTCCTTACCTAGTTCTATTGAGGTGTCAGCTCCTATTCCAGATCCTAAGGGAAAGGAGTCTTGCAAATCCATTTCATTAAGGAAAGGTAAGAGATACGAACGTCCTAACATGGGGAAAATAGTTTTAGAGGGCACCCCTGATGACCACCCTGAGGAATCAGAATTTGAATCCCCAACTCAATCAGATCAAAATCCCAAACAAACCATGGAAGGACCAGAAACTGAAGTAAGCAAATAACAGTAAGATGCCACAACAATACTCGGTTGCCTTTTAGAGTGGAATAATAGTATAATACATCACATAGATTGAAACTTATACAATAGATACCTACAATCATGAACAATATAGAATCAGAATCTATTCCAGGAAAATGGGGGATCAATGCATTTTGTCAACCACGTCCGCATCAGTTTCAGTGATGATTTTGTTGAGCTCCTCCTCCAGTGCAATATGCATGCACCAACTTGGATCTAGCCTCATCATTTCCTTCAAGTAATTGCTTGCCACCAATCCCCGAACATTATATCCCTCCTTAAAAGGTTGCATTCTGCATCAGGACTTAGGACAGGAGGGCTCCATGTCAGGTAAGGGAGGCACATTCATTCATGAATGGGCATTCATTTGCCTTACTGTGGTTGTATCCCAGAACTCATATGATGCCTTCCCAAGAGTTATACAGAAAAGTTGTGGTATAACGAGGATCAATATCCGGAGAGGATCCCAGCCCGTATAATGATCTTCACACTTTAATCATTTTTCCATCGTTTCAAGTCGGTTTGCAATGACACATGGGTACCAAGTTGAGAAGAAAAGCACACCAATTGCGCCATCTAAAGCTACACAAAAATGAGTTCTGATTTTCCTGCAGCCAAATGACAAAGGGGGCATAACTTTTCCAGCTTCATCCCTTCTTTACTCAAATTGAACCGGTTGGCAGAACATTTTTAGCTACGCAAAGTAAGCAGTACGCAAAGTAGAAATTTCAAGCACAATTATTTCTTCTATTTAGTCCTAAAAGAATAAGAAAATGGTATCTAATCTTTAATATTTTATAAATAGTAGTACCTCAATATCGTAACGATTTAAAATGAATGGTAGTCCTTAAAGTACCTTTCTCTCTTAGGTTCACACCTATTGATATACATTATTTTCAACAGCTCCTATAAATAACTTTTCACCATAATCAGAAATTAAAACCTTTACACTTTGACTTTTTATTTCTTAAAGCAAAAACAAACAAATAAACAAAACCTTAAAAGTGATTTTGAGAAGTGATTTTTTGTAAAACGATCCAAAACAAAGACAACACTTCATCAGCGTCATCAGCAATTATTGTGAAAATACCCTATCAGAAGAGCTTAATGAAATTGAGTCTCTCCAAAAGGCAAGAATCGTATTGATATTCACACTCACACACAACTAACATTATCCTATATTCTCCCAAGTAACATACCTAATCTTGGGGAATATCAGTCTCCTTTTGGAGATACCTAAATAACTGAGGAATTGTATATGAAGGCTTGTCCCATGATTTGATACATAATTTTGCCACAGCTAGAAGATTTTTAAGCTCCGTATACTCATAACTGTTTCCAAGATCAGGGTCTAACATCTTATCTATGGAACTAAAAAATCTGGATTCTTGTATCCATTCAATTAAATCAGAACCTTCCATCTCCGAAGATTGACCTGTTACAAGTTCCAGTATGAGCACTCCAAGTTGGAATATAATCTTGCAACTTTCCGGCCCCATGCAATCTGAAATGAACGATGCTAATGAGCTTATAAATATGTAAATTACAAAAGTGAAAGTTCTTGAAATTTGATTTTTGTTGTAAGAGTATTAGAGTAGTTTACAAAGAGAAGTGACCTTGTGAATATGGCGACGAACTTCCACCGGTAAGGCCAAAATCGGATAGCTGTAACAAGGTAAAAACAGACTGAAATCTCATTTGATAATATTCTAAATTAGATTTTTTTTTTATTTGCATTTGGAAATGATCAATCAGATATGATACATTATAGTGAGATAAAGGGAAGTATTTCCTTACTTTAGGGGTGAAATTCTCATCTAACATAATATTGCTAGAGCTAATAGAGACATGACTTATTGGTGGTTCACTGAAGAGAAACAAGTATTCCTGCATTGAGAATCAACATATGTAAGAAGGCGCCAAAATCAGTTAAACATGGTTGACAAATTTTGTGGCTTCTACTAATTACAATGTTCTTCTCATACTCTGTCCATTCATATAATTTACAGAATTTACTATTTTTCTGTCATTATCTTTCATCTCATTTTCTATTAGCATCACTAGAACATTTATGAGAATTAATAATTTTCCCCCTTTTAAGTACACTAGGGAAAATAGTAAACAAACCGATTGTTAGCCATCCTGCCTAAAGTCAAATTTTTGGTAGGTTAAAGATCAATTTCTAAATGACACTAAACACAAATTGAACAGATATAAGATAACTCATACAATCGTCCATGAAAACCAAGTAGCCTAGTATATTTTCATCATTCATTTCACAAAATTGATCAGGCAATTTTCTTTAGACACCCTAACACAGAGTAGATACTAAACACTGTTAATTTAGCCGAGATTTTCCCTCTTCCATAATCAATGTATAGGAGACTTAAAATATAGGTTTTTCAAATTAATTGTAACATAAAGTAAAATAAGAGTGCATTATCAAGCTGGACATGCTTTAATTTAGAGAGCTTACCAGTGCAGCCACAACACCATTAGCTATCTGCAACCTCGTCCTCCAATTTAAGGGAGTCTTCAAGGGGTCTGTTAACATCCAATGATTTAAACATAATCAAAATATTGCAAAACTCATTAACATGCTCTTCTAAACTTTTTTTCCTTTCAAAACTTACCATTCAGATGCTCCTTTAAGCTTCCATTATCGATGTTGTCAAATATGAGCAGTCTGCAGAAATAATCCAATTTAAAAAGTTAGAAAATTGCTATATCGATCTACCCCCATACCAAATAAACTCTAACTGTAATAATTAATAACTGTCCATGTCCAAAAGCATACAATCTCATCCTATAGAAATGAATAAGAGGCAGTTTAGATAAACTTTTTAACATTTGCAGAAAATAAATTATCAAAAGAATCTGTTGTCTTTTTCATAAAAAACAAACTGTGATGTTTTTTAAATATTAATATCTTACATAAGTTAAAATTTACTTCCACATCTCAATTATTTTAAAATAAGTTTACCTTCAATTTACCCATTAGTGAAGTTTTTTTTTATTTTTTTTATTTTTTTTTTATATATATAAGTGCAGAACCATTAACATAAAATAGGAATTCAATTTATATACATCCTCAATGTAAAGATATTTTACAGTACTGTCAATCAATCATAATCATCATATCATTAAATATGTTTATAATCGCAACTAAAAATGTGAAACCATCACCATCACCATTTATCAATTCTAATCATGCAAATTTTCCTACTCAACCAGAAAAATCAAGAAAAAAGAAAAGAAAAATGAAAAAAAAATGTGAAACCTCTTGCTCTTGCGATCATGTCCCAAAGAAAAGCCTTTAAGCGAAAGAAGATGTCGATGATGCAATCGTCCCAACAACTGAACTTGTCTATGAAAATTCTCATCATTTCCTTTATCAAAATCTTTCAATTCTTTCACTAAACAAACACCACTATCACCAAAATTCGCAGCATATGCAGAAACTTCAGAATTGCTATAAACTATTCTTTGAAAACTATCAGTTGCTTTTCTTACTTCCTTGTACGAAATCCTCCTCACAAAAAACACCGATCCTGCACAATTCAACAAGTTACATATTACTCAGACACTGGATACAACACTGACACTACGGTAAAAATATGAATTAATTAAATATAATCACATGTGTCAGAGACACTGATACGGTTTCTATCAGAAGTGTCGGTGTTACAGTGTTACAGATGATTGAAATTGAGTTACCGGAGCGAGATCGGTGAAGCCAACGGAGAATGTGGCGGCGGAACTTGCGGATCAAGGGATCCATTGTAATGGTGATGATGATGAAAGAAGTGTTGTCGGTTAGAAGAGATAACGGAGTTTGTTAGGAAGATAACACCGTCAAATTCCATTACTTCACTGAAAGAAAAAAGAATCTGTTGGGATCAGATTTAACGTGCGTCGACATCATTTTTTACGGGAATTGTTAAAAAAGTTGTGAAAAGAAAGAAAAATGTTTATTTAGAAAAAGAAATGCGTAACTGAAAACTGTTTCTGTTTTAAATTTAGTTTATAGTGACTAAAAAGTTTGGTTATCTTAAATTAATTTAGATGCTTCCATTGCTGGAAAGATTCAGTTCAATTTCCGAGAGCTTTCGAGGTTTATTTTATGGCTTTATGCTAATGCGGTGAAAAATGTTGGTGGGATAAAAATTGTGAAAATTACTATATACTCGGTAGTAATTAGTAAGTTGCCATCATACAAGCCACTAAAATTGGTCAAATGGTAATGAGTTGGGTAGGTCCTACTGTCCTGATTCAAAATCATTGCTTGCTTCTAGAGCATTATCAGTATATATCGAAGAAAAAAAAAAGGTGGGAAATAGATTTCCTGCTGCAATAGGCTGCTGTAAAGCATGTCAGCAGTCCGATCAAAATTGTACGATCAAGATCATTTTATTAAAAAGACAGTTTTAATTTATATCTAGGTTAAATATCATTTGTGGTCCTTAAGTTATATGATTATTACAAGTTAGTCATTTAAGTATTTTTTGTTTTAAATTGGTCTTTTAAATCATAAAATATTTGCACCATTATCCTAATTTCATTAAACTCATTTAAAAAGTGTTTGTGTGGATGTGTAATGTTAAATTGATTTACTCTCTAAACTAGGGTTAATAGGTGTGTTATCCGGTCTTGATTCAAAATAAAATTGACCGATTAATTGATTTATAACATTGTTAATCAAAGATTTATCTGTAAAATTAGACTTGAATTTGAAAACAAGAAGAAAATGTGCATGAGTAATCATATTTGATGTTATATGTATTTTTGAACCTACAATCTTAATGGTAAATGACTCATAAACACTTTTTAATGAAGTTTGCTGAAAAGATGAACGCCAATCTAAATTTTCTATGATTTAAAGGACTAATTTGTAACAAAAAATAACTTAAAGGTCTAATTAGTAATAAAAAATACTTAAAGGACTAATATGTTATAAACATGTAACTTAAAGGACTGCGAGAGGTATTTAGCCTTATATCTAATGAAGATGTTTATGATATTTATATCCAATGAAGACGATTGAATACCCCTGAGGGCATCGATTATCATTACCCTAAGTTTATTAGGAGAAAAACTAACGAAGTTGTCTATAGTTTACCAAGGACGACAACATCTTTAATTAGTTTTTAGATATTTATTGATATGCCTACATGTATCCAAACTATTGTTGTTGATAAAATTAGATGAATTTTTCATGTCAAAAATACTAGTTTTGTTAGGAACAAGTGTGTTTTACATTAAATGTAAATTTTATTACTAAGATTTGTCAAATTAAACTAACATAATATATCATAATATATATGTTATAAATACAACTTAGTTGCAAACACACTAATATACACAAGCTGTGTTTAATGACTTAGGTTTGAAACGAGAATTTCTCATTACTCTATATTGAAGATGTGTGAATCTGATTACTATTTTACTATAGAAAAACAATAAAGTAGTTCATGAAAAAACACACTTTTTTGGTCCAAAAAAAAAAACACACACCTTTTTTTGAAATGAGTAATTACCTTTATTAAAAAACAAATTATTCAAAAAAATTAAGTTCGATTTCTAGATAAAACATTTTTTATTTTTTTAAGGTAATGAAATATTTTTTACTGATTTCACTTTAAATTATCAGGGCATATTCCCCATAAATCCGTTATTAACATAAAAAAACACAAACACACACCTTTTTCATGACAAAAAAAAAGGTAGTGTCTTAAAATGTTTGATTTGTTTGGCGAAGAAAATGATGTGTAATAAAATTTCGGAAACGCATGTGATAGTATTGTATTTTTCTTCATTCTTGCATTGCATTCTTTCACTTGCGTTACTTCTTCAATCTCTCTAATCTCTCTCTCTCTCTCTCTCTCTCTCAAATGTTGAAATCATAATCTCCATTTTTTCGAACCCAATTCAAAATCTCTCTCTCTCTACAATGGAGGGTTCCTCCGAAGATTCTTCAGATAACACTCAAAAACCAGACTCAAACAACAACAACAACAATCAACGAGTCTATTTCGTTCCTCACAGGTTAGGGTTCTTACAAACTCGATTCAATTTCATAATTTTGAACTTTTTTTGTTTTTAATCGAATGATTTTACTTTTGTGATTCACTTTGATTTGCTCTGATTTGAGTTTGTGTGAATTGATTTGAAGAAATTGATTGAATGTTCGAACTGTGAAGAGCATTGATGAATGATTGATGATTTTATGCGTGTGTGTGTTTTTTCAGGTGGTGGAAGGATGCACAAGATGCAATGCCAGTGGATTTGGATAAGAAGAAAGGGATTGTATATGCATCTTCGCCGGGTTCATCATACGGTCCTATGAAGATAATTAACAATATCTTCAGCTCAGATCTCGTGTTTAATCTTCAGAGAGAGGAAGAATCGCGGAACGTTCTGGAAAACTGTGAAGTGGGTGTTTCTGGAAGGGATTTTGCTTTGGTTTCTGGTGATATGTGGTTGCAAGCACTCAAGTGGTGAGTGCCTTATTCGATTCTGTTGTTTTATATCTGATTTTTGTGTGAGCAATGATGGAAATTTAAAGTTGAACTGAATTAGGTTCAAGTTAGGTTGTTCCATGATGCGGCATTTTAATTTCGATATATGGTTTAGATTTATGATCTTATAACTTTGTGTGATTTAGCTAGCTGGATTGGTACTTTGCGCTTTTTGAAACTATTTTAGCCCTTCGTATCTATGGTCCTGTTTTTTGACGTTATGAATTACTCGATTCTGTTGTTTTATATCTGATTTTTGTGTGAGCAATGATGGAAATTTAAAGTTGAACTGAATTAGGTTCAGGTTAGATTGTTCCATGATACAGCATTTTGATTTAGATTTATGATTTATAACTTTGTGTGATTTAGGTAGTTGGATTTGTACTTTGCGCTTTGTGAAACTACTCTAGTCGTTCGTATCTATGGTCCTGTTTTTTGACGTTATTAATTACTCTGTTTCCGTGGCAAAAGAATAATACTTTAGGGACTGATGTTATGGATCAGAAGGCTAGTGCAGTCATTATTTTTTGTTTTAATTGCCGAACTATTTTAGGTACTTATTCTTCTATGTTAGTTCGCTCTCCAATTTTGTATAGAAATGGCTCATTTGACCATTAATATGCGATTACCTCCTAAATGAGCAACACTTGACTGTTCTGCATGGCGTATGAATAACACACGTGACTCTCGAACTTAAAAACAACCGGAATGTTAGTTATATGTAAATTTGATGATTGATGAAATCAGTTCATAAGGCCATATTACTGATTTTGTATTCGTGAATAACTAAATTAGCATATATGTCTTTGTTTTATACTCTTGATTTAGATTTTCCACTAGCAAATAGCATGTTCCTTAATAAGTGGATCAGAGATTTATTGCTGTTTTAGCAAGTATCGATTTTTAGTTGTTGATTCAAAATAAGAAATATTACGCAGTTCATGCTTCTTGATGCAACTGATGAAAGTTTTCTGAAATCCACCATATGTAGTTTGTTCTGTACTTACATCTTCATATCTTCATTCTCACATGCTTTGATATTTCATTTAGGCATAGTGA
>Ga0099826_10002755_pt1 | contig 11526 bp, 7 predicted proteins | sample Mtrugardesep15_FD_76830 | JGI IMG/M metagenome (GOLD analysis project Ga0099826, IMG submission 76830) | Root nodule microbial communities of legume samples collected from California, USA - M. trunc garden sep15 | ecosystem: Host-associated > Plants > Roots > Nodule | place: USA: California...
ATAGAGGGGTTGTTAGGTGCATTTAGATACAACTCAAGGGAGGTTGTTATATTTTTCCCTTTATTTTATAATATACCCTAAAATAAAATAAAAATATTTGCGTAGGGGATTATGAAACAATATACGAGTAAAATATGGAGTAAACTATGGAGCTAAAATAGTTCTTTTGAAAGTAAGTCAGTTCGATATCTCTCTCTCGTGTTCTATTTTGCTTTGCTTTCTCGAAACGATGGCCAAATCTTTGGGTGAAAAAAAGGTTAGTAACCACATACCGGAAGATCTTGCATTATTAGTTCTACCAAAGCTTCCATTAAAATCTTTGAAGCGTTTTGGATGTGTAAAGAAAACATGGTCTCTCCTATTTGAAAACCCTTCTTTCTTCACTATGTTCCGCACTAATTTCATATCTATTCATCACTCTTACTATGATGATACAACACTCATCCTACAAGAGGTTGTAGAGAGTCCTCTTAGATGCTATTTCCATTCACTTTCTGGTGAGAGGTTTGAGAATAGACTCAAATTCCACATGCCAAATCCATTTCAAGGGGAGAACCCTAACCTTTACATTCTAGAGTCTGGATCTGCTAACGGAACTCTTTGCATCTCCACACCACACTATAAATATAACTATAACCTTGTATTGTGGAATCCAAGTACCGATGAACTGAATGTCGTTCCTTCCAGTTCTAAGGAGTTTATGTCACCTTATCGGGACCCTTGGCTTATTCTTCATGGATTTGGTTATGACCATGTTAGAGATGACTATAAGATTATTAGATGTGTGAGTCTTTTCCCACTATATGACGAAGATCTTCTTCGTCTCAATGTGTCGCAGGAAGATGTGCAACATGAAATATCTTGTCGCCGTGTATGGGAGATTTATAGTCTAAGATGTAACACTTGGGAAGAACTTCATGTCAATATGCCTGAACATTGTTTTTCAGGTCTATTGTACACCGATGGAATATGTCATTGGTTGTCTGCAAATGAAAAGAATTCTCAACATCACTTGGTGTCATTTGACTTGAGCAATCATGTGTTTTTTACAACATTCACGCCCTTAGCAATACCCACAGACATAGTTCCCAAGTTTGATTTTGAGTATGTGAACACACAATTGGTGATGTTAAATGGTTCCATTGCTTTGATCTCTTGGTATGGACACATGACTACCTTTCACATATCAATTTTAGGTGAACTTGGTGTGAGTGAATCATAGACTAAACTCTTTATTATTGGACCTTTGTCCGACCTTTCTTTGTATCCTATTGGAGCAGGGCGTAATGGTGATATATTCTTCGAAACAAAATATGGAGAACTAGTCTTCTTTGATTTAAATACACAGATGATTGTGGAACTTGGTGGTGATGAAGAAGCATGTTTAAAAATAATAATCTATAAGAAAAATGGAGGAATAAATCATTAGTTGGTTTTCGTTGTTCTCCATTATTAGGATCATTTTATCTTGAATAATGAAAAGTGGTTTGTCAATCACCCATTATTATATTTATGAGTACGAAGCATATTATGAATGTTGCAGCTTTAACAATTTTTTATATTGAGAGTATTTTTATTATCTTTCTATTTCAAAGTTGATGTGGTTTTTATTTCAATTGTTAGAATAATCTTTTTTTTTGTCTTTAATTTTATCTACTTGAAATATATGTTATTATCAATGCCTTATTTTATTGTGTTTGCAATCTAGTTGTTTGATGTATGCTTGTGTGATTATGTGTTTGTGTTCGTACTTTAATGTTTGAAAAAGAATATTAGTCTTCAATATGGAACAATTGACTCAAATTGTTCTTTAAATCTCCTGTTATTTTATAAAAAATATGTTGAAGAATATGTTTGACTTGATGAAGAATATGTTAAACAATATTATTAACTGAGATACAAATGAATGCTCTAATTAATTATAGCAAAGAAGGAATCTTGGTAAAGTCTTGAGTTTGTATGGCTGTTTCTATTTTATAATCAGACAAGCAAGCATTTCTTGCTAATACATGTGTTGTGGGAACATAAAGCCACGAACTCAAAATGCCAAAATGAAATAAAGAATAAAAACAAATTAATGAGAGAAGAGTAACAAAGAAAGATGCAGGCAGAGAAGAAGAATAAGATCTGAATAAAAGAGAGTAACCAAAATGTTGTATTCTTAATTTTTAATAGCAAGCAACCATTGAGTGAGAAAGCGTTAAATTAATTAATTGAAAGATCAAGAATATCACTTGAAAAAGAACATGTGATGATGGAAAAAATGGTAGAATTAATGAGTGTATGTATGTAGAGGATGTGTGTGCCGAAGTCAGTTAGTGGGAAGGAAACAAAAACCGAAACGTTACGTTTGTAGTTGGCTTCTATTTGCCGAACTGTTATTGCACAGGATTATAGACTGACTTATGGCATGTGCATTCATCAATTAGACTTCTTACAGAACTTCAATTCTTGAGTTTGCAGAACTGTATCAGTCTGGTCTGCTTTGATTTTGGCAGTGTATCAAAGTTAAGTTCTCTGAGAGTTATGTGTCTTTCTAGTTGCACAAAACTTCAATTCTTGAGTATCTTGACATGGATCAATGCACAAGTTTATATACAATTCATAAATTTGTTGGGGATCTTACAAAGCTTAGATTCTTAAGTTTGAGAGGCTGCATGAATCTTGTCAGAATACCTGACCGCATTCTGACATTTCTTATGACATTAGATCTGTGTGGCTGCTCTAAATTTGTGAATCTTCCGCTCGAATCTATATTCAGTTCTCACTCACTCACTCACTGTCATAATCTATCTTCCGGCTGCTCTATATTCAGTGAGAGGCTTTACCGTCTAGAACATTTTCCTCACTCACTGTCATAATCTTGAACGTTTTCCTGAGCTCCCAACGAGAAGTGGTCCATCAGATTCCGTGGGAAGATATTTTAAAACAAAGTCTGGATCCCATGATGACAGATCAGGAATATATATTTTTGATTGTCCTAAGCTGGCGGTATTCACAGAGTTACCATTTGAATGGCTAAAAAGACTAGTTGATGTGCGTATTATGCCTACCTTACCTTCCCCCTCTCTCCAGTTTCACAGTTAAGATACTTGTTTGTGTTTCAGGAATCTCACCACTTCCGATGTGGATTTGACATTATTCTTCCTTGTTATCAGATTTATTTTCTTCATAAGTTTGATTACAAATGTAATGGGGATTCAATAATAAGGATAAAGGAGTTTGATATGCATGTCGACTGGCTCGACATTGTTTTTTGTATAGCATTTGAGGTGAATAATCATTCAGATATGGAAAGATGAAAATTATCAGAATGAAGAACAAGACAAATTGGATTATCATAGGTTTCATGCATGGGAGGTATTACGTGCTTCCACTCACCAACATTTTCAAAGGTTTAATGTTGCATTTTGATTTTTGAAAAGACTACTATTGCAATTTTCAATACATATACTAAAGTGAATCACTAAAATCCAAATAAGACATATTGATGGCTAATTCTCTGCTTCACAGCAGCTACCTTATTTGAAAATGATGGATCTTAGCAACTCTAAAAATCTCAAGAGGACCCCATGCTTTAAAGGGATGCAAAAGCTTGAGCGACTAGATTTTTCTGGATGCATAAGCTTATATGATGTGCATCCATCAATTGGACTTCTTAGAGAACTTCAATTCTTGAGGTTGCAGAACTGTACCAGTCTGGTCTGCTTTGAGTTTGGTAGAGTATCAAAGTCAAGTTCTCTCAGAGTTCTGTGTCTCTCTGGTTGCACAAAACTTGAAAACACTCCAGATTTTGAGGGATTATTAAATCTTGAGTATCTTTACATGGATCAATGTACAAGTTTATATACAATTCATAAATCTATTGGGGATCTTACAAATGTTAGATTCTTAAGTTTGAGAGGTTGCACAAATCTTGTCGGAATACCCGACAGCTTTAACGATATGACAAATCTTGTGACACTAGATATATGCGGCTGCTCTAGATTCACCAATGTTCCGCTGGGATCTATATCCAGTTCTCATACTCAGCAATCTTTGATTTCTCTTGACTTAAGCTTTTGCAATATTTCTATTGTACCTGATGCTATTGGAGAGACTAAATTTACAGGGCAATAACTTCATTGAACTACCCTGTACCATCCAAGGACTTTCCAATCTAGCATATTTAAACTTGTCACATTGTCATAAGCTTCAACATTTGCCTTCGGCTCCAACAGAAAGTGGTCCATCAAATTCAGTGGGAAGATATTTTAAAACAAAGTCTGGATCCCGAGATCACAGATCAGGATTATGTATTTTTGATTGTCCTAAGCTGGCGATATACACAAGTACCCTTCATGGTATTACAGACAGAGGACATAAATTGTCAGCATACTTGTTTAAATGGCTAAAAAGACTAGTTGAGGTGTGTATTATGCCTACCTTACCTTACCTTCCCCCTCTAGTCCAGTTTCAGAGTCGGTCACTTCTCTTTTTCTAATATATGCATACTTGTCTGTATTTCAGGAACCTCGTCACTTCCGATGTGGCTTTGACATTATTATTCCTTGGCTACGAGGATATTTTCTTCCTGGATTTAATTACCAATTTGACTGGAATTCAGTAATAAGGATAAAGGAGTCTGATATTGATGTCGACTATCTCGGCTATCTTTTTTCCATAGTATTTAAGGTGAATAATCATTCCGAACTGTCTGATTCTCCCCATCAATCACTTTCCTCACCAATGCCACATCCTTTTAATCTTTCTTTTGAGAGTGAATGCACGGAAGAATGCTTTGATGTACCACTTAATTTGGAACAGAATATGGTTGATGGCTCAACTTATAATTGGACCATCTATATCTCTCGGGAACACTGCCATTTTGTGAAAACAGGAGCAAAGATCGCATTTAAAGCTCGCCAAGGTTTGATTATCAAGGAATGGGGATTGCGTGTCCTAACCAAGGAAGACATAAAGGGCTCAAAAATGAGACCGTTCATACATCTTCCTTTTTATATTGTGAAAGTAGAAGAAAGCAGCATCAGCAGTAGCTTTGAGCCTAAAATCCAACTCCCTTACAATTGGTTTGTTTCTGATGAAGATGAAGCCGAGAAGGATGGAGCCAAGAGGAAAGAAACTGATCTCTTTAATCTTGGCCTTTTTACTGGAAGTCGATAAGGAATGGGGCTTGTGCATGCTAACAAAGAAAGACATAGAGGACTCAGAATGCATAACACCAGGAAATAAGGATCTGAGAGGAAAGAAATCATCTGACGAAGATCAAGCCATGATTGATGAAGTTAAGAGGAAAGAAATTGGTCACTCTAATCTAGGCCTTTTGACAGCTTAGGTAAACCATGTTTATCCAAGAATTTCTCTTCAATTAATATGTTGAGCACATGATTCCTAATCTAATCATGTTTATCAATGTTTGCAGTTTTTGGTTTGTTGGGTTGTGGGTGTTAATTTTCAGATTGTGTTTAATCATTATATGTTTTGTCTAATTGATCACATTTAGTCACGCTGCGATTGTTGCTGGCTTTATATACACCTTTTTCCTTGAAACACCTCAAGTTCAAGTCTGAATATTCTTCAAAACTGTGTCTTGGAATCCAAGAATTGTTTGTGGTGAGTGTAGTGGTGTGACCATAAGGATGGACTTGTAAATAGTCTTGATCTTAGTGTAGAATCAAAATATGATGGATTTGACAATTCAAGTGTCTTTTCAGTCTACAAAATCTCCATAGTTTGAATTTGGCTTATAATAACTTCAGTTTTGTTTTTCATAACTTGGACCCATATTTTATCTTTCAATGCTTTTTGAACAGATGATGGGATTCACACAGTCAACTATTACGATAAAACTCTAATACTGCAGAGAAGGATGCTTAGAGGAGACGAATTAAGATATCTATACTTAGTGGCATAAGATCATTTACCATTTCTTAGAGAATTGGGTAAATAAACTAGATCAATACAGGCATAAGATCTGTAATTTTAGATGCTTCATATTTTCACTTTTTTACGGAGGCTGTTTGAGGAATATTGTTTTAACAAGGTTTGGACTAATTATGAAGAATTTAAAGGGATAAAATCAATGTTTTTTATTTTTATTAGGGCTATTTGATGCAGTAACCCATAAATTATATTTCCGACAAATTAGTATATTATTTCTTAATTGAAAATGCTTCAAATCATCCACAACTAATGTCAAAGTTGTTAGGTCGAATATCTTGACCGAAGTTCAAACATCGTCGCCTCCACTTGTATGTATAAATTTCAATGATTATTTATCATTTTGTTTATCTACAAATAAAAAATGTTTCAAATCGATAAGTCTTAACTCAATTAACAAAAATGCTAAAATTGTTACAGACATACTTAAAATACTTTCAGAAGGTGAATAAGTATTTATAAAGAAACAAAAGGAATAAGTGAAAAATTGAGAGGATGAAACTCATAAAATACAAATTGCTTATAAAATAAATACAAATTACTTTGGTTTCCGAGAAACCCGAAGAAAGAACAAAGTACTTTTGTGTTTGTATGTGGAACTCACACCGTTCACACTCTCAGGGTCATGGCCTGCTTTATAAAAAATATGTTTTCTTTCAATGGACGCAATGCTTTTCTCTTTTCACTGCAAATACAATGCAATACATCTTCTTCTCAACATAACATCCTCCACTTCAATATTTCAGGTGAGAATTTATGCTTTATATATACCATTTATTATAAATGAACCAGGGACACAAACATGGACATCGGAAACGACACAGACAAGTCGACACCGATAATAATTTGAGAAAAGATATAGTTCAGTGTAATCATAGGTTATACTATGACACATATAATCCGAGGAGCGTCCCATAGATTATACTGTTATATATATTTTAACTGATCGTGAATCAGTTTGAATTGACTTATTTGAGTTTATCTACTTTCATGTGTATTGTGAGATCGTTTGTGAGAACTTATAAAACCATCTTATGACATTGTTCATTCATAAGTTGTTTTCAGCTTATTTTCATAAGTTCTATAATATAGCTTAAACGAATAAAAGAGGAGTGATACGGACACTCTCCTATTGGATAAAACATATGTGGTTCCCAAACTTTGGAAATGGATCTCACTTAAAGTGGCGAGACTCGTATAGATTTCATCAAATGAGTGAGTGTTAGACAGAGATTGTTCCTAGCATTTTTCAAAAAATAAAATAAAATGACTTTATTGTTTGATATGGAAATAGCTTATTCATAAGCGCTTATCATGATAACTACAAGTAATTTGTTTATCCAAAAAAGCCTTGTATGCATTTTGATATGATGGATAAGTTAACTACTATGAGATTTGTGCTCTTACTACCTTTTGGTAAACTAGTAGAGATTTTCTCCATTTCTTAAAAGAAAGGATGTGTCCATTGCTATAGTTTTAATACATAAGTTTTCTATTATTGTCACCAATTTTAAATCTTTGTGCATTTGTATCCTTTTTTTTCCACTCCAATGTTATATAGTAATGAACAAATCCATTGGTTTCTTTTGAGAAATGGAGAGGGGTCCTTACCATTCATAAAGGGCCTTGTTGGATTCATATATCACTTTTTTAATTCAAATCAAACCTGTAGGGTAAGAGAGGTACAATACAACTTCAATTTCTTGGATGGATTCTGATAGCAGCGAAAGCTGTAGATACAGATATGATGTATTTATCAGTTTCAGAGGTCCTGACACCCGCAACACCTTTGTTGACCATCTCTATGCTCATCTCACTAGAAAAGGTATTTCGACCTTCAAGGATGACAAATCGCTTCAGAAAGGTGAATCCATTTCATCCCAACTTTTGCAGGCAATTAAAGATTCGAGGCTTTCTATCGTTGTCTTCTCGAAACATTATGCTTCATCAACATGGTGTTTGGATGAAATGGCTGCTATTTATGAATCCAGTAGAAATTTGAAACAAGTTGTTTTCCCTGTTTTCTATGACATCGATCCATCTCATGTAAGAAAACAAAGTGGAGTGTATGAGGATGCCTTCGTTTTACACACTGAGCTATTCAAACACGATCCAGACAAAGTTTCTCGATGGAAGAGGGCCATGACTTCGTTAGCTAGATTAGCAGGCTGGGATGTCAGGAATAAGTAAGTCTAAATGTTATTACCTTTTGTTGTTTTACATTTTTAAGAAGCATTTATGCCATTCAATTGATTTTTGTGTGTGTGCAACATACTAGTTTATAAATCAAGTTTGTTTGAGAAAATTGTATTTCTCTCTTGAGTGGAAGCAAATTGCTCATTTTTATCAATCACATTATATCCACTTATATTATCATCATCATCATCCTATTATTGGCCCTTCTTGGTTTCCCTTGTTTTCTAGGTGATAGTTACTTTAGTGATCTTATTTTCCCGCTTTTCTTTCAGGCCAGAGTTTGAAGAGATTGAACAAATTGTTCAGGCCGTGATAAAAAAATTGGGTCATAAATTCTCAGGGTCTGCTGATGACCTTATTGGAATACAACCTCGTGTAGAAGCATTAGAAAGCCTTTTAAAACTAAGCTCAAAGGATGATGGTTTCCAAGTTTTAGGAATATGGGGGATGGGTGGAATAGGAAAGACAACTCTTGTAACTGTCTTGTATGATAGAATCTCATATCAGTTTGATGCTTGCTGTTACATTGAAAATGTTCGAAAAATCTACGACGATGGCGGTGCTATTGCTGTGCAGAAACAAATTCTTTGTCGAACTATAGAAGAGAGAATTCTAGACACGTACAGTTCTCCTGAAATAGCAAGAATTGTAAGAGATAGGCTACACAACATAAAGCTCCTTGTAGTTCTTGACAATGTTGATCAAATTGAGCAACTGCATGAATTGGATATAAAACATGTATTGCTTCACCCGGAAAGTAGACTAATCATAATCACTAGAGATGAGCATATTCTTAGAGCATATGGATCAGACATAGTTTATGGGGCTAAATTGATGAATGGTGACGAAGCTCATAAACTTTTGTGTAGAAAAGCCTTCGTAAGTGATAGTTCAAGCAGTGCATTTGCAGAGCTGATTCCTGAGGTTTTAAAATACACTCAATGTCTTCCATTGGCAATTAGGGTAATAGGTTCTTTCTTGCATTCACGAAATGCCAAGCAGTGGAGAGCTACCTTAGATAGATTGCAGAATAGTCCGCCAGACAAAATATTGAAAGTGCTTCAAGTAAGTTACGAGGGCCTAGAAGAGGAAGATAAAGAAATATTTCTTCATGTTGCTTGTTTCTTTAAAGGAGAGAGGAAAGATTATGTAAGCCGAATTCTAGATGTTTGTGGATTGCATCCTGATATTGGAATCCCACTTCTTGCTGAAAAATCACTCATAACCATTAAAAATGAGGAAATTCATATGCATGAAATGTTGCAAGAGTTGGGGAAGAAAATTGTTCGAGGAGAACATCCAGATGAACCAGGATTTTGGAGTAGGTTGTGGCTTTACCGGGATTTCCATCACGTGATGATTACTCAAAAGGTAACATATTTCTCCAAACAGATTTTTTTATATTTCTAAGATAAAGAATCTAGTTAAAATGTTTATGATATACGATTTTAGGGTAAAGGAAAGAACAAGTCAGTAAAAACTTGTGTTCAAAGCGTACTTATATTGCTTCATTTGATTGTTCTCTCAGTATTGAATGTAATTCAATGTGTTATGGGTGAGCGTTTGTCGAATGTGATTCTGAACAAACTGATGTGATATATCGAGTGTGAGTTAAAGTCTCATATTGGATGGAAGAGTTGAGGTTTAGCAACATATAAGTGAGATGGCCTGCCTATAAACATATTAACTAGTTTCATTTCCGTGGTTGCTCTTAGCCCAATTTGATGATCCAACCCAGTGAGACTCCCCCTCATGGCCCAACACAAACTTGATTTTCTAAAATTGATTTGGCTATATTGAGTTTGAAGTATGATTGAATGTTTTTACTCTAAAAGTAAACTTGATGTAAATTTTTTAACATAACGCAATAGCACATTTCAGTAGTTCTAGTAAAACCTATATTTGCAAGCTAAATCAATTTTGCTCGGCAGTAACCACATATCTGTATTTTTACTTGAATTATGCTGATGGATGAAAAATAAACCTTATAGATTGTTTTCATTGTGAACTCTTAACACATGCTCAAATCATTTACCTTTTTAATCCTCTTTATAATATGTTTGTTCTTAATTTTTCAGAAAGCAATAGAAGCTAAAGCCATAATTCTAAATCAGAAAGAGGATGACATCAAATTCAATGAGTTAAGGGCTGAAGATTTGTCAAAAATGGAGCATTTAAAACTGCTCATATTAAATCATAAGAATTTTTCAGGAAAACCCTCGTGTCTTTCTAATTCCTTACGCTATCTTTTGTGGAATGGTTACCCTTTCATTTCTTTGCCATCAAACTTTCAACCATATCACCTTGTTGAATTGCATTTGCCTGACAGCAGCATTGAACAACTATGGACGGACATCCAGGTACACTTTTTAGTGCTCTTTTCATCTCCATATCCCCAAAGAAACAATTGAGAAGTTAAGCAAGGTATTCAGTTAAAATTATATTCAGAAAAGGGCTATTTTTACAGTTTTGAAAGCATTCTAAAGTGAATATTGATGACTAATTCTCTGCTTCACAGCAACTACCTTATTTGAAAAGGATGGATCTTAGCAACTCTAAAAATTTCAAGATTACCCCGTGCTTTAAAGGAATGCAAAATCTTGAGCGACTAGATTTTTCTGGATGCATAAGCTTATGTCATGTGCATTCATCAATTGGACTTCTTACAGAACTTCAATTCTTGAGCTTGCAGAACTGTAGCAGTTTGGTCTGCTTTGATTTTGGCAGTGTATCAAAGTTAAGTTCTTTGAGAGTTATGTGTCTTTCTGGTTGCACAAAACTTGAAAATACCCCAGATTTCAAGGGATTATTAAATCTTGAGTATCTCGAGATGGATCAATGCACAAGTTTACATACAATTCATAAATCTGTTGGGGATCTTACAAAGCTTAAATTCTTAAGCTTGAGAGGCTGCATGAATCTTGTCAGAATACCTGACCGCATTCTGACATTCCTTATGACATTAGATCTGTGCGGCTGCTCTAAATTTACGAATCTTCCGCTGGGATCTATGTTCAGTTCTCATACTCAGCAGTCTTTGATTTTTCTCGACTTATGCTTTTGCAATATTTCTGACGTACCTGATGTTATTGGGGAATTAAGGGTTTTAGAGAGACTAAATTTACAGGGTAATAACTTCACTAGACTACCTTTTACCATCCAAAGACTCTCCAATCTATCATATCTAAACTTGTCTCATTGTCCTAGTCTTGAACATTTGCCTGAGCTCCCAACAGAAAATGATCAATCATATTCAGTCGGAAGATATTTTAAAACAACATCTGGATCCCGTGATCACAGATCAGGATTATATATTTTTGATTGTCCCAAGCTGAAGGTATACACAAAGTTCCCTCATGGTTATAAAAACAGAGGACATAAATTGTCAGC
>Ga0099826_10002756_pt1 | contig 11525 bp, 1 predicted proteins | sample Mtrugardesep15_FD_76830 | JGI IMG/M metagenome (GOLD analysis project Ga0099826, IMG submission 76830) | Root nodule microbial communities of legume samples collected from California, USA - M. trunc garden sep15 | ecosystem: Host-associated > Plants > Roots > Nodule | place: USA: California...
TCTTTTTTTTTGTTTTTTTTTGTTATGATACTTGGCTGATTTTATTTTTTAATATATCAGATTATATGTCACATATAATTAACGTTCCAATATTGATCATGGTTATATTGTCTACATTCGGTAGAATTTGATGCTTTTGGGCACAAGCCTTACTAATGTGACCTCAAACGTCATTTATGAAAAATATTTGCTAATGTATAATAATTGTTGTATGAAAAAATATTTGTGTGTGTGGTTGATTCGCCACTATTATATTAATTTAATTTGAACTATTCTATTATAATTTTGCTACGCGGTGCAAAATTTTGATTGTTTTTCTTCGTTAGTTGGACCCGTGCATCGCACGGGTCAATATTCTAGTAGAAATAGTTTTAAACAACGGTTCAATATAGATGTTTGAGTTTAGGTTTAGGCTTCCAAAAAAATTTGTTAGACTGACCTATTAATAGATATTTATTAAAAATTATTTTTTATATTAAAGTAATTAATACATTAAAAATAAAAAACCCTTTTTCTATATCTATTATCACTTGACTTCTCACTCACGTAAAATAAAAATATTTTTTCTCTAACACAACACAACACAAACCCTAGTAAAGAGAGAAGTGAAAGAGATGGTTTTTACTACCTCCATTGTTGAAGCACTACTATTAGCTTTAAATTAATTGTGATTTGTTGTTATATGTTTTTAAGTATGTTTTAATGTTAAAACTTGATTGTAGTGAAATAGACTTTTAAGTAGATTTTAAGGCACATTTGGTTTATTTGGTAAGTTAAATGAACTATTTGATGACCTTAATGTAAAGTAAGTATGAAGTAGGCTTTTAGGTCAGTTAAAATTTTAAATAGGTCACGTCAGGCCAAGAGAAACAACTTATATATGATAGACAATAGGTCAGACTCAAGCTTGTAATTTTTTTTTGTAGGTCATGCTCAGGCCTTTCAAAGTCTGGCCTGACTTTTCCCACCCACCCTTACTTGTTAGGTACCGTATTGGAGGATGAAGAAAAAATAGGTGATTATGAGATAACATACCTTGTAGATGTACTTTCTCTCTTTGCATGCACAACAATAAAGAGTCAGGCTTTACGAGATAGAAAAACAAAAATCCAAAAGTCAACAACAACATTACTAATCAGAATACCATAAACAAACAGAAAGATCACTCCACGAAGAATGAAGATCATAAAAAAGGATGCTCCGCCTTTATCAGTCAATTGAGCGATCGAAGTTTCTTTGTTTTGGAAAATCCTTAGGTTTTATTCCTTGCAAATAATCCAATTAGTATCCAACCCAATTAATTGAAAATAAAGGTGAATATCCTCCAAAATAGATGAGAGCCCACAAACTGAATAACATGCATACCGACATTAGAGGGGTGCACGCTCAAAATCCTTGCCCATCGCATAACAGACACCCCAACCTCAAAAAAAAAAAAATCACAACCTAAAACCAATTGATTAATTGTCTCGTCCTTCCCACAACTAGCCACACAAAATAAAGATCATAAATGAAAAGCACCATGCCGAGCCAAGTTATCCTTAGTTGGAATATGATTCTCCAACAACTTCCGGGCAAAAAAATAAACTTTAAGAGGCATCCGGAAGACAAACATTAAAGGTCGTCAAATGTTTGTAAAAAGAACAAACATTAAACGAAGGTTATAAAAGTATTTTAAACAAATATATCTTAAAAATTGTTCTCATAGTTTATGAATTTTTTCTTATCATAAGAATTGGAAAGACTCACACATGACCCAATTAAACAAGTAGCACAAATTTCATAAACAAGGCTGAACCAAATGAATTTGAAAATCGAACCTCTGAACTGAAAACGAATCTCATTAAATAAAGAGTAATGATACGTGAATACTCTATTATTTTTGTGGTTGATGATCGTCATATGGAGGTGGAGGCGGTCCCACGATGGTCGGTGGCAGAACTCTAACAAATGGTTGACACAAGATCTTTGGCAATCTACAACAGTCGACGGCGGAATTCGGCGGTCTTGCGGTGGTTGATTGCCTCTCCTCTCCACCACCATTGAATTTAGGGTTGAATTTATCAAGAAATCGACAAACTATACATCGATGATTTTTACGAATACCATGAAAGTAAGTTAAGTTGTTTAAAGTGTCGTATAGTTTTCATACTCAAATTAAGTTGGCTATAATATAATACTTGCCAATTTTACTATTGAAGTCTTAAATTGAAAAATCTACTCTCTTACGTACACTTTCAATTTCTCATATAGAATCAGGAGTGAACTACCAAACAATTTCTCCTATATAATCAGGAGCGAACTACCAAACATAAGTAACGAAAAACTTTTATGATTTAAGAAAATTAATCATGGGTGATCTCTAGTGCAAATTACTGAAGATTTAAGCTTGATTTTTTTTGTTTTTTTTTTTTGTGGTGAGATTTAAGCTTGAAATTGAATGAACACATGTGATGACTTGTATGTTTTGTCTTTTGCTTCATTTGATTCTAGCTAGAGTTGTTTGTAAATTTAAATCGAGTCATATTTTGAGGTGGACAAAATCTTTTCGAAACAAATCGACTCATTTCCAGCTTTACATATAACAAAAGAAAACCATGCATGTTCGACATCTTTATCTGAAATTCATAGTCATGTTTTCATGTGAACTTTGATTTACTCGAACTCCTTTCTCTAGGAATCGGCGGACTTGGACAAAAAAAATAAAAATAATTACTATTGTTATATTATCATTTTGAACAAGAACACCATTTCAAAAAGAAACTTAATTTTTCTTAAAAAAAAAAGAAACTTAATTTAAAATTCAAATCCCTGGCAAGCACAAGGACACACTTTGAATGGAACTTACTGTAGATCCAAATATATCTTTGTGTAAAAGCAAATATGTTCATAGATTATATCTTGAAATATGATTAAAAGTGCTTGGTTACTAAGAGCATACTTTCAAAATTATTAATAATTGACTCTGCAATTTATACATATAGTTGGTTTTAATCAGTTCTTTAATAGTAGTTTTAACTTTTAAGACACTCTTTAACAAGATACAAGTAATAATTTGGCAAAGGGGAATGAGTAGTAATTAAGCTAGAAAAGAGAACACTGATATGCTAGAAGTAATGTATATATATACCACAGAGATTGATCAAGTGGCCCGCTGAATCATAGAGAATATCTCTACAGCTGCCATGATCGCAAGAATGAAGGAGGGGACCCTAAAGTATGATCTTATATTATCACACCCTCATCGCTTTTCCAAACAAAATACACGTACGGTTATGTGCTTTAATAATTTGTCATATAGACTACAAAACAATGTACATATACAACTGACAGAATATATGAAAAAGGGTGTGTTCTATATGTACACGTAGGCCCGTGAGTTTTAGCATGCATGCACAACACAAGTAACAAGTTAATCTTTTGCATGGAATGGTACGAGATGAACAGAGGAAGATGCTAGAAAATGATACATGCAGTAGCAAAGCAAAGAATATCCGTATACTGCATCACTCATGGATCCCAATCTATTCATGTCATGTTTTGCCAATACGCATGCGGAGAGGTAAGTTAATTACATGATTAAATTAAACATTTAATTTAACACCATATGTGTGTTAGAGATCTTTAACACCTGTTTTCAACTTGGTGAAAAACGCCCAAACCGGTTTTAAAATGTAATTAAAATCTTACACTTTATACTGCTAGTATAGCCTTTTAGGTTTTTTTTTTTTTTAACCGGGGGCCTGAGTTAGTGAAAGTGAAACAAAACGGTTTCACATAGTTTTTGTTGTGAATTTCGGTCTAAAATCTCACATCAATACAAACTATGATGTGTGGAGCAAAGGAAAGTGGTAACCAATATCAAAGTAACAACAAGTAATCAACAATGATAAACAACAACACCTATATCTAATCTAGGAATCAACGTGAAAAGCATAAAACCGCAAGCAATGAAAGAAAGGTAACAAACACACCAAAGATTGTTTACCCAGTTCGGTCCAACTTGACCTACTCTGGAGGAGAGATTGATCTCTCCAATCCATTATCAAAGAGTTCTTACAAAGAGATTACAAATGGGTTACAAGAAATTAACACAAGAGCTCACTATGAACAAAACCTAATTTCTACCCATTTTCTCAATCTCACCAAATGAACAAGACACTCAATGATTTTCACTCTCCAAGGTGTTTACAATGTTTCCCAACCCAAGAGAACCTTCCTACAAAGACACTCAACCCTAAAGTTACCTCTTTTGTATTATCAAGTTTCTCTCTTAAAGCCTCACATTCAAAATCTGCAAAGAAACACTTAAATAGTACACAGACACAGTCAAAATCGTGTCACGATTTGTCAAATCGTGACACGGTTGATGCGTACGACCCAAGGTACGATCAACCTTATCCTCAAAACGTGTCTAACAAACCGAAAATCGTGTCACGTTTTCTCGAAATCATGTCACGATTGGACATTCTTCAAAACATGCTCACGACATTGTAAAATCGTGTCACGCCATCCAAATCGTGTCACGGTTTGGAACTTTCTCACCTTCACAATTTGAAGGCATAAACAAGTACAGTTTTCAATTATGATCATTGGATCTTTATTAACATGATACTATGAGTAACTTTATCAAACCATCTAATGATTAAGATAATGTGTTGTACTTTACAACACCAAATTCATTTCGGTTTTTTCCATAGTAATCGGTAAATGTCTTTTAGAACTTTTTTACTTCACACATCAAATTATTTATGCACAATACTACTATCTTTTTTAAAGAACATTACTCCTATTTCTATAATAGTCTTATTTAACAAAGTTATTATACAATATATTGGTACGTATATATTAGGGATGAAGTGAAGGTGGTTATATCATATATGGATAGGGGTGAAAAGAGCTTAGGCCAACCGACGGAGACCTACTAATTTCTAGCATGCATCTGGTCTAAACCAATTTTGTTTTTAACATACATAGTTGAATTTTTTAAAATCAAAAGTCTCTTTAGCAAAAAGATGTCAGGCCACACAAAGACGTCTTTTAGGCCTATTTAAAACATTTATTATTTTTCAAAGAAAAAAATATTTATTAATTTAATTTTTTTTGAGAGGATATTAATTTAAATATATTAGCTTACATTAATTTTTAACACATTAGCCTACATTAATTTTTAACACATTTGAAAGTATTATATAATAAAAGCATAGAAATAGGTGTCAAATAGAGTCATATATTCTCTAAATATGATGTTAAATATCAAAATAGAACTTAATCTCATATTGATATATTAACTCATAATATTTAAGTACAAGTCAAATTTACTACTTAAAGACTAAATTATGAAATAAATCTTTAAACATATTAACATGTCATACTATAATCTCAAAAAGGCCAGACTCAAAGTTGGAAAATAAGCCCAAAAATAAGCTTATGACATGTAACATGTAATGTACCAATTTTAAATATTTTGACCTTGATAAACTTAATCCAGCATAGTCTATTTCCACTATTACTTATGGAGAAAGACAAAATGAAGAATAAACTAACATCCTAATCAGTTTGTGAGGCAGCAAAAAAGTTGGATAAACACACAACCTCTTGAATATAGAAATGGAGGATTTTTGCCCACAACCCAGCTCATTGGGAAGATATAAATTAGTAAACTGAATTTTAAATATGCATGAAGACTCATTTACTTAAAATATACGGTTATAATGGAGGAAGGGTTGGCTCATGTGAAACTTACTAATAACTTCCACTAACGGACTAAGCAATTGTAACTCGACAGAGCAATTATTTAAATAAATAATGTTGATATATTAGTTTTGATCTTATATATGACGTAGTGTGTGAGGTTTTTTTCCTTTCTTTTTTAAAGTATGATGTAGAGTATGAGTCAGTAGATCAAGAACGTGAAAACAAGTCTATAAATATTATTTATATTTTCAACACGCTCAATCATATTAATTAAGTTTTAAACAACTTATATTCATTTTAGCCCCCTAACTTGCTAAAAGTTACGATTTTGATCCCCTAAAAAAATTATAAAATTGTTCTATAAGTTTTGCAACTGTAGCTGTTTTGGCCTCCTAAAGCAAAAAAATAAAATAAAATAACACATGGCGCCTCACTTAGGGTGCCACGTCAGCGTAGACCGAGTCAAAATTGGCCTTGGGAGCCAAAATTGCCACATGTGCAAAACTTAGGGGGCGGTTTTGTAGTTTTTTTCCTAGGGGCCAAAATCGCAACTTTAAAAAGTTAGGGGACTAAAACTGTTATAAAGCCTTTATTTTATCACTTAATTCTTTTATTTTCAAACAATCTCAGTAGTTCAACCGTCAACCCTCAACATATTTGGATTAGAAGAAATCTGCAATCGAGAAGTAATATTGTTCAATTGTTTCTCATCATATTTAGGTGATTAGAAAGAGATCATTGTGAGAAGTACAAGTTGATCGACATATCATCTTATGAGATGAACAAATGACGAATCAACCAAACAATTACTACTAATCAACTAAAATCACGAGTAGTCGGCCAAACACCAAATTATACACAAAACAACATTATTTTCCTAAAAAAAATCTAAAAATATCACAGAATAAAATATCAGAATTTCTTTATTTGGATAAAATATCAAGATGACGTGTGATATCTGTTTATACAAATAATTGTGATGTTTTAATAAGCTTTTTTTTTTTTTTTAAGTAGAATACATACACTTTTTCTTATCCATTCCTTTTTTTTTGTTTATTTTTTTGGAGAGATTATTTAGGTTATTTAGTAGTACTATGTATTCAGGTTGTACATATACATAATATGGGTAGGTTCAAAGAAGAATTCGTGATTATTTATTGGTCAACTGCGTAATTTTATTTCGAGGAGCTCCGAAATGCATATTAGCGCAGGCCAAAAGTCTAGCTCATAATATTACTCCGAATAAGGCCTAATACTTGGGTGGACTAAGGAAATTTGAACAATAAGGACAAAAAATACTACAAATAAAGCATGTAGTAGTAGTACAACTGTTGAATTGGAGAAACGTGAAAGCAATCGAAATATGTACTACACATTGTACTACAATGATCGACGTGCATAAATCCAACCAAGTACTACACGACTTACTGGATATTTCTGAGTTTCCAAGACAAGAATATAATCACAAATATAATTTGTGCAGAATGGAAATGATTAATAAAAATAGTAATAATAATTAATGAATTAGTACGTAAATATGTACAATTTTACTAACTAATTGATTGAATTTTCACATGGAGAAACAACTGTCCCTATTGGTTTTAAGTTTGACGGACATTGAGAGTGGTGGAGCAACCTTAGAGGTGGAGCGAACAGCCTCATATCTCCGACGAGCTGCTGGCCGTGGAAGATTCTCCGGCACGATGGTTTCGAGGGGATTGTTTCCTTGCCAAGAGGGGCACATCCTTTTCTGACTCCATTTGGCCGCACCACCAACAAAAAACACATGCTCGTCATCATCATCATCATCTATTGAATTTGACATGGCCACCAACATGATATTTTCCTGCTTAGCCACGGCTTCATGTTCCAATGTCACTGAATTGTTGAGTCCAATTATAGAGAAGCACGAAGCCACTCCTATCACAACACATCGCCTTCTCCAGCAGGTACTGTTTTTCTCCCTTTATTTACATCCAACAAAATGTAATTAATTAAATTGTGATCCAATATAAATAAGCATTAGATTTCAAATAAAAAAACTTACGAGGAAAGCTGAGGTGGGTTTTTAGGGATGAGAGAAGCGTTTGAAGTTGTAGGGTAAAGACGGAGGCAGCAACTAGTTGATGTCATGGTGGAACTACTTGAGATTATTTTCTTCCCTCGATCCCTATGTATGATGTTTAACTATAAATCAATTAATTATAACGACTATTGTATAAAGTATATAGGGAAGCAGAAATGTCAAATGAATGAATGTATCTATATTTAGGGTGCGTGTGTAATGAAATAATGTAAAGTAGTAGAGAATATTGGTGTATGGATGGATGGTCAGAGCACGGTAACTGTGAGTGAAAAGGATGGACTGATGAGGTGGCAAATTGTAATTGGAGGAGGGTGTTGAGTCTAATTACAACGATGTTATTGCTTTGGCGTCTCTCCAACAATGTTGGCAACAAGGTAAATACGTAGAGTAGAGGACACAAGAGGGGTCATGGTCTTGAGGACGTCTGCGAAATCTTCAACCGTCAAATATATGTAACTTGGCTGAATGAAATTCCATCGTTTATTGCCTGCTATTACCAATTTCCAAGTTCAAACTACCACCAAACAAAATAAATTTTGTACTAGTTTCCTACCACTTATAACTACTAATTAGAAGTACTTTTCATAAGTCCATTTAAGTGTACCGATGTCTATGGAGTTTCGATCCAATCAAAACTCGTTGTAGTTAAATAGTCGACACACTTGAGATCAAGACTAAACAAACAAGATTTCAATTTCAAATTTTCTTTGTGCCAACCTTTCGGTTTTTCGGAGAAGAGAGTATGATAATATGTAGTTCAACTGAAAAATAAGTAAAGTTGACAAAAAATTGTTTCATTCACTGATTGAACTCAATTTTCCCTAAACAATTAGTCCGGCGATGAAACTCATCAATCACTTGAACTCAATTGTTTAGTTTCACAATTTCATATTAATAACAAAAGTACTATTTAAGATTTTAACTAACTCGTCTTAATTGAATGATTATAGGGTTTTTCATGTAACTAATATGAGTGAACCTAATCCAAATTCTACCGACAGACTTTCACATATGTCTCGGTCAAAATTTTAGTTGTGAATATTTTTAAAACCAGTATCGAATGTCATATACTTTATTTTAGTTGTGAATTTTTTGACAATAAATTTGTTATAAATGACAAAACTCGTGTGTTGGTGATGTTTGCATTGTTCGACCATTCTAACAAGTTACATGAAAAGATTGTTATGACACATGATTTCTTATGAAGGACTTAGTACAGAAGGCCCATATCCAAGATATTTTGTAGAACATATGACTAATATTTGCATGTTTTTATAGTTAATTTTTGGAAAATATGTCCAAATGGACACTATTATTTATAGGATCATGTTATCTCTAATTTAAAATCATTTTAATTTGAAGCTACTTGTTTATAAAAAAAACATAAATATTTAGCAGTTTCTTTTCCTCGACAAGATATACGAGTTGCAAGACTATTTCTTGAAGTGTAAGACAAGTAAAGGGACCGCTTTATTTGTTTACCATCTTGTTCGACAAGATTTGTAATCTACAAAGATTGTTTTTCTGATGTGAAAGACAAGTTGAGAGATGCCTTTATATACAAGATGCTGATTTTCAGTTCTAACATGAGGTTGGAGTGAGACAAGCTAGGGTTTACCAAAAGAAGAGATCCTTAGAAAATCAAAGACTAAGTGTTGATTCCTTTTGAAATAGAATCTAGCACTGAGAAACACTTAGGTATAGGTAGTAAGATTATCGAGTCTCTTGTTACCTTTGTTTCATTTTGTAAGAAACTCATTGATAATGGAGTTGAGAGCTACTATCTTCCAGATGTAGGTCAATTTAGACCAAACTAAGTAAAAAAATATCACGGTGCTCGTTCTCCGTTCTCCTTCATCTTATATCTTATATTCTTATTGTTTCTGGTTTGTTTGATCACTTTGACTATTGGTTGCCACTAATTTTGCTCAACACATCATATTATTGATGTGAGTTTGATCGAATTCACAACATTTCATGACAACATAAAGTGTCTTAAGAATACTTATTAACGAAAAAAAAAAAAAATCTTCTTAAAAAAGCATTTTTCAACTTTTAAAATGTTTGTTACAAAATTCAAAGATATTTTTATCATATTTAATTTTTTTTTTGTTCAGATTATATTCAATTCTTTAATATTTTTTTTAGTTATACGATGGTGGAATTGGATGGTACAAATTATAGCACCGTTGATTGTTTTTGGACAGAAAATTTCGTTAGCTTAAAACAGTATAATGTTGTTGCTACTGCTACTATTAAATGAAATATTTCGTTAGCTTAAAACAGTATAATGTCGTTGCTGCTGTTACTATTACATGAAATTTAAGTTTAAAAAACGTGTATATGATGACCTGATTTTGAGTTGACTCAAAGGGGGTGTCAATGTGTCATGATTGGAGAACAACCAATATTTAGTTGATGCAGCTCAATCATTAAAACTTGAAAAACAAATCATCCGTATTCAGACCAATTCCAGCTTGCACTGTGCCTAATGATTTACAAAAACAGGTTACAGCTTAACTCAACAAGAGCATTTCTCCTACGAAATAGAAGACTCGACTCTCTTTTTAAAATAGATTTTTAGTAAAATAAAAATGTAATTTTTTTGTGTAGCTAAACTTCATTAAAAAAATTAGAATAAGAACTTCTAAACATTAAATGAAATAAAAAAAATTAAGTATAAAAGAGATGAAATTTACCTAACAGTGTTGTTTGGATTTGTCACTCATTCATTGTGGGAAGGCAAATTGAATGGTTTATGCGGAAAAAAAAATGATTGTTGTGATTCTTTCAATGAAATAACTTTTCAAATTGACTGATTAAGTGATTTTACAAATTAGGGTGGTCTGATAATATCAGATTTATGTACAGGAATGAAAACTAGAGTCTACAAAAAATCAAACGTGTACTGAAGAACGAAAAAGAAGTAACATATATTTTTTTTATTTAATTGAAGGTAGATATTAGACATAATTTTTTGTTTGAAGCCCATAACATTTGGAGGCCCGACCTGATAGAGCACTTTACACTCCCTCAAGGCCGGGCCTGAGTACTAGTATCATTTATTGGAAAGAAAGCATGTACTAGATCACTTCACTAGTTTAATGAGACGAGTTGTGTTACTCAATGAGATTGTGCATTTATTGCTACTAATTTCAAAATTTAAATCTATTTTAAGATAATTAAATATAAAAAGATGATAAAATAATTCTAAGTAATTGGGTTTGGTGCTGAACTCTAAGTAATTGGGTGATAAATACATTTTTAACTAAATCTCAAAGTGTTTACCTTTTTTAAATACTCTTCTAAAAGTGAAGTGATGTAGCATAATAATGATGTAGAAAAATAGTAAATTTTTATTGGATGCAAGTGTAAAATTGTTTTATACCATCAAATATACATATCATTTAAATCTTAAATGTAAACATATTCATTTAAGCATTTTTGTTTGTTTCAAAATGTTTTCAACCACGTTACTAACTATTCAAAGGAAAAAGAATACTCTGACAAATAGTGTTACATTTAAGCACGAAAAGAGAAGAAAAAATAGAAGGAAGAGGTAGAGAAGAAAAAGAAAAATCTCTCTCTTGTAAATGGATGAGAGAGAACAGATCAAGAAGCATCAAATTAGAAAGGTAGAAATAACGCATTTATTAGACAATATTTGATTTGATTTTCTCTATTTACAACACATATGTTGATGTGTCTAATTAAATAGTTTTAATTGGTTGATAGTGTAAAA
>Ga0099826_10002758_pt1 | contig 11521 bp, 3 predicted proteins | sample Mtrugardesep15_FD_76830 | JGI IMG/M metagenome (GOLD analysis project Ga0099826, IMG submission 76830) | Root nodule microbial communities of legume samples collected from California, USA - M. trunc garden sep15 | ecosystem: Host-associated > Plants > Roots > Nodule | place: USA: California...
CTAACATAAAAATTAACATACTAACATTGATGTGTTCGAACTTTGGATTTTTAACTACTTTAACCCCCCCTCCTCTTATGAACCAACTGTTGGAAGTGAGAACCACACCCATTTAACAATTTAAATTCAAATGTTATTCTATCTATTAAGAGAAACATACCCTCTCCAAGATCATTGACAAAGTTGAATTACTAAAATACTAAAAGTTGGATGATGTATATTGTTGCTCCATTCTGACTTGAGTACTTCTAACCATACAACATTTGATATTGCCAAAGCTCAAACCACCTCAGTTCTAGTTTTCTAGTGATGAAGGAAAGGATCATAAGGGATTTCGGTTCCCAGCGTTCAAACAATTAGTCGACGATCTAGATGGTCAGATCAAGATCAAATGACTCAATTCCTATTTCGTATTTTAGATCTGATTTATCAAAATAAGAATGAGTCATGTGATCATATGATCCGAAAGTCCAGATTGCACGACTACATTCAAAAGCTAGTTCAAAAGCTTGGGCAGGACAAATTAATACTTAACAACACAAGTAAGAAGAAATTGTGACCTGTTTTCTTTAAGAAATAAATGAAATTAACAATATGCTTGCAGGGTTAATTACCATTCAAGTAGAGAACATGGTTTCCTTTCGGTCTAAAAAACCCTTTAAAAAAAACGGCAACACTAATCAGTACAAATAATGAATCACCAATGATCTAATTACAAACAATCAAAGAATGAAGCCTGCCAAAGTAGCTTAAATCAAATAGCACTCAACAAGAGGCAAGAGCTATAAGGCTGTGCAACAGACAACTGAAAAAGTCACAACAGTGGAAGAAAGATGAAAGATATCTAAGATTTCAATTTCAACATACATCTATCTATAAGTGCCAAAAGTATAGAAGTCCTTTTGAAGCTACAACAGCTTTTTGAGTCACCTTAAGAGTAATAATAAACAAAATCACACGTACAACAACAATTCCAATATAAACAAAATGAAGAAACAAAATCTAGAATGTGGTATGAAATCAAATAACATGCTTACATGAAGCAGCATTCAGGCTGAGAGCTACTTTGGCTTTTCATAGCCATACCAATCTGCACAATATTACAATCTTTTTCCTGATTCCCGAGAACCCTGGATGGTAATAAATCATGGAAGCACTCGAGATAGAGAGCTTGTGATAGAAACCTCGGATTCGATGGCAGCAGCACTCAAATCACCTGAACACTCCAGTGAAAAAAATTAAAAGAATTTTTTGTCCTAGATTCTAAGTTTCAAAAAACTTTCACTCCATCATCACTGAGATCTCCTTCTCAGGTGCTGCGAAACAGGAATCCCTTCAAAAAAATCCAAAACAGCGTCCTCCAGATCTTCAACAGAATACTTAATGTAATTCTCCGGATGCCTTCCGCTCTCTATATGGCTCCTGAACCGCCCAAGGAATGATCTATATGCGGGAATCAGCTTCTCCGATATCGATATCCGAAGCTCCTCCCTAAGTTGTGAATCCGGTATCAACCAAACTGCTTGAGTCCTATGCACCTCCTCAAACATAGCATTGAAAGCTTTAAACCTTTCCCTCAAAGCACTCTTCGACACACCAGAAGAAAATCCACCACTCGAATGCAACCCTTCATCCCTCAAACAATACAACACCCTAACCCAAGTTGCTCTCTGATAGCTAGTAGCAGCCTGTCGAAACTTCCCAGTTAACTTCTTCAAATAATCATCCCCAATCATTTCCCTCAATTCGGGTGACCCTCTAACCTTTTGAACAATATAGTGCACATTGTTCATTATAAACAAATGCAACAAAGAAGCATCTTTATAATGCTTTGACTTACCATCTAAATTGAATTGCAATATAACAATAATCCAAATCAAATGAATAGCCAAAGGCGGTTTCCCTTCGAGTTCATCAAATTCCATATCAGGAGTCGAAGGATCCCCCGAATACCTCGAACCCGTCGAAGGCCTAGAAACTATAAGCTCATACAAAGTCTGCTTATAATCCGAGATCAAGCTTATATAATTCATAACATACCTAGTCAAAGGATGAATTGTCCCACCAGGAACAGGAACCTTAGAAGGCTCCTTAAGAACAGCATTTTCAAATTCAGATAAAATCCCTCTAGCAGCCTCAGCCAAACGCGACAAAATCTCAGCCGCCTGAACCCTAATGGATTCAGACGACTTAGAATCAAAAACAACATCAATATCAGGAATCAAATCCATCAAAGCATCATGAAGATCAAGAATCTTAAACAATTTCTCAGGCGACCTACGACTAATACTAATCGCTTCAGCAAAATTAAAAAGCTGAATAGCCGGCCCTTTCACCGTCTCCATAAAACAAGCATCATCAATACAAGTCCCAATCCCATCAAAGATTTGCTCACATAACCTCTTCTCACTCGCGAAAAGCGTCCTAACACAAACCTTAGCCGCTCTTATCCATCGTCTTATCTTCGTCTCAAGCTGCTCCCAATCCAATCTCTGAACATCACCAATACTCAACTTCTCAACACCGAGTTTCTTAAAACTCGAATCCACAGCTGATTTCCTCACACTACCATAAACCTGAATACATTCGCGAAGATATCCAGATGATATCATTCTATCAGCAATACAGCGAAGATCGGTGACTGCTTCAGAAGGTATCAGATCTATCTCACGTATACTACTAGCTGAACGGTAAGTTGAAGCAGTAGTAACAGTAGTAGCAACGGAACAATTACTATCAAAACGATGAAGTTTGTCATCAACGTCAAGACCACCATCATCGTCGTAGTTGTTGTTATCTTCTTCGTCTTGTAATAGTTTAGAAGACGAAGAAGATAAGTAAGTATCGTCGTCAAGAGAAGGATCAATTTGGTTGTTGGTGTGTGAGATAAGGATATTACGAAACTCGTCTTCTAAACGAGCCATGGCGATCTGGATGGTGGAAGAGGGTTTGGAAGGGTGGTTATCGGAGAGGGAGGTGGAGGATAGGGAGCGTTGGATTTCATCGACGGCTTGAAGGTAAAGATCGATTTCGTCACGGTTTGTGGTGGTTTGATCGAAGATCATTTTTTCACGAGCTTCTTCGGAGGCGGTTGAGTCCCATCGGAGGATGATTTTTTGAGCGGTTTCTAGAGGGAGATTCTCTGGTGAGGACATTATTGGGGTTGGGGGTGTGGGGAATAATTGGGGGTGTGAAGTTGGAAGAAAAGATTTTTGTTTTGAGGAAGTAGATAATTTTGAGAGAGAGACTGACTGCGCAAAGGTTGGCGTACTTTGTATGGATTGGATATAGAGCATCTACTATACCACTTATTATGGTGTTAGTATGATACTCAAGGTTGTACATTAGGAGAGATAAAAAGGAAGTAATCTGTTTTTAGATAGATAATGCGAGTACGAGAGAGAAAATTGTTTTGACTTCGTAGGATGTTCTTGTATAATCATTTTCTAACAAAACATATGAAAATATAGTAGTTAAAAAATTGATATAACATTCACAATAGAGTGTTTATCCTATTTAATAAGATAAATGGACACCCTATTCAACTAGAAAACTTTTAATTGCATATTTGAAAGGTGTAAACAAGATCTCTCTTTCTTTATGTGGGTCTCGTCTGTGACGGATCCAGAAATTTTAAAAACTGGGGGCACCACATATATATAAATTTAAAACATTAAATATTACATATATAAATTTGAAACATTAAATAAATATATGTAAACTTTGTGTTTATGTGTGAGCCAATACACTCTAATATGGATCCGTCTCTGGGTCTCGTTTATAGTGATATGCAGGGACGGATTCAAAAATTTGAGTAAGCGGTGTCAATGTTATATCATTAAAATTTATATAAAAATATATAAATATGTAAACGAGAAATATTTATATAAGTTTTGTTTATAATTGCTCTTAAATATTGATATTTTTTTCATTTCTAACCTATTAAAATATAACATTGATTAATTATTTTTCCAACCAATGAATGTCAATCATAAGTCATTTTTCAACAAATATGAATAGTAGTTTATAGTATAATAGTAATTTTAGGGTCTTGCTAACAAATGTCATAAGAACATTGAATAGGGATTCCATAAAAGAAACTTTTATCTAAAAAATAAAAATTATTTATATCAGTTTAATAATTACAACTTTTTTTTATGTCAAATAACTTTTTGTTTTCTAAATTAATATCCTTAAGACGGTCATTATCATCTTTATTAATTTTGTAATTTGTTATAATGTTATAAGTGAATTATGTGAAAACAATAATAATATATAAGTAGGGTCAAATTGCATAAATATCAAAATGTTGGGTAAAAAATATGATAGGCAAGTGGGGTCAGTTGTCCCCATTGCCCCCACCCTCAATATGTGGCTGGTGATATGTATTATTTGTCAAAAATATAATGGCACATATATTTGTGAAGTTCATTTAATAAATTTTTTTGACGTGATAGGTTGGAAAATTTGAGTTGTTATTAGGTGGTAATCTTACAAAAAAAATTATATTAAAAGAATGATATGTACACGTAAGATTCAAATCCAAATTCTTTGCAGACATGGAATCCTTAATCACACACTCAAGTAAAATTGGGTCTTTATTGAATATCCAATGGTCGACAAAATTTTAAGATCAAGATTTTCTAATAGTTGAGATCACCTATACACTCACTTTTGACTGCAGTAAATATGTTTATGTTAGATTCGCATTCGCTAAAGAGTAGTGTAAATGCTCTTAGAGATTGAAAATCTCCATGTAAATCTAATTATTCTACATGTAATTAGATCTTTTATTGCCGCTAGTAAAGTGATCGGTAAAGTGTTATAAGACCTACCTCAACAAACAATGAAAATATTAATCAGTTTAACATCTTTATTTAATTTCAAATCTAAAATCTCACAGATATACGTGAGTTTTAGGTTGTATTCGTTGCTTTGTCTATAAACAAGAAAGAAAAAAGAAAAAAAAAGAGTGAACATCGTAGAGTCGTTTAGTTAAGAGAGAGAGATATTTTCTCTCATTTAAGGAATATACATATCACACTACCGTGCAGCTATGGATAATCCCTACCCACTTTATCTTGGGTAATTTGCGTGATAGAAGAAGAAGAGAAGAGTGGAAATGGGATAGGTAACGCTATGACTGTGGGAGTGGGGCATGGATGTCGATTGTCCTTTGCAATTTGAAATAATGATTAGGAAGAGAATTATTAAAAGAAATGATGTTTGTGACTTATATAAAAAAGATGAGAAATGATATTTATGCAATTATTTTTTATAATCTATCTTTATCTTTTATATTTTTATTGTGTTCTTACTTGTTTTCACTATCTCTTTATTGTTTTTTTCTAAAAAAAATTGTTTTAAAAGTTGTCATAATTTGTACAAATATCATTGTACAGAGAAAAGCATCTTGAAAAATATTGTGTGAAACAGGATTTTATGTTGTTTGACTTTTTAAAATGCCATTGGTGGAATCCCTTTATCTTTTTTTGTTCATATTGCTTACGGGCAAATTTAGTCCTTTTTCTTTTTTCTATTCTAAATCAATTAACCATTCTTGTTCTTACTTACATTATGGGAAATTCTTTTTGGACAAAGAATATCAAGGAAATTACTACCACACTTCCTTTTTGGATATATGCATAATGATTGATTTCTTATATCTATCTTTAGTTCACTTGAAACGTGTTTATTCTAACAAGTTTTTTTTCTCCATATTTTAACTGGTTTCCTTTTAGGTAAATGCATATATTTGTAGTGTAAACTTACCTAAGGAAGGAATTTTGCATATGTGTAAGTTTTCATGAAATTTAGCATTTATTGGTTTCTTAATTAGTAAGATGGATAAATACAAAATGTTACTACTATGAGCTTTTCTTAGCCAGGTACCTTATGCTAGTTTTCCCTTTTGTCTAAAGCACCTGCCTCCACTACGTCATACATTCCTTTTCCTTTGGTAGGTAAAATACATTTATTGTCTAATATCTTTCTTTTTTTAAGTTTAGTCATGTAACTTTTAAAAGTTGCAAGTTTTTTACTAATTGTAATTAACTTTAGAAGATGATTATATTTGTAAAGTAAGGGATTATTTCGAAGAGAAAAAACCACTTTAGCTTGACTTTTGCAGAATAATAAAAGATAAAGGTACTAAATTAAAACTTTTAAAGTTGATCAAACTATAACAAAACAATAAAAAGTACCAAATTGAAAATTTAAAAATTTAAAGGCATACAACTGAAATTTTAAAAGTACTTAACTTTTTTTAATGACAAAATATATTATATATAAAGGGAATAAATCCAAAGTATTATACCAAAAAAAACACCAAAAACTTCCAAAGAAAAACCACCAGCACCCTTAAAATGTTGAAACCCCTAACAATAGCTTCTCAAAGAACCAACACCGCTAACAATGATCAATTAGGCACCCGAAGTGATTTTGCTTCAAACGTTCAGCTTCGACCACCACTCAAGTTCCGGTCTAACGGAGGAGGCATCACAACAGCCTTAAAAGACCTGAGTCACAAATTTGCTCCCGACCTCGAATCAAAAACGATCGACTCACATGACTCCCGACACAAGTAAAAAAAACACCTCTCAACTCACTAACCACCAAATTTAAAAGTACTTAACTGTGTCTCTTATCCAAGATAAAGTTGGCTCATAATAATGAAATTTGTTCCTTTCCCATTAAACCTAGCACCTAAATTTAAAATAATTTATATCTTCCTCTTGTCTACTCCCTTTCAACCAAAAGTGATTCTTAGGTAGCAAATACCAAAAAAATAAAAAAAGAGATTCTTAGGTAGCGTAACATCAAATCATTGCGACTAAGGTTACCAAAAAATACCAACAATGTGTTGGGTGGCTGATAAATGGAGCCTATAGAAGGGTCGTTGTAGTATTTTTAGTATAACATTATTATTATAAAACAAAAAATTCAAACAAATAAATGTTGGAAATAAAATTGTGCTAGTCGTAAAGAATTGTTCCATGATATATGGCCTCTGCATAGTCATAGCCATCACAGTGTCTGCGACATGAAAATACCTAAGTAGTAGCTAATAAATTATTTGTGCTAGATTGGTTGTTCTAACACGACTTCTTTTTTCTTTTTAGAGGTAACACGACTTCTTTTGTTTATTCTAATTTGGCAGCTCTATTTACTCAATGACTTTCTTTCCATAGTTTTCATAGCTAATAATAATAATAAGATAATTTCTATGGTAATCTAGACAAAATTGAGTGTTTTGGTACTCTTAAATGTTTAACCAATAGAAAACGGCCATTTCAATTAAATATCCATGTCAGCATTATTAAAGATTAACTTAATAAAAAAGTTTTGGTTTTGTAAAAAAGAAAAAGTTTTGGTACACTTCTCTATTCAATTTAACCCCAAAATATTTTACAAATTATTATTTCAGTAAAATAATTAATTAATTTTTTTAATTAAAACAAAACCAAATCTTTAACTGCCATCATAATTTTCTCTCAAATCTTCGTTATCTAAAATGTAACCTCCTCTTTTTTCTTTATGGAAACATAAAACTTCATCTATGTACCAATTTTGAATTGTCTCAAACATCTTTGAACAAAGCTTCTTTTAATAACATTTTTTCTCATTTAAGTACTATATATGTTCCTTCTTTTCTTTCTCACCATTAATTTTGCTTACCGAATTTTAATTGGAAAAATGATGGCTGGGGTTTCTTATACGTGACCTTTTTTCTTGTATTTTAATGGTACAATTTTTTTTCTTCTTATACACAACAATTCATAATCCTTTGTTAAAGAGACAATCTTTCTTATCAATCCAATTAGCTATTACTTTTAATTAGCTATCAATCCAATTGATAAGTTCAAAAACATTGAAAGAGAGAAAGAATGGGTAAACATTATTTTTGGTTCAAAAACAAAATTTTGGGTAACATTTTATTTTATGGATGTTATGAAAAATAAAAATAAGTAGTGTGGAACTATGAAGAAGGAGAAGTAGAAGAATGGAGTTCAAAGATCCAAATTTGTTTTTTGTTAAATCAAATTAAGTTAAATAATTATACGATAAAATGAAAGTTTCAAAATGCAAAACTCAGAAGTTTGATGATGCTAAATCTACAATGAAGTTAAACTTCCTTATTCCATGCTGTCAAAAAACTATTAGTCATTTCAATTTAGAATATATATTTAGGTGTACGGTAAAAGATGCCTAATAATAATATAGAAAAACAGAAGCAAATAATAATAAAAGGAAAATTCTCCCTAATTGAAATTACACAAAAATAAACAAACAAGGAAAACATGTATTTGACCCATTTGCCGGGAGTTTTGAATTCTATACAAGACAACAATAAAACCCATGTTGGCCAACACTAGGGTTGTAGAATTTATGAAGTGTTGGTTCGATTACTACTTGGTACTCACCTCCACATGTGTGGCTCATACACATTCAATTATAAAAGGCCACGTATCAAATAACCCTCCGATCTCACATCACTATATATCAATCACGAATAATGCTTGTGGTGATTATGAACTAAATTATGAAGCATGAACTTGTTTGGCACCAAAATATAGCTTTGAATCAATCAATTATATCCCACTCTTTTAATTACAACATTGTGTTTAAGTCATTTTTTATTGGAAGAACAACAAACTGACAAGTTTTCCTTCAAAAATAAAAAACAAACTGACAAGTTTAATTATTTTTTTTACTAAATTATCTTATAAGTACAACTTAAATGATAGAAAACTTCAAAGAAATTTGATTTCTTATGACGGAAATTTCAATTTGTAATTCTCGTTCGAGTTTGATCACTTTGTTCTTTGAAACAATATAGAGAGATATCGAGAAGAAACTTTAAATTCAAATCAGCTTTGTAAAGTCTACTAAAAATTAATTATTTATTGATCGATCTAATGATTGAATTATTTCAATTTCTTCAACGACCAATTTAGCGATCAAATTTTAAATGATATTTAAATATGTTGCAAAATGATTTCACGACGGATTTGCAAAATGTCGCTAAATCACTTATCACTAGTGTTAGTGACTAATTTATTGATGGATTTGACATTTGCTATCTCTAAATAAAAAATCCTACATATAGTTGAGACAAGACAATGACCTTTGAGTGTGATCCTTACACAATACTAAAAGTATATCGACATTAATTATTTTTAGAATATAAATTTTGTGATTTCATGTTTAATTTAATTTAATTGTTAGTATTTATTAAAAATATTGTGAGATGTGATACACCTTATATCTCCAACCTCTAATTCTCTCGTCCACTACCACAATGGTAGGCATGGTGTGACAATCATACTTCTTGGCAACCAATGGTTTCCTAGAGGAATAATTGAATAATCAATTAAGTCATGCTATGTTTGTACCAAAAATAAAAGTCATGTCCTGTTGCCTATGGGATATCCATAACTTTCTTATCCTATATTCTTCACACAAAAAAATTACTACAAGATAAGGTACAAATATTTAAGAGTGCAAAATGATAGTATAAATAGGAATTATAATATTATTACCAAAACATGTAGGGTTCCTTAACCAATTAGTAGATTGAATGGCCTAAAAAAAATAAGATTGAATAACAGTGCATGACCATCAATTGACAACAAAACTTGTTCTAGAAGACTGTTTCATGTTCTCTTGTGTCTCTTGTATTTGATCTTGGGTCTATTAATATATTTTTCTGTTTCAAATAAAAATAAAAATAAAGGAAAAGAAAACTAAATTTAACTAATTTTTGTCTGTGTGTAATGGGATAATATAATTTCTTTTACAAAAAGAAACAAATTAAAAAAATATGTTGTTATCTTTTGTTGTGCAAACATAATTTAAAAAAAAAAATTCAAGGGAACCAATCTCACCGTTCATTTATAGATAACCATTTAAAATCATAACAAGAGTTTATATAGACTTATCTACCGAAATTGAAATCAAATAGAATCATCTTAATAAAACAAGTGATCCATCATACTCTCTCAAAAAAGTGATCCATCATACATTAACTATTAGAAAAATTAGTACTAGTAGTAACATTTTTCAAATCTGAATAACACAAAACAGTGCAAGCTAGCTAAGCAATACCTTGCATTGGCTTGTCCCTAGTCCCCATGTTAAAAAATATAAGTACTCCATAATTAGTCAGCAATTAATTAGCACATATTCCTGTTCACTCTTGAACAACATGTGCATTTCACATAAAAAGAATATTCAAACATTTAAATAATCAATAGCATTGCCATAGAAGGGAGCAAGAGAGATTTTCATACAATTTTTACGACATTGGTGAGCAATTAGTATATAGTTTTTTTGTTTTTTCTAATTTTCTTTTTCGGGAATCTTGCATGGTGTGGGTGCAAGGGGTATTCTGCTACAGCTAATTGTTTTTAACTAACTAAAAGACAAATAAAAAATGTTGAGAATTTAGAGTTGCACGAGTGGTGATGCTATCAAATCATTGGTAGATATTGCAATTAAATTTTGAGTGAAATTTAGACTAAACTTCTAGAAGTAAACCATGTTAGCTGGTCCTAGCCGATTAAAAGCAGAATACAGGTCATCATCACTGACATGTATTATCATTGTTAAGAAGATTGCAAAGGTTCATCTTTCCAATATTGTAAAAAAAGCAAAACATATGAACTTTATCTATTTGATGAGAATTTTGTCAAAAGAAAATTAGAATATGAGTATTAAGTTTCTTATAACATAAACAAAATCAACTCATTTCATTAATAATAATAATCTCAATTTAATATCACATATGAACATGGATTTGAAAACTAACATATAAGATAATGACGCTCTAACTAACAAATGAGCAACATTATTTGTTTGTCGCTTACTAAAACTTATTTTAAAGTTTTGGTAAATCCTTAATAAAACTTTGCAAATCTCTAGAATAGCGCCGAACATGGAATTAGTGTTGAATCTCTTAACCAAGCAGTCAACCACTTGCTTGTAGTCAAGTTCAAGATACACGTTAGAGAAACCCAAACTACCAAACCACTTTAACGCTTCCTTTAATCCTCAAGCTTTCGCCTTGTAAAGTTGTAATAATCCTTAAAACCAAGTTGTTCTAACTTTTATATATCCGCCATGACTCCCTCTAAGGCACATACCAATCCCATAACATCCTTCCAATATGAGTATAAGTCATTATATCAATTTTCATGTATTTTATGCAATATTATATAGTAAAAATAGTTACATATGTTATTATATGTTTATGACTAATGTGCTCCCTCCTCTAAATTATAAATATATTATATGTTTATGTTTAATATACTCACTCCTCTAAACTATTTCATAAATGCCTTTTTTAGTACTATATGAATTTATATGAAAATATGATAGGAGAGGCAGATTTGAATACTAATGTCATGTGAGGAGAAGCAGATTAGCATCTCTTGAGGTTGAATTATATGAATTTGTTAATATGGTTATGGCACCTAAAAATTCGACAAAAGATTTGAAGTACAGATAATAAGAGATATCC
>Ga0099826_10002760_pt1 | contig 11518 bp, 8 predicted proteins | sample Mtrugardesep15_FD_76830 | JGI IMG/M metagenome (GOLD analysis project Ga0099826, IMG submission 76830) | Root nodule microbial communities of legume samples collected from California, USA - M. trunc garden sep15 | ecosystem: Host-associated > Plants > Roots > Nodule | place: USA: California...
AAATTGCCCCTCTTTTCTTTTTAAATAGACAAAATTGCCCTCATTGAAATTAATAAAAAAAATGCCACATAAGGGGTGTAGATGGGAGTTTGCCACATATGGATGTTTGTGTATCATTGCTCTTTAATTACGGTAATTTCTCATCAAGTCACCATAATTCCCATCAATTCCTGATAACTTTGTTTCCTCTTTTGAATTTTTGTTTGGCATAAAAGGACATGGGAAAATTGCCCAACAGAACCAACAAGAAACGCATTTTGTTTACACTATCACCTGCAAAACAAAAAGCCAGACAACACAAAATCCAATTCCTCAAAACCAATACAATCAAACTAACCAACAATCCACACCCATAAACCCACATGAACCGATCCACAAACAGACCAAACATCAATCCGCCATAAACCGTCGGCCACAATACCACACAAACTATCAAACCAATACAATCAACACCAAATCCAAACCACCCTCGAAAATCCGAATCCAGTGAAACATCCACAAAAGGTGGTTTAGATCTATGTCTGTTTAGTTTTTTTTTTTGTGTTTTATTGTGTTTGTAGAAAAAAAAGAAAAAAACAAAAAGAGAAGAAGAAACGAGAAAAGAAAAGAATCGAGAGAGAAGAGAGGCGTGAGGAAGAAAGAAAGAATCAGTGAAGAAAAAGAGTGTGTGGGTATTCATACCCTAGCGGGATTCGTTGTGTGAAGGTGCATGGTATTACCATGCACCCACGCATCCTAAGTCCTTTGATTCCGATCCAAAGGCCCTTTGTGCCTCCTTTCCAGATCAAGTCAGGGCCCTCAGATTTAATCTGAGTGGCCCACGCGCCATTGGGTCTCTCTGTGAGCCCAATCAGCTTTTTTCTTTTAATTTTTGCACCCCCATTATTCCATATGCACCCCTGCATTTCATTTTTGTTTCTTCCATCCATCTTTTTAATTTTCCTTTGCATTGTTATTTTATTTTGCATCACATTTTATTATTTACCATTATCATATGCATATTTAAATTTTGTCATTTATCATTGCATAGATTTAGATTGTAATTAGGTCAATTGTACAAATATAAGAAAAATGTGTGTGTGTGTCTTTTATTTTCTTTACCGCTTTATATATATCAAAAAAATTAAAAAAATATAGAATAGGTTAGGAGATTTCATGGCGATCCAGTCAGTATGAAATTCTCATGCTTTTATTTTATTGCTATGTTAGTTTAGTTTTAGGTTTTACTTAGTATCAAAAAGAACAAAAACATTCACATAATCCAAAATCACAAAAATATTTTCATAACAAACCTTAATTCTAAATCAAGTGATTCACATTTTTATTTTATTTTCTTAATCAAATTTCAATCAACTTAACAATATTTTGAGTCATTTTTCTTTAATATTAAAAAAATACAAACCAATTCTTATTTGCCGCTTGACTTTTCTTTTAAACTATTTTCAAAACTAATAAAAAACACAAAACAAATCAAACGGTATTTCTACCCCGAACTATGAGGTTCTGATCCCTCACGGATACGTAGGCAAAAGACCTAGTCCTTCCGAATCAATAAAAAATGTAGATAATAGGCTTCTTTTTTCTCCTTATTCACCATTATTCTTTTCCTCAAAATTAAGTAAGTTTATAGCACAAGAAATAAAGTTGAAAGGTTCTCGTAGAGTACTACGAACATAAGGGGTGCTAATACCTTCCCCTTATGTAACCAACCCCCAGACCCCTTCTAATTCAATTTTTTTTACAAAAGTCGTGAAATAATTTAGTGAGTCAAAAGCTAATCAAATAGCTATGATCTCCGAAAAATGACGTCACATAGTGCAAGGAGGGAGAAGGAAGCACAAAATGATATGGAGGGCCGAGGTCGAGGTCGGGCGAGAGTGGGGAGTTCAAGACCTGCTGATGTTGATACGGTGGGGGGATCGACGTCACAGACAGGTCCATCCCAGACGATCCGACACAGTATCAGTACGACCCGCATTATCAACCACATGTGTATCAGGAGCAGCCTGGATTTCATCCGGGTTATGAGTATCAGGAGGGATATGAGTATCACCAGGGGTATGATGCTCAGTTTCAGCAGGGGTATCAGCCTGAGCAGCCTCCTCAGCCCTAGTATGTTGATGCTCTTGAGCAGCATCATGTCGTGCCTCCTTAGCAGCAGCCTACTTATGACAGTGTATGACAACATTTCCCACGGGTTAGTGTGTGCCATGATTGAGAGATGACATCAGGAGACCAGCAGCTTCCATCTGCCTATTGGGGAGATGACCATCACACTGGATGATGTGGCTTCTCTTCTAGACATCCCCGTCGCTGGACGGCTCATTCAGGATGATGAATTAGTTCCTGACCATGGTGTAGAGATACTGGTGAATCACTTATTGTTTTCGATGGAGGAAGCGGTGGATCAGGTGAATAATAATTCAGGTGCCTTTGTCACTTACACGGCCGTGAAACACCGTTATGAGCAGCTGTTGAATATGTGTAACCAGCTGGGGGAGGAGGATTTATCAGAGGAGGAGGAGTAGGAGCTGAGTCGTGTTAGGCCCGTCTGTGTGAAGGCATTTTTGTTGCTCTTGCTTGGCTACACACTTTTTGCCGGCAAGAACAACAAAACCATTCATCTGTTGTGGATGCTTGCGATTCGGGATTTGGATAACATAGACACTTGGGCATGGGGCGCGATGGGACTTGCTTTCTTGTATGAGCAGCTTAATCTTACCTACAATTCACATGTTGGCTCCGTTGGTGGTTACATGACCTTGCTTGTGGTAATATTTTATTTTCTTCTTTTTTTAAATTAATCGTAAATGTATATGTTTTTGTATGATAATTGTCATCTCATATAAATTTGTCTTTTTGTATGATAATTGTTTTACGACGAGCCTTGGAGGCATTCTGATAGGTACATCAGGTGGTTCTACCGTGTATCCCATCCTATCATCGTCAACCCTCCTCCAGAGGCTAAGATTACAGTGCCGAGACCTATCTACCAGGATGTTCTTGTTGACCAGGACTGGGGCAGACATCCTCATGATCCAAGGCAGGTCATTAGCACCATGCGAGACAGAGTGGAGCATGCGCTGCAGATTCCATAGGTGGTTTCAAATCCACTCTTCCTTGGCTTTATGGAGGGCCTCCGTTCCGATAATATCGTGTTTGACCAGCAGCCGGTTCTGAGGAGGAGATCTAGGAATCCATAGGAGTAGTGTCTTATTTTTAGAACTTGTTTGTATATTCGTAGTATTTTATTGACATTTTGTTGGATTTGTATGTAATCCATTTACATTTGAGCGGATGCGTCTCTTTTATGACATTTGAGTTAATTTCTTTAAAATTGCGTTTCTAAATTATGATCGAATGAATGCATGTCTGTCTGTTCTGGTTGAATGAATGAATGAATTTTACAAAACAGGGAACAAGGCAAAGGCAGCAGGTACTGCCTGTCTGTTCTGGTGTCAGCGTGAGTTAACTCACGCTAGTACAAAAGGCAGCGTGGGTTAACTCACACTTACTTTTTTTAATTTAACACTAGCGTGACTTAAGTCATGTAAGGGCATTTTGGTCATTTCACTTGGGAATGAGCAAATCCATTTGGGTAAAGAGCACGATTCTTAGAGCACCAATGATAAATGTTATAAATCAGGTTGTTGATGCCGAAGACAATGCACAATTAGTTGCTCCTTTTCTAATTGAGGAATTTAAAGAAGCTTGTCAATATTATTTTTCTTAACTTTTATAGATGCTTTCTATGTAGCCTGACAAATGCACTGGTCCTGATAGTTTTAATCCATGATTTATCAACACTTTTGAAATAGGAAAATGCTATTTCTCTAGAAAAATAGTATCAATAATTTTTCAAGACACAACTGGCAAGTTTTAATTGTATGATTTATTTGTTCACTTCCTATTTTTCAACCACACCTCCTTGAATTGTGGCAAATAGTGCATTGTGATTGGCTGCTCTTTATTCTTGAAGAATTCTTGATGTTATTTTTCTAGATATATAGCATTGCGCTTTGAAATATATGTAGTGAGGATATATATCATGAATGTTGTTAGTTTCTCAACGAGGGCACCTTTCCCCCATCCCTCAACATCACGAGCATAGCCTTTATTTTGAAAGGTAGTGAACAAAAGACAATGAAAGATTGGCGACCCATTGCCTTGTGTAACGTTTTGTACAAACTGGTTTCAAAGGTTCTCGTGAATAGGCTGAAAAGAATTCTTCACAAGTGTATATCGGATACGCAGTCTGCATTTGTGTCTGACAGGTCCACTCTTGATAACGCTCTTCTTGCCATTGAACTAGGACACCACATGAGAAGAAAAATTTGAGGTCAAGATCGTAGCGTAGTATTGAAGCATTAAATAAAGACTAACGTCTACAAAATTTCGGTGTTTGAGTAAAAAAATCTTCTAGGGAGCGGATGAAAGTGCACTATGTAGCCTGAAATACAAGAATAAGAAGTCATTTGACAATTAAAAGAGGTTACTAAACAAAGGGATCACCTTGTGATAAGGTAGTGATATCATCAAATCAATTGAGAGAATTACAGATTACAATTGAAGCAAGCAAATTGGAAAGAGCTATTAGCTTTTATCCAATCGTAAGTCAGATAAATATTTCTAACAACTAGTTTCTTCTTTTTACGACACAATAATGATATTATTTGTACGCGACTATGTTGCATCATCTAGTCACTCATAACTAACCAATAATGCAATGTAGGGAGAATACAATCAAACAATGTTGCATTTGTTTACACCTAGAGATAATGATCATGTTAGTTGTGGCAGATATGTGATTTAAGGATATGAGAGTTTCTTCTCAACCGATGAAAGGTTAGCCGAGCGTGAATACAATCGAACAAGGGTTAACCAATTCTTTTTCGACTCTACTGAAGAACATGTGGGTCTTGAAGATATCATATATAGTCAAAGATTGGTATAATTTAACAATGATGTACTCAACCCACACCCTTTATAGCGCTAATAACCGCACGGAACGCTAAGCAAGAAAGCTACTCATATTGGATCTTGTCAACGGATCATGCCGAGAAAAGGAAGGTGTCAGTCGAATGTGGGGCGCCACACAACCCCTCAGCAAGGAAAAATTAACGCACCACCACATAAATAACCGAACAAGGTTAAACACTATATGTCTTGTCATTTCGATTTTCAAAGCACATTATCAATCAAACACCAAGTATTTATGTTATTTTTATCTCTTTTGCTTTTTGTCTTTATCTTTATTTACATGCATTTTATAATCTAACAGCAAAAAAATCCAAAATAATCATATTTGACGCTCCACTGTGTCTATAGAAGTTAAGGAAACTACAACTGGTAGACAAAATTTCAGTCATTGGTATTAATCATCTTACAAAAGGGAATCACAATTTAGAACTATCGGTACCTATGTTAAATCTCTTGCTCGACATCAAGTAAAAAAATAAATTTTAGGGACATGAGTGAAGGCAAGAATGAACGGACTTAAAATAAATGTACATGTAATTTTTGGATAGCATTTGAGTGACATAGAGTTGAGTGACATTGGTGACACTGACCAATCACAATGGCACAATGCTTGTGAAAGAGAGAGAAACACAAGCATTGTAACATTGTGATTAGCCAATGTCACTAATATTACCCTACTCTATGTCACCCAAGTGCTATCCATAATTTTTTGTGCTTTACGTCTCCACTGAAAAATAATGATGAACAAACCAAAGTGATGGACGGTGTGGAAACAAAAGTGCTATGATATGCGAATCACGATTGTGTTATGTGTCAATCTTTTGTGAACAAGAGAAGAAGTTGCTTATTTTGATATGCAAATGGTGCTTATAATATTTGCTTATAAGTAATCAACATTTGCTTCATATGTTAATTAAAAGTGAAAACACTCTAAAATACGTTAAGGTTCAAATTGAGAAAAAAAGAATATTGTCAAATTGGTACTATGCTACATACCATATCACACGCATTAGCAAATTCTAATTTGGTGCTTCCTTGTAGTATAAATTGTTTAGGTGCATTGCTAACTTGTTACAATTAATCAATACATATGATTTGAGAGCCATGACTATGAAATATTTAATTGCATATCTCTTAATTGTTGTATTGGCGATTCCCTCAAACAAAGCTCAGCTAGGTATTATCAATGATCTCTTGGGTTCAGCTAATATCCAAGGAACTATACATTGCACTTCTAAGGACAATGTGGGTGATGTCAATGGTGCTGCAACCCCTGGTTTTTCAAGTAAGGCCAAAATCTCACTGCCATTCATCTGACTATATTTTGACTTTTATCCTAAAATAATAACTTTTTTTAACTAGACATGTGAATGAAAATTACATTATTTAAAAAAATTGTACGGATGTAAGATACTTTTTACACCAAAAGGGTATGTTACTAATACACTTTTATCATTAATTATGTATAGAATATTATACTAATATTATACTAATATATGCACAAATTGTTTAGTTATGAAGAATGGAAAATCATATAATTCAGTGTAATTATATGTGTCAGTGTCATGTCGGTGTCAGACGTGATACGTGTCAGACACTGGGGCACAGTTTAGTTGGGGAGTGTGCGTGATTCATAGATTTAGTTTATATGAGGCACATAAAAGCAAAAAATATAATCTTATAAACATGACAATAACCATATAGTTGTGTGTATATAATATTTCAGATGCAAGTACAATTACAATGTGGGTGAAACATGCTATCTAATGCAACAACTGATGGTGATGGAAAGTTTTCAATGATGATGGATAATCCTCTACTCTATGATTTGTCTTCACTACTCACTGGTTGTAACCTAATGGTTCCCACACCACTCTCCAATTGCTACTTTATTATTTTCTTTATGATATTCTTTTAGCACTAACTTGAACTGAAAACTGGATAATCATACTTTGTTACAACATCCTAATGGGAGCTTAGAGTATCTGCCATGAAAGAAATTAAGAACACTAAAGAGGTGATCATACCTTAACACATTCCATAAGAACATTTAATCCACATTGAAAAACGACATTTCATTTAAAAAAATTAAGAAGTTAAATGAAATTAAGTTAAGAACAACTTTTGCACTAAAAAAATTATAGGTGCGGCTGAATCTCCCAGGTTGCTTTGAATCCCCCTCCTCGTCCCCCAGAACCTATCTTCCAGTCGGTTGTATTTGCTCACACGACCTACCAGAATCCATTTTTATAATTAAATAAAATTCGGTTAAAAGCTAAGTAAAGTATGACTAGGAATTGTTTCACCCAAAAAACGATTTCGAATTCTCCCAATCGATATGTGAAGCTTACAAGTCATTTGATTATTTCAAGGCGTGTTTGTTTCAAGGTTTAAGTTGGAGATCTCGGATTCGATCCTCGAAAATTAATATTTCCCCTTCACCTCTAAAAATTTACTAATATTTGTCTATAAAAAATAGTTTTGAGATGTATGATAACCAATTGAATCCACCAGTCCTGAGAGGATCGCTAATAGATACACCACAAGATCCCAACTCAATAAAGTCTCTAGTTCTTTAGTACTTGGGAATGGAAGAAGAAAAAAAAAACACTTGTATATGGATCAACAAAGTTATACAATTGGTAAGACAAAAATAAAATTTAATACTAATGAAAAGAAACTCATTTGAAGTAATTTGGCAGTAAAAACATGCAGGTGGAGTGGAATGGATTCCCAATTAATTAAGAACACAGTAAACTAGAATATACAACTGTCAAGTGTGCATGTGGAACACTCAAGAGAAAATGTCTAAAATACTATTAATAGGCCTGCCAGCAGTTGCATGCTAAAGCCTACAAAGATGTTATGAGGAACAGTGAATGCAAGATCTTGTTGGTGAATGCAATCTAGGGGACCACTTTAACTCACTCTCCAACCATGTTCATCTATTTGACTCTTGACTATTCAGTAATCATTTAGTATAAATAAACAAATAAACAGAATAACAACAGCCACAAGGAAAAAATAAACTGCTTCTCAAATTGCTTATAATTAAGTTGCATAGCAATATAATGTAGCATAGCCATAACATGGCCTAGATTGATTCTATATATCTTCCACATTGTGAAATTGCTGAAAACATGTGTATGCATGTGAATAGTGATTTTAAATTACATAAACTAAAATAAAATTACATCTATTTTTGCCATAGAACACAATATCATATCATATTGTACTTCAAAACTGAATATTACAGGATGGAAGCTTACAAAGAATACAACCAAAATCCCAAGTAAAACAAACCACATGATACATACATAAATGATTACAACTCAGACTTCTTTTCTCCAATTTCCCTCTCTCCAAAAACTACATACATAGCCCATAAAGGGTTCCATGATAACAACTATAAAAAAAAAAACAATTGAGACAAGAAATTAAAAGAAAAGAAAAGTTTCATTTTCATCCATATATGTGTGAGACAGAATCACAATAATCTCTAAAGATATGAAGACAAATCCGGACACCGGATACGACATAGACACTAACACATACAACATAGACACTAACACGCCAAAATCATTAATAATTTAAAAAAATTATATATTTCGATGTCTTATCGGCGCTGAACACGACACATGTCAGACACCGAAAATCGTCTAATCCAAAAAATGTCCGTGGATCATAGGTTGTATGTAATTTTATCAACCAAATTAACCAACCGAAGATTCATTTGTGGCCTAAGCTAACGAAATAGACATTTGAGAACCAAACTAAATAGAAACTACACATTTGGATATTTTTTTTTTAAGTTAATACAATCAGGGACTATAGCAATTAGCCTCACACATTTAAGAATCAAAATGATGTTAATCTTGAAAGTATTATGTTATTAATGAAAATTATGATCCATCCACAAAATAAACAGATTACAAAAGTAATAGAAAGAGTAATTAACATTTAACAGCAAGCAAATATGTATCAATTAATCAAACTGAAACACTATCACATGGTTCTTTTTTTTTATCCTTCTAGTTAATAATTAATTTACCACTTTAAGATTTATCCTCTATCCTCTTGCAGTGAGCAATGAAGGAACTGCTGACAAATTTGGTGTCTTCTCAGAAGTGCTTTTGTTATCTTTAGAACTGCTTTTACTGCTGAAAGCTCTCATAGGACTAGCAAGTGCCCAACCCCAACTACCCCTACTACCTCTTCCATCATCACCAGAAACTAAATAAGATGATGATGAATTCAGCATCATAAACCCACCAAATATTCCACCACACTTCACTCTTTCCTTCATGCAGTGTTGAATATTTCCATTTCCAGCAGAAGATGAAAGTACTTTACTACCCTTGCCTTCACGTTGAGATTCTACTCTTCTTAGAGTACAATCTCCAAACCCAGTTGAGATTTTCTCAAAGAAATCACCAGAGAAGCTTCTACTACCACATCCAACAGATCTAGATCTTGAAACCTTACGTTGTTCTTGTTCCAAACCACCAGAACCTGAACTTGAACCAGAAGCTTCTTCTTCTTCCTCTTCTTCTTCAACTACCATGTCACAGTTTCTTCCTACTGAAGAATAAAACTTTGGTTTCACAGTTGAGATCCTTGGACTACTGTTACTATCGACCCTGTAGCTCTTTTCTTCCATTTTCTTGCTGCAGGGTTTTGAAGAAGAAAGATGAAGAAAAGACCAAAAACGGTTTCTTTTTCTAGTATTGAAGTCTCCTTCTGCTTTATCATCATCATCATCAAGAAACTTTGTTCTTCTTGGTGTAGCTGTGGATTTGCTACGCTTGAAAACAATATCAGAAGTAACATTAGCAGAAGAAGATGAAGGTTTCATGTTCATGTTCATGTTGATGGAAGATGAAGGTTTGTTCTTGCTATTCTTCTTTGGTAGAAGAAAAGGTATGCGTGAACGAGTATGATGGTCACGTTTGGTGGAAGTTTGAGGGACAATGATGGAACTAAGAGAAGAAGATGAAGAAGATGAAAGAGTTTGGGATCTGAAAGAAGGTGGTGAAGAAGAAGGAGGAGAAGAAAGAGAAGAAGAAGATGGAGGAGTTATTATAGGTAAAGGAAAAGAAGAAGAAACAAGTTTGCCAAGTTTTTCTTGAAGACAAAAAGCACATATACCACCAGGTTTTTTTTTGTTAGGATGGTTAATGCAATATTGTTGCATTGATCCATCATTGAATATTGTTGCATCTTCTTCTTTCATTGCTTCCATGATGAATGAATGAATGAATGAATGATTAGGGTTTACTTTTAAGTTAGTTTCTTTATGTTGGTGAAAAGGAAGATATGATATTATGAAGTGCTTTTTGGTATAGAGATAAAGGGAAGTGAGGGAGAAGAATGAAAATGAAGAAAAGGGTAATGAAGTTATGGTGTGAGTGTGAAAGGGGAGAGAGTGTTGTTGAGGAGCACGTGGAAGACTGACTTGCAAATGAATTTAAAAAAATGTGAAAGAGACAAGACGAACACTTGTGAGTTTAATGTGAAGATTTACACAATAATCTATTGAACAATCTCCTCCATTCTTCCATCATAATAATAACAATGCTTTACTCTCTAAATACATGTTATTTTCGATTTTTCTCCTGTAAAATTTTTTGTTTTAATTTTATCTTTGTAATTTTTTTTTTTTAAATAACCTCCTAACACATCTGATCGTGTATATTATAATGTGGTATAGTGAGTCACTTTTTTCAAACTGACATGATTCCTGTCTATATTTTATAAATTAAAGACCAAAACCAAAAATGAAAAATGTATATAGGACGAAATTAAAAGCATCTAAATAACAAAGTTTGAAATTTAGGTGGTCTTTCCTATAGTCTCTGACTATATTACAAAGACCAAAACCAAAAACGAAAAATTCCAGAGGAACAAAATTAAAAATCAAGAAGTTACAAAATTTAAAATTAACGATTATATAGGTGTTTTTAATTTCATCCATATGTACCTTTTCGTTTTTCGTTTTAGTCCATGTAAATAGATCAATACTAAATGGAGATATATACATCAAATTTTAACATAAAAACCATAAAGAAAAATTCAAAACTTTGTAATTCAGAATCATAAATATTTTCTAGGGCTAATTTAGTTTGTTAAATTTTTTGATTAAATTTGATTCATGAAATTGAATACAAACCAAAATGGATAATTGATGAAGGACAATAAATAAAAACAATGGATTTTAATAAGAGTAAATAGACAATTACCCCCTTGAAATTGTAAGTTTCGTCAATTATCCCCCTGAAATTACCAAAACTTCAATTACCACCCTGAAATTGCACAACGTTAATCAATTTACCCTCTCCGTCAAATTTTGTTAGTGAACATGACATTTTGCAAATACACTCCCTGAAGTTTTGCACTTATGTGCAAAATGCCCCCCGAACTTAAAAATTTATATTTTTTTTCTTAAAGGCAAACAATTAACAGTTAAATATTAAAGCTAACTATTAATTTTGGAGTTTGGGAAAACTACATGCATATATACATCAAAATAGGCTTGTAC
>Ga0099826_10002761_pt1 | contig 11517 bp, 8 predicted proteins | sample Mtrugardesep15_FD_76830 | JGI IMG/M metagenome (GOLD analysis project Ga0099826, IMG submission 76830) | Root nodule microbial communities of legume samples collected from California, USA - M. trunc garden sep15 | ecosystem: Host-associated > Plants > Roots > Nodule | place: USA: California...
CATAAGCTATCTTTGATATCTTATACAACTAAGCGGAATACAGCTCAAGGAAATGTGATAAGTTGTTTGTAAGGTTTCTAAAATTATCTCATGAGTGATTATGCATTTAGATAAGTTCAAATAAGTCAATCCAAACATGTTCAATGCCAAATGTGGAGTTGCAAAGTGCATCATACTACCTTTCTTACACTGGTCGTCAGTCCCATACTTGAGAGGGCATTGCTTTCAACACATTTCCAAGTTGTAGTTTCATCGTCCTCGCTTTTAAAAAAATCACCTACTGTTCCTTTTAAGGGGGAAAAACCAGCATTAGTACAAAAAAGTATCCTTAACATGTGATCACTGTATCATAAATAACTAGCATAACCTATTTAAGTAAAATAAATGTGATGTAGAGAAACAAAGATTAAATTCAACTTGTAATGTCATATAGAAAGAGGTTCAAACCTTTTAATTGTAACACCAGCAACTCAACATACAACTTGAGACGAATGTGACTAAAAATATGAACAAATTCCCCAACGTCTTCCCTCAAAACAACGTCGCAGGTCTTTCTGATGTCAATTTTGAGACTTTTTTTCAAGAAGCGATCGGTTGCTTTTCGTCTAGCTAATGGAGCAGTTTCTCCACCTACTAAGACAGACGGAAACTCCCATAGACCGGCAAGCAATCCTTCGTCAGGCCTTTTTACGAGAACAAATCTGCTGCTAGATTGGTTTTCACCTCCAAGTAATTCAACAACACATACAGCACAAAAATCGGATCTTGGTTTAACCTTCATAACCTTAATCGGATAATCCGTAACTGCTGCTGTACTATTACCTTTAGCAATTGATAGTGCATGACAAAATTCTGATGCTGGACACGACGAACAGCTTGGGTTCAAAGGGGTGCATATAGTTGCACCGAGTTCCATGAGAGCCTGATTGAAATCTCCCGGACGAAGAGGATCGACCAACTGAGCTGCTATTTCCCTTAATCTCCATTCCAACAACACAAATCAATAAAGAACAAAATAAGTAAAGGAATAGAAATGCAAGCAACGATTATAAAATTTTACGAGATAAATTGATGAATAAGTTGTTCCAGAAGTTTACAAACACTCACCAAAATCTCTTAATGATTGCAGAGTCTTTTGGATTTTCAGAAATGGCCCTTAGCCTGGCAATCACCCTTATCACATTTCCATCGACAACAGGTACCGCCTGATAATTTAGTTCATTAGAAATAGCCAATACATACTTTTCAATAACCAAGATCTGTGTAGCACCGACACTTAAAATTAAAGGTGTGTCAAGTGTCCAAGAAGTGTTAATGTCCGACACCGACACAACGCCAATACATCTAGTTACATTCAATCACTGCCATTTTTCATAATTTATTACTGGTGTTAATCACCAAAACATTAGCGTGTGTCTGTGTCAGTGCTTCATAGACAAAAATCACAGAAACTACCCACCTCTTTGAATGCTATAGAGGCGATTGCTCCAGATGTATAATCTCCAATTCCAGGAATCTTTCGTAGCATAGAAGCTGTTTTAGGAATATTACCTCCTTCTGCAACTATTTTCTTTGCTCCCTAAACAAAGAAATGTTTAGAGCCTAGTTAAACCTTGCAGCATGTATTAGTATTATTAGCATACTTCTCTCTTATTGATCAGTTTTTACTTTCTTTGAGAGGGATTTACCTTCTCATTATTCATAACATGACAATGAGAATCTTTTAGCATGCATCAAAAGCAGAAGGAGAAGTTGTTCAGTAAGAAACTAGAGATTCTACGGAGGCTATGTTTGGCAATATCCGTATATGAGACTTTGATTTATATATTACAAGCCTTTTTTAACTGTTCTTACTTTTACTGAGAAGGCAAAGAATATAATGTGATAGAGGAAGACTAATATTATCCATTAGAAGTTTAAGCAGTCCATAGTCTATTAAAATTTATAAATGAGACGTGTAAGGTATAGTAAAAAGAAAAACAATGTAGTAGTGACAGTGCACCTCTAAAAGAAAACGAGCTCTCCGATAGTATCCCAAACCAGCCCAAATCTCATTTACTTCCTGCACAGAAATCACAACAAATGCTTGTTTTTAAATTTCATAACTTGAATGTGAAACCATATCATCAAATAATCAGCACTAAATTTCACAACTTGTCAATGTCATAGTGTCAAAGCAGAATATTTTCTGAATTTATTCACAACCTTCCAAAAAGTGACAGGAACTTGATAACAGAAAAATAAGTTTAACAGAAAAATAAACAGCAACCCAGCTTGTTACACATGGTGATGTTCTCCACGTGGATGAGTCATGTTCACCATCTAACTCAATCTATTAGACTACCTCAATCTACTCCAGTCCAATGAAGCGCTGACAGATGCAGACACTGAACACTGTTTCATAGACATCGATAATAATTTAAGAAAATAAAAGTGATTGAATGTTACTACATGTGTCGTTGTCATGTCTCACACTAAACAAGTTTTCAATCTGAAGTGCGGGGTGGCACATAGCTCCACTCTTCTTATAGCTTCCACAAATCTTCTCCATTCATGTTCAATCCACTTAAATGAGATTATGACATCTTGTATATAATAAAGCTTCACAAAATTCTATTTAAGATTATAATTTAATCTAAGGTAACCACTAATCCATCATACTATGTGTTATAACAGCAAATCTCCCATGCTATGTGTTAGAACAGCAAATCTCCCAAATCAGATTAATAAACACACACAAGAACACAAAGGATCGATTACGGAGTTTAGTCAATTGTGCCTACATCTCTGACACATAAATGATGGATGTAGTTTTTCGATTATACAATACTTGGGGTTACAAAGTACAATCTAGTGTTTAAATACTACTGTCCACTCCACTACCTTCGACGCGCCTACCCACTTATGACCAAGACTCAATCCCTGCTGCTAACATTTCCCCCTCCCGTCCCACCAAACAATATACTAACAACCTATGAAGCACAAATGCAGACACAGACATCAAACACGACATTGACATCTAACACCTAATGATAATTTGAGAAAACGACATAATTTAATGTAATCTCACGTGTCAGTGTACACCGCTATGTGTCAGACACCGGACACGCCTTCGATCAGAAGTGTTAGTGCTGCTGCTACGGAGCTAACAACTAACATTTTGCCTAAAAAAAACAATTTTTAGAAACAAAAAGGGAAAGGGAATGAATGAAAATAAACCTCAAGAGAAGCATTTGCAAGATGATGAATGGTGGGCCATTTAAGCATCCAACGGTTAAAATAAGCAATAACAGTCTGAACCCTAGTTTGCTGTAACATAACCTCAGAAACCCAAACACCATAAGCTCTCTTTTCAACTTCTTCTTCTTCATGGTCGTCATTCAACGTTGTTCTCCAAGGAAGAACCCTTTGGTTGTGATCATACCAATCCAATAAAACCGTTCTCAGTTTGTGGGTCTCGTCTTTTGAAAAGAATGACGCTGAATCTTCTATGTCTTCTGTTTTTACCAAAGTTAGTGTCTTTTTGGTGACACCATTAACGTTACGCTTTCGGGTCTTGTTACTGTTTAGGTTCTTCTCTGACATGTTGATGTTGGAAACCAGTGAAAGTGGTGATATTGGTAAACAAAGACAAACAAACATAAAATGGGGTTTAACGACTCTTACCTCTCCAAATTTGAAAGTGTAAACTAGTCATTTTGGTCCCAAAAAGTACCCTGTTACTTTGGTTTGGTTTCTGATTAAATAAAAAAATTAAATTTGGTTTTGATCCTTCAAGGACTAATTTGAAATTCTTACTAAATCAGATATTAAAGTGATAGCAAAGTTCACTTTTATAAATTAAAATGATTTTTTTTTTTGAAATATAAATTAAAATGATTGTTTACTCAATTTAAAACAGTGGGAAGATCCATTTTGATTATTCACAATTTATTTTTTTGGTTATTTAGTCCTAATAAAAGGAATCTCAAATAAGCTACAATATTTTCATATTGGAAACAAATTAGTCTCTTTCGTGTAATAAATGAAAGACTTATTTGTCTTTTTATTTTTGTAAGAGATTGAATTGAGTCTGCCACAAAAAAAATTAAAATTGGTCAAATTAGATCTTTGAAAATTTTGGTTAAAAATCTTAATCCAATATCTTATTTTAGAGTGAATGATCATTTTTTAAGAGTGTGAATGTACATTTTATTCACATTGTTCTTTAATTTTATGCAATATTACACTTTTAGTTTCTTAACTTAATTTCAGGTAATAATTTAGTTTTTTATCTTTCTTTTTTTCATTTTAATTTAGGTCTTTTTTTCATTCTACAAATCTAGTATTCATATGCAAACATAGATGAAAAACCATAGATTTGAAGATTGAGAGGTCATAAGATAATAAAAACATGAATTTTAAGCTTGAAAATTTACATGCAAGTCGCCCAAAAAGACAAAATTGAAATGAAAAAGAAAGATAAAAGACTAAATTGTTACCTGAAATTAAGTTAACGGACTAAAAATGTAATTATGTCTTAATTTTAGGTAACAAATTAGTTTTTTTTCTGGTCTTTTTTGTCTTTCGTCTTTGTTTAGATTTGGATTTCAATCTTTAGATATATGATTTTCTTTTGATACAAGCTCAAACTTTAATATATTTTGAAAAAGTTGGAGGGCCAAAATCACACATATGTAATTAAATTAAGCCTTCAAGTTTTAAAAATTTTCCCTCCACATGTATCATAGGCACACACACGAAAATTACATATGAATGAGAGTTAAACGGGCAACAAGCTGTGTCGTTAAGTCTTTTCAGATGACAAAATCAATTCTCGTGAACACGATATTTATGGACCTTAGAGAGATAACATCGTTAAACATGACCGTTTAAATTCTATGTAGGAAGTCGACAGTTTCTGGTGTTAGGAACCTAGAAGTGTCAAACGTACATGGTATAAAAGGATATTGATTGTCAGAAGAACACAATTTCTCATATTTCATCACTTTGCTTGACGCGGCTTTTAAGTCTGTCTGTCCCACAGTAAAAGACATCATCCAACGGATGGTAAAACCCCATGCAAGTTCACACACATGACTATCCCATGATAAAAAGGAAGGCTTGCAGCAGACCAAAAAAAAATTTATTTAAAAAAATGAAGGGTTGCAACAAACAATCAAGTGGAATGCACTTAACGATTCTCCTGCCAAGTATCCAAACCGTCGTGAGTGCATGTAATGTGCTAATTATGGCAGTATGAAAGAAGAGAGTACTCTAGTCTCGAAACTAGCATTGCTGTATATAAATAAACTTAAATTTTATCAGGATAACGAAAAGTCATCGGTTCTAATTATACATGTACTGTATAAAATACTTATATGTCTATTTCCTTTAACATTTTACAGCTCTGAATTCAGATATTCTCTAAAACAGTTTCCAATCATTTGAAAGAGAATGGCTAAAAAATACAAAGGTCCAGCAATTGGAATTGACCTTGGAACAACCTATTCATGTGTAGCAGTTTGGCAAGGCCAAAATAATAGAGCAGAGATTATTCACAATGATCAAGGAAACAACACCACACCTTCTTTTGTTGCTTTTACCAACTCCCAAAGGTTGATTGGTGATGCTGCTAAAAATCAAGCTGCCTCTAATCCAACCAACACTGTCTTTGGTAATTTATCTTTATTTTAGATTGGTTTTTAAGTTTCATTTTTCTCGAATTGGTCATTTATGATATATTTTGTTTGCGGTGTTAGCCTTTAAGTTATCTTCTTGTTGCATGTTATATTTTGTGATTGTGTGAACCACATGTTTTGTTGCATAATTAGAGATGAACAACATTCATGTGTCCATTCATCACGTCTCACACTAGAGACAAATGACTTATTGTTTTAGATTCGTAAATTCTAACTATTCTAGTTGAATGATGACATTTTTACAAACAATGAGATACTTTGGTTTTTTAATTTTTGGATTTGAGTGTTTAGATTTAAATAAGAAGAAAGGATATGGTCATATGGACATATATGACATGTTTATGTAAGTTTTCTTGATATTCAAATGTTACATGTGCTTTATTTCAACGAAACTTGTTAAAAAGGGTAACGGTGAAAGTATAATATAACATAAAGGATTAACTCGGAAATATAAAACTTAAAAGGACCAATCCGGGAATAAGGTGTAATTTTGCCTTCTTTTTTTTTCTTTCTTTCTGCTCAGCTTTCATGAGAACAAAACAAACTTTTATCGCTGCAGATGCAAAGAGGTTGATTGGAAGGAAATATAGTGATTCTGTAATTCAGAATGACATGCAGTTATGGCCGTTTAAGGTTGTTGCTAGTTCTGATGACAGGCCTGAGATCATTGTCAAATATAAGGGCGAGGAAAAGCGTCTTTGTGCAGAGGAAATCTCATCCATGGTCCTCACAAAGATGCGTGAGATTGCAGAGAGGTTTTTGGAGTCACCTGTGAAGAATGCAGTTGTTACTGTGCCTGCTTATTTTAATGACTCTCAGCGAAAAGCCACAAAAGATGCCGGTGCCATTGCTGGCCTCGATGTAATGCGGATAATTAATGAACCAACTGCGGCTGCCCTTGCATATGGCCTTCAAAAGAGGAGCAAATAATGTTGGAATACGAAACGTGTTCATCTTTGATCTTGGTGGTGGCACTTTTGATGTGTCTCTTCTCACACTAAAAAATGATAGCTTTGATGTAAAAGCCACTGCCGGTGATACTCACCTAGGAGGAGAGGACTTCGATAATAAAATGGTGAACTATTTAGTGAAGGAGTTTAAGAGGAAGAATAAAGTGGACATTAGTGGAAACCCGAGGGCCCTTAGGAGGTTGAGAACTGCTTGCGAGAGGGCTAAAAGGACGTTGTCATTTGATACCGAGTCGACAATTGACATTGATGCTATATACGAGGGCATTGACTTCCATATGTTAGTCACCCGTGCTAAGTTTGAGCAACTCAACACGGATCTCTTTGAAAAGTGTTTGGAGATTGTCAAGAGTTGTCTTACTGATGCTAAGATGAACAAGAGTAGTGTGGATGATGTTGTACTCGTTGGTGGATCTTCTAGGATTCCTAAAGTGCAGCAACTCTTACAGGACTTTTTTAAGGGGAAGGATTTGTGCAGCAGCATAAACCCGGATGAGGCCGTTGCTTATGGTGCAGCTGTTCAGGCCGCTTTACTTTGTGAAGGCATTAAGAATGTTCCAAACTTGGTTCTGCAAGATGTTACACCTTTGTCACTCGGTGTGTCAATAGTAGGAGATGTCATGAGTGTGGTGATTCCTCGAAACACTTCCATTCCAGTTAAGAAGACAAAAACATATGTTACAATTGAAGATAACCAATCTTGTGTCTCAATTGAGGTTTATGAGGGTGAGAGAATGATTGCTAGTGAGAACAACCTCCTTGGTTTGTTTAATCTCTCAGTTCGTCGTGCACCTCGTGGCCTTCCTATCAAGGAATGCTTTACTATAGATGCCGATGGTATATTAAACGTCTCTGCAGAGGAAGAAACTAGTGGTAATAAGAAAGATATTACAATAACAAATGAAAATGGAAGACTGTCAAGCGAGGAAATTGAGAGAATGATACAGGAAGCTGAGCACTTTAAGGCTGAAGACATGAAGCATGTGAAGAAGGTTAGAGCAATGAATGCTTTGAATGATTATCTTTATGACATGAAGAAAGTTATGAAGGATGATAGTGTTACTTCCATGCTCACTCCTGTAGAGAAAGTGAAGATCAATTCTGCAATGATAAAGGGAAAGAAATTGATTGATGGAACACAGCACCAAGAAGACACATTTGTGTTTGTGGATTTTCTGAGGGAGCTTCAGAGCACATTTGAATCTGCTTTGAACAGGTTCAACATAGGTTACTCTCATGAGGAAAGTGATTCTGATTGATCAATTTTGAGTGATTTCCTTTCTGTTTATGAAGTTCAGTTTCTTCATTTATGATGTTGGGGATGTTTGTTTTGCTTCTTTCTTTTTGATAAAATATGAAATTTTGGGCTTGTTTCTTTTTATCTTCTTTGTTCCATTGTGCCTGCAGATTTTAGATTAAGCATGAATTGCTGTGAAATATTTATGAAATAGTAGAATATTAAGAATTTCTATTAATGACTTACCTTTCAAATTTGAGAATTTTATGTGCAGTAACCATTATTTCAAAGAATCAAACCATCATGGATTTTACCTTAGTAGCATTCTCGTGCATGTTTTATAAGCTATACACACTAACTAAAAGATCATCCTAACTTGTGCCCTAAGTTAAAAGAATTAAACAAGTAAATAAAATAAAATATGTAACGAAAAGATAATTGTTTAAACTTTTAAAATATTGAATACACAATTTTTAAGATTATATTTTTTAATCGGTTCTTAACTTGTGCACTAAGAAACACAAATTACGGTTTCCCACAAAAGAATCAAAATGTTTTGATGTATTCATAGTCAAGCTTCAATAAGAATTGAGATGGTAATAAAGTGTAGAGACTATTATGTATGTAGTTTGATGACCACATTTCACGGGTAATGGATATGATATATAAAGTCTATACATAAGTATAATTATCAAGAGTAATATTTATACTAAGTTGACTTATTATGAGAACACTACATAGTGTGTTATGAAGGTGTTACAAGTTATTTTCATAGTGCTAATGGTGTATACCTCTCTTATACTTGAATTCGTTGTGATCCTTAGATGTAGACTCAAAGCTTTATTGCAATTCAAAATGTTGTCTGTCACATGATAACTATAAATTAGGTTAATATGTACTTGATGGATCATGTTGAAGGACATGAGTGACCTAGATGAGATTTGTCCCTCCTGCATAACAAGAGAAATATTTTAGGTCTCTTGATAGAATATGATGTAAAAATGCATGGTCGTGCCGAATTAAGTCAATATGAGATGTTAGACTTTTTTGTTACTCATTGTATAAATATTAAACTATACAAGGACACGATATATATCTTGTGTTCAATATGAGATATAAGGGCAAAGAGGTAAGTATACGCATTATCATTATCACAAAAAGATTTTGTCAGATCACATGACATTTTCGTCATATGGGTGGCAACAACGTATTGCTAAGGGTATCATAGAGGGGCGGATGCTTTCATACTCAAGGGGTGGCTATGGCTACCCCAAAGAGAAAAAAAAATCATTGAATAAGTAGGTATATTTGTATACTTGGCTACCCCTAATAATACATAGTTGGCTACCCCAAGTTTTATTATAGCTAAAAAAATAAGTAATTGGTAAATTACAACCCTTTATATTTCATTCTTGTTGCTTTAAGTGTATTTTATGAAGTACATTTTATATAAGTAATAGTTGTTGTGATTTAATTTTTTGCTTATCGGTAAAATTTACTATTAATTTTTAAAAAATATTTCTTTCGCTTTATATGCGGCCACCTCAAGAAAATTTTGCTAGCTTCGCCGCTGGTATCATACTATCATTGCTTATAATAATTAATATATCTTATTTAATAATATTATTACTGACGTTACGATTACCTACAAAGTCACACGCAAAAGACAGATAGTTGAGAGAAAATAAATAAAACTTATTTATAAATTAGTAAGTGACGCTTATTCGTAATTAAATTAATTAGTGGACTTATTATTTACATTATGAAACATATTATATCTATAAGGTACAATGGGTTTAAGTGGAATGTAATATATGATGTGCACAAGTTAGTTTACAAGATGCAAAATTTGGTTACCGATTTTTAGAAACTCTAGTTGCACAAAGAAACCTAGTCTCTTTGAAGTTTGGATTGACTTTGCTACCATTGTTAACAAGAGAGAAGGTTTGATTGCATGAACGAGTAGAGTAGAGACATCACTATTAATATGGATTCTATCACTACTAATATGGATTCTCCACATTTATTCAATTCAATGTGAATTTCTAGCTACTAACTATTTAAAAAAAATAAATTACATTCTCCTCTTATACAAGATGCTTGAATTGAGTTCAAGTATGTTTCATTTAGTCCATTTAATGTTTGGATGCAAGATATGTGTAAAAAAAAAATTAAGGTTTCAGATTTAAAATTAAAAAAATAAGTATTTGTTTAATAAAAAAAACCTCTCTTCCGTAATTCTCCTTCCCTCTCCCTGTTACAACAGTGTTACAATCTCTTCTTCTCCCCTCCTCTACCACCGCCGGCCGTCCCTAACCTCTCAATCAATCACAATTTGATTGTTAAATGCATGATGAAGCTACAGGAGTGCCTAATTTCTTCCAAGACCTGATTTTCTTTTTCTCTTCCTTTTATATATGAAGCTTTGAACATGAAATTTGTTTGTTAATTTTAGTATTAATATTGCGATTGCTTTTGTTACTGGTGGATTTGTTAATGACGGCGGCGGCGAGACAACGATGAAAGGAATGAAAAAAAAGTTACGGTGTTGTGATTGAAGAGGGGGCGGCGACAGGCAGAGGTGGTGGTGGCGTCGTGGCGGTGGGCGGCGATGAGAGGAGAGTGAGGAAGAAGATTGAGATGTAGTGGAGGAGAGGCAAGGTGAAGAAGAAGATTTGTTATGGTGTTTTCTTTTTCAAGTTTTAAATCTCATCCCTTGATTATTATTTTGCCACATGTCTTTCATCTAATACATTAAATGGACTAAATGAAGCTTAGCCTAAATGAAACATACTTGAACTGGTTTGAATTACACATACCTTTCCACTTATATTAAAATATATACTTGTCTCCTCTCTTATTTAAAATATATTAGAAAATTTTTCACTCTCCTCCATTAAGAGAAGCTTAAATTACATTCATCTCTTATGTTAAAATTTACACTTTACTCGCTCAATATAAAGATAATAATCTAACACACTTCAAAAAAAATAGTATCGTGGGTCTATGTTAATATAATAAAAAACTGCATACATATTTTTCGCTATTTTTTATTCACATTTTCATTAACATGTAATTTTAAATTCTATTATAAAATATGAAACAACTCAAAAATAAATTAAAATATATAAAAAATTATTAAAGACAATAAAGATTTTTTTTTAAAGAAATAAATCATGGTTATTTAAAAGTTAATTTTATACTCTAAATTATAAAATCAATAGCAAAATATTTAAATTTAATTATCATTGAAATTTAAATTATAAAGAAAAGAAATATGTACCAATTTTTTTTTTATAAAGAAATGAATTTATTTTTTTATTTTTTTTACAAAATGAATTTATTTTTCTTAAATGGTGGTTCAAAATTAATATATATCATAAAAATATTTATTTATGTTAAAATATATTAAAGTGTAATGCATATTTAATTATTAAGGAAGAGGATTGTAATTCAAACATCTTATAAGGAAGTGAATTATAAATTTCATTTTTAAGGATGAAGAGTGTAATTCAAACATATTTGAAGGGGGAAAAGTGTAATTTACTAAAAAAAAAAAATCTTACTTTTTTTTGTCTTTAAAATTCCTATATTAAAAAAAAATTAAGCAAAAAGAGCTCATGCATAGCGA
>Ga0099826_10002762_pt1 | contig 11515 bp, 2 predicted proteins | sample Mtrugardesep15_FD_76830 | JGI IMG/M metagenome (GOLD analysis project Ga0099826, IMG submission 76830) | Root nodule microbial communities of legume samples collected from California, USA - M. trunc garden sep15 | ecosystem: Host-associated > Plants > Roots > Nodule | place: USA: California...
AAAAAATTTAACAAAACATAAATTAAATATAAATTTTTAACCGTAAAAAATATAAAAATTCATATTAAATTCATGTTTTGTTAAAAAATTCTAAATTTTTTTTTTTGAAGAGATCTTGTAATATTATGAATTTTTTCTGCAAAATTTTATATATGAGTTTACTTCAAAAGGAGGGACCAAAAGTGAAAATAGACAATTTTTGGAGGACTAAAGTTGAAGAAAATTTTTAGAGAGACTAAAACTAAAAATTGACATATTTATAGGGATAAAAATATATTTTTTTCATCCATAATTAAATAATGTGTAATTTTATGTGCGTATTGACAACTAGTTTTCATTTGTGGTTGTAACCAACCAAATATTGAGACAATTATGGTAAACAATGAATCATTCAATAGTTTTCTTTCAAAAAAAAATGAATCATTCAATAGTTAGTGCCTTTTAGTATATTTAATTTAAATAAAAAAACATTTAAAATACTACATTATATTTGCTAAAAGAGACATTTTTATAAATAAAAAATAATAATAATTAAAGGGTGTCATTGGTGACTGACACAGTAGAAAGAATGAGTAATGGTCCTCAACGATGATGCAAAAAATATTGCCTAAAATCTGTGATATTTGAACAGGTGGAAGTGATTCTTGAAAACAGATTTTAAGGAAACCAAATATAGATAAGACAGCACAGAGTGAAAGAGTCAGAGATAAACTGAGTGTGTTAATGCTTAGAGTGTGGTTGTTGGTTACTACCTATCTATAACTGCAATTAAATAGAGACATAGATTGCATTGTTTCTCTCTTATTTAATTCTCACTCTTTCATAAGCATTAATCCATCTCTTTACATATTTTTATATTGAACAATGATGATGTGTCTTTGAGTGTGATTGTAAAATGAAGGTCTTGAATTTGTAGGAAAGGTATTAAGGTTGGTGTTGGAATGAGCAAGTGTTGAAATGCTTTGTGTTTGAAGACTTGCATACTGTTTCTCTTCTTCTGTTTGATAGGTATGAACTATGAACCTTGAAAGAAAAAAAAAATGTTTTATTTTTTATTTATTTTTATGTTTTGAGTATGTGTTGTTGATATTGTTGAATTTTTACAACATTTTTTTTCTATTTTGAGATCAAAATTTAATGGTACAATTTTATGTTTCCTTTTTAGTTTGATTTTATTTCAAAACTACCCAATTTCTAATTTGCATTAAAAATACTTCCATTTTGAGAAAAACCTAGTGATAGTGTGTAGAATGTTTTTCTCTATAAAAGGAGGTTTCTGTGTCTTGTTATGTTGTCCCTTGCTTAAAAACTAGGTTCATAGACTAGGGTTTTTTTTGGTTGAAGATCATTACTCTCTGTTTTACAAGGTTTGTTGAATCGAAAATCTCATGCTAGTTGTTTTTATTTTTGGTCAATCCTTAGGGTTTATTATTTGTTATGTGTTTGTGTTTGGAATCGCCATCGGAGTTTGACTAAATCACCGTGACACGATGATTTTGTTGAAGCTTTGAAGTGTAATTTTTGTCAAAACCACTGTGGCATATCATGATTCTGTTGAACTCTACGTCAATCCAAACTTGCATTAGATCTGCAAATTTTTCTTTTGACATCAGTATGCAATGAACATGTTGTGTAATTTCTCTAAGACTATTTTCTCACCGGTCTAAGTGTGTGTCTGTTTTTGGAACCATGTGCAGTAACAAGACAAAAAGTATGGATATTTCTGAATGTACAAGAATTGTTTTAGATAAAATTCAAAGATTTGAGCCAGAACATGCTACAAAGATCATTGGATATCTCCTTATGCAAGATAATGGTGAGCAAGAGATTGCTAAATTAGCTTCGTTTCCAGATAATTTGATCCGTGAAGTTGCCCTTAAGGCCAGAACCGAGCTCCAAAAGATGGCTAATAGATCGGTAATCTCGTCGGGAAATTCTTCGCCGGCAAGTTTTCAGGTTCACTCTCCCTATTACAATCTGCATCATGGTAATACTAGTCCAGAATTTATGACATTAGGCACCACTGAACATCAAACCCGTACTGCATTGTTCGGTTCGGAGAATCATCATCATGTAGATAGTGTAGATTCTACTACTGATAACTATGATTGCTATAATTACTACTTAGAATATGCTTCAGCTGTAGCCAATTTGAATGGAAAAATCGGTAAAAGGTTTTCGAACATGACTGAATTCCCATTCAAAACATGTCACTATTTCAGCAAAGGATATTGCAGGCATGGAAATAGTTGTAGGTTCTATCATCATGGACAAGCTGCTTCTGACATAGTCTCTCATATTTATGGAAACGATGCTTCTGCTAATGACGAACAAGCGATTTCGCCTGGATCACTGGCGCAACTAGAGTCGGAAATTGTTGAGCTTTTAAAACAAAGAGGAAATCCTATTTCAATTGCTTCACTTCCAATGGCATATTATGATAAGTATAAAAAGGTGTTACAAGCAGAAGGTTACCTAGCTGAGAGCCAACGACATGGCAAGTCCGGCTACAATTTGACGAAGCTTCTTATCCGATTGCGAAATAGTATTCGGCTAATCGACAGGTGAAGACTTAGATTTAGAAGTTTCAATATGTATTGTTATAACTAATAATTTATAAATTGATTTGAGTTTTTTCTTATGTTACTATAATCTGATTCTTGTTATGGTGTGATTAATAGGCCTCATGGGCAGCATGCGGTGGTTTTGGCGGAAGATGCGCCGAAATTCATGGGAAAGGCAGATTGTCAAAATATTAGTGCATCACAACAAATTTACTTGACATTTCCAGCTGATAGCACTTTCTCAGAGGAGGATGTATCAAACTACTTTGGGTAAATTGTTATACTTTGTCTGTAACGTAACGTTTATCGCACTTATTATCAGTTTTATGTTAGAAAAATTGAAATGCTTGAACATGTTTGCCTTTTGTAGTACTTTTGGATCTGTTGAAGATGTAAGGATTCCATGCCAGCTAAGAAGGATGTTTGGATTTGTGACATTTGTTGAACCAGAAACTGTTAAAATGATTTTGGATAAGGGAAATCCTCATTATGTTCGAGGATCTCGGGTTCTCGTGAAACCATACAAGGAGAAGCCTAAACTTATTGACAGGTGAATTCATTTATTCTCGTTCAATAGCATGTTTGCATGAATCTGTTTATAAAAGAGTTAATATTCAATGGACGATTTCAAGTTTTATTTTCTCTGATACATCGAATGCTCGTTTGCGTGGCATGGAACCTACTAATTCGTTAATTCTCATTCACTATTAATGTTGTTTTATTTAATTTCTTGTGCATTTCAATTTGGATGCAGGAAGTATCCATATAGAGTTGAGCATCATGTCTGTTATTCACCGCGCTATGCAGACATCGACGCTGAAATTGCCTCAAGTCCAAGAAGCTGTAGCAATCCTCGGTATTTGACAAGGCTTCTCCTTGAAGAACAAGACCGGATATTTGAATTGCAGAGAAGGCGTCTTGCACTATTGCAAATCGCCCAAAAATCTTTGTCTTGTCCACCCCATTTTGGCATCAACATGAATGCATCAAGAGCTTCAGATGGTATGCATTGCATCTTGGGATGATTTATTTGAATTATATATTTGCATACACACTAGTGGGACTATTTTGGAAAACTAATGAAAACAGCTTTTGACATGTCCATAAACTGTTTTCAGCTTATTTGCATAATCTCTTAAGGATAGCATAAGGAAACAACTTATAACTTAATGAAAACAGTTTAACTTCATACTATCTTTTGGTATAGAAATATATTAAACATAAGCACTTAATTGATAAACATTTATGCTATAAGCGCTTAGGTAAGTTATTTATCCAAACCGAATCCAAGTCTATGTTTCGTTCTACTTGTACTGATCAAGGTCATTTTTCCTACAGATCATTTCAATGTCCAGGCTACTGAATCTTTTAGTTATCTGCAAAACGACATAGCCGAGTACACAGATGCCAATAACTCCGATAAGGACAGGTTTGAATCCATTCCTAATAACTTTCTCTTGATTCACAACCTCTCTGCGTAAGGGGTTAAGACTGCATACATCCACCCTCCTCAGACCATGCATTGGACCGCAGTGGTCACTTTTCTCGCATTAGAAAAATGAAATTTCTTAATTTTTCTCATCTACTTATTTTGTTTTAACTTATTTTCTGCAGCAGTGAAGGACTGAATCTCCCGGACAGCCCGTTTTCGTTTCGAATAGATACCGGAATTTCAGCGATGATGTAGTTTCAGAAACACCAGCAATAGACATCTACGGTCTGTTTGTTTAAGATTCTTAAAAAAATCATTTTTGATGTTTTAGTTATGCTCATGTGTAGGCTTATTATTAAAAATCATTTTAATATATATAATTTAGATATTATTTTTCGTAGATTTTTAAGAAAAGTATACAAATTTGTTTAAAATTATATAAAAAAATAAATAGTATTTCTTTCTTCTGTTAAAAATTACTTTCCTCAAAAGCTAATCCAAATAACTTTTCATTTTTCAACATAAGAATCATTTTTAGAGAAAGCTTACACACAAACATAACTAAACATCGAAATGATTTTTAAAAAAATCTTAAACAAACAGGTCCGTATAGCTGACTCAATTTCATACATAACAGCTGACTTCTTTTCTCAACAAGCTATTCAGTTTAGTCAAAGAAGGCCTTTTTCGCGCAATGCTCTTTTCGCGCAACTGAATCGTTGGAATTAACAACTTATTGATGTAAGATCTTCTTACATGTTATAGTTTTTAGTTACAGAAGCAAAAGGTTTGGTTTCTAGGAGATTATGCAATTTTAAGTAGTAGCTTTCATTACAAGTTTCATCACTGGATGAAAGGAGCTAGGTGGTATATTATAACTTTTAGTAGCCATCTTTATCTATAGTTTTCATTAGATATTTTAGGATATTTTGGCAATTTGTGCCTATGGACTATGGAGTGAAAGGGGTAACCAATTACTCTTTGAGAACATGCTTAATGATAACAATAATCTATACTAAGATAGATATGTAATTTTTTTATTATTTAAATGTTTTTGGATTGTTAATTCTATGTCATTGTCTTTATAAAATGCTAGGGGTTATTATTCAAAATATCTTGGCTTGGAATGCCTTATTGCTATCTGAAAAGGCAGAACCGTTTTCTCTATAGACAGAATATCTTAATTTAATTATTATATATACAGAATTTGAGGTCTTGTTATATGTATGTATGTGTGATTACTTGGGATATTTATTGTTAATGGCTTAATGCAGTGATTGCTGGAAAGTGACATTCATCAAAGAAAATAGAGACTTCTAAAAGTATTGTAATCTAAATTAGAAAAATATTAATAAATAAGTAGTGATCTTTATCATAATATTAAAAATGTAAAATGATTGTGAAAGAGTCTATTTAATTAATAGGTAGCTTCTGGGATGGACTATAATTTTTTATTTTAAGAGAGACTGTAGTTTCTTTTATTAGATTAATATATTGTACTTGTAATTTGACTAGATTGAATAATGCATCCTCTACATCAAATCTCTCTCTAGAGACGGTGAGAGGGAGAGATAAGAGAGTGGATCTTTTCAGATGTGATTTTTTATATGAGAGAATAAAGTGTGCTCTCTCACCATTTAGAATAAGGAAAAAAAACACGTAAAATGTTTAAATATGATAAGTTTGAATGGTGAAAAATTGTCTTTTACGTTCTTACATTTCTTCACATGAGAGGATTCATTCTCAAAGAGATAGATACTCCAACTTGCAAGGAATTGTTGGGGAGGTCCGAAGAGCGGCAATGGGCCAAACATTTAGGACCATAGGAGACTTAAACACCACACTCTTGCCCAAAACCTTAAGGCGATGGGTTTATGGGTTCCCTCTCTTATATATCCTTTGTTTCCTCCATTTCTAATCGATGTGGGACATAATCACTCACACTTGACTACCCAACAAGAATGACATTCAAACTTTCACCATACAAAAAATAAATATCGAAACACTCCATGGACATTATAACAATTTTAGTGAAGATAAATGTGCCAAAACTTACTACATGATGGAGTGAGAGTTTACTGTATGAGTCCAAGAAATAGAAATAATGATCATTAACAACGTGGAAGTAAAGTTTGTTATTAAATCACTTTATATGCATGTTTGGTATAACTAAGAAGAAAGTATTTCCCTTTATCTAAGACAAAATATGAAAGAAGCTGGAAAGAGAAGTATCTATCTATACTACAGACGATAATGAGACACATCAAACTTGTGGCCCAAGTTATCCCTAACTACATCATATGCTTCTAAAATGTCCTTGAGGGATGATGTAAAGAAATCGACATAGTGAGTTGAATGATGAAGGCATAGAGTTGAAAAAGAGATCTCATTGCTAACATCTTCAACGATTATGAAGCACAACAAATAATAAAGCACCTAAATTAACCATTATATAATGAAGCATTATATACCTAACAACCTTAATTCAGAAATAATTTAATTTAATTTTTTTTTCTTCTAAGCAGGGAGAAAGACCGACATCAGGATGCCACACCGACATCCCAACTAGGTTGCCCCCTGGGTAGTCTCCATCTTATGCCCGTCTAACTCTAAAATTTTATTGAAAAAAAGGAGAAAAAATAATTTAAATTAAGCACCTAAACCAATTCGAGTAATCTAAGCAGGTCCACAATTACAATTTAAGAGGAATGAAAATGAAACGAAACAAGCGTTCAAACAATGACAAAAGTTATAAAATTGTAATAATCATTGCTAAGGTCGAAAGGAATAGATATTAAATCATATAAAACGAAATTGACATTTGAATTAGAACCTCGACAAAATTAAGCTTCCATCAAAGAGTTTTGCAAATTTGAAAATGTATAAAACAGCTAGAAGTATTTAACCTAATACAGCCAGAAAAAAAACAGGCTTGAACAAGTGCTAGGTTAAAAAGGCTAATCGGCCCATTAAGAAAGATTAAGTGGCCCAAAAACCGTATTCACCTTCAATGATTCAAGAAAATTGCTCTTCTCCCGTCAAGATTTGCTCACTCCCAACTGAGATTCCCAAAATACACCCCACGTGACTTAAGTCGCGCATGTGTTATTGTTAAACCCAAGTCACGTTGGAATACAACCTATGTGACTTAGAAGCCTTCAAAATCAAAGGCAGAGATAAGCATGGCCGCAAGATCCTCAGGGTTTTTTTTCTTCTTCCGTTTTTTATGTGATTATTGTTATTGAGTTCGATTTTGTTGATTTTTTGATTCAACACGATTGGTTAGCGTTGAGGTTCTTAAGAATTTTTTGGAGGAGAGGATATACCCGAAGCTAGGGAAGAAGAAATTGTGGTGTTGTGTATTTACACCGGCGTTCAGAGGAGCGAGAATTTTGCAGGAATTTCTTCTCTCTAATTTTGAAGGAGTATGTGAACGTGAATTGAGTCACTTATGTTGTATTCCAACGTTACTTAAGTCACGTTGAGTTTAACATATGCGCGACTTAAGTCACATGGGGGTATTTTAGAAAGTTCAGTTGGGAATGAGCAAATCTTGATAGGAGAAGAGCAATTTTTATGATTCAAACATTTGCAATTTTAATAAGTAGGACATATTAATTGGGTTTTGGATTCAACATAAAATTTGTTATTGTGTTCCTTAGCTTTACAACACATTCGCAGACTTCAATCTGATAACCGCATCCAAAGTTATAGCCTACATGATTAACAAGGGCCATTACATATTAAATCTAAAAATTAATCAAAGAGTTACATTAACGCTCTCAGATCCAGAAAGTAGAAACATGCTAAAAGTATGGTATTAGATACAAAAAGCTTTTGAAACGTCAAAATTCAAAGCTATAAGGGATGTGACAAAATGCACTTATCAAATTCTTCCACACTTAAATTTTTGCACTCCGAGCAAAACTTAAGTTCAAGACTCAAAGCCAGATTCAAAAGGACCAAAATAAAGCATGATTTAATTCCAAAGAATGCCAAGAGTGTAAAGTTGCAAGAAATTATCACATTCTAGGCTTCAAGGAACATGAAAATCATGAATAAACATCTTATGGATTGTCTTTAAAAACCTCTAGCATCCACACTTGGGGATAAAGAATAAGAGCAATAAAAATTACTTGGATATTAAGCATGAGAGATATTTAAACTCAACTAAGTAAGATGACAATCATTTCTCCAACTTCCATACATTCCTCCACGCATTAATCAATCACGCTTCAACCTCCAAAAGCTCCAAGGTCATGGCGTTAAAGGAAGCATTTTAACGTCAGTAACTATTTTGATTAATAAAGTACATAATAAGTGACTATTTTGTAATTTCGCTACATTAAGATACTATTGTGACTACTTGTCACACATTCAGAAAAATAATGACTATTTACCAAAAAAAAAAACAAATAATTAAGTGCATGCTATGCAAATGGAGTGCATATATACTAACTCAAAATAAATCGGCTAGTTCATTTGATGTAGAGAATTGGTTTAGAGGATTGATGTTCCATTTCCCATAGACAAGTTGGGGATGCAATTTCGCAAGTGAAAGTCGGAAAAGAAAAAATCATGAATCTATAAATAACTTTTAGAGCTTATCGAGTTCAAGCTATAGATAATAAGGTGATTGTACTTAATGAGTTTTACCAAAAGAAGAACTATTTCGAGAACCTGATTTTGATTCATGTGTGTAACAATTCTTGATTATGTTATAATTACATTACAGCCGAACTCTAAATTATCAAAACCCCTTTCCTTTAAAAATCTAAAGGTTGACACACAAAAAAAAAAAATCTAGAATATTACCCTTATAGCCTTTGGAATGCATCATTTACAACGTAAATGTATTTATCTTATGATCAAAACACTTGTGAAAGTATTCGAGTGCTTATTTATATCACGTTTATATCTATTTCAGCTTATTTAATAAGCTTTTACACTTCGGGGTGCAAATAGCATCCCAAGATATGTTCGGATAAACCCATATAGGAGTGCATAGTGGCCAGGGCTCTTTAATATGTTTAGATTTGTCGAGGGACTCCTTCTTTTCTTACCTTGTTGATTTGTTGAGCGTCCCTATACACTTCGGATTATAGAATTTGAACGGTATAAACACTTTATAAAAATTTCCAAAACACGTTAAAATATTTCAGATTTTAGAATCTGAATAGTACACTCGAAAAACTCATAGGGTGAAAACAGTAATAGTCTTGTGGAGGTGCTCAGTATGCTTAAAAATAGGACATAAAATTACGTTTTTATTCAATACCATAATGCTTTTGGTATAAATTTTTTGACAATGTAGATTATTTTATCACAATAAGTGTGTGTTTCCAAACTTTTATTCCCAGTGTTTTTCTAACGACAAATGTTGATAATTAGTTGTTACATAAATATTTAATCTTTTAAACTCGGGATCCTCAACTCATTAACATTTAACTTAAATTAGTTGGAGTCACTCCTTTTTCATTCTCATCTCTCATATTTTATTTGAAAAATTTCATTTCTAACTTTTTCAAATCATGGTAAAATAATATCGATTAGCAAAAATGAGAATTTCGTCGTGAATCCAAAAACGGTGTCAAAGAAAGTTGGAGTATATGGTACATATTTTGGATCAAATACATTAACTTTAATTCATTTTTGCTTATATTTCGTGTAGAGGAGTGTTAAGTGCAAAAAGTCAATACAAACACACTTTGATCACTAGGAATTTTAGGAACAGGAGTCCATAATTTCCCAAAATAAAAGCAAGAAAAATGGATGCTACTATATTTTGTATTTTAGGGTCAAGAATTCTAGTAGCACTAAGATAAGGAGCTGCTAATGGCTATTAAACATTTGAAGATGTAATCAAATACCACAGTATCTATTATAAATATTCATTGCTACTCACGTCACACCTTTGATGATGTATTGATGTTCTATTTGAATTTCTTTCTTTTTTCCTCTCAATATTTTGTGATAATATTCATAATTCATAAGGGCTTATATGAAAACTCCAATATGTCAATATATCAACTTTAATCAAAGATCCTCTCAAAACAAAACAAAAAACTTTAATAATAGGTGGTCAACCTTGAGTTTAAGAAAACTACGAGTCTCATCCTATTTGGCATGAAAAAACAAGTAAAAAATCTATCAAACATTTATCAATATTTTGTGATAATATTTAATATTCGTAATCCATAAGGGCTTATATGAAAACTCTAATATGCCAATATATCAACTTTAATAAAAGATCATCTCAAAACAAAACAAAATAACTTAAATAAAAGGTGGTCAACCTTGAGTGTATGAAAATTCCGAGTCTCATATTTGGCATGAAAAAAACTACTAAAAATTTATCAAACATTTATCAGTGGATAGTCCTATGGTTCCGTGCATAAGTAAAATAATATATCATGTACAATTTTTCTTCACTGTTGGATAAATAGGTCTCAGCATATCTCACTCCATTCATTGATAAAACTTATTGATTTAATAGTGGAAATAAGTTTGGGCATGGTTTAATTAACACATCTCATTTGTGCGCTATAAGTAGTTTGTATTTAATACCAAAAAATGTAGAAATTTTGGGTTTTAAAATTTTCGAGTTGTAACGTCAAAAAATATAAGGTTTTTAATATTTGTTTGGTCCTTGCAAATATCAAGATTGAGTATGGCTCGTGCAAAAAAAAAAAAATCAATTCACCCCTTGTGATTGAAGAGGGTTTGTGTGATGATGTTCTATTAAAATTTTAGGGTTTGTGTGACGATGGAGGAGAAAATTACGAGGGAGACAATACGACGATTTCATGGGGAAGGAGACCACACAATGTTATGTGGTTAAGGGTAAAAGGAAAATCAACAGCAAAGACAAAAGTGTAGAGAGCCATGACAAACACTTTACTATTGAACTTTGAAGGTGTGTGATTTTGAAGAACCTTATGTTGAGGCAAAATCCCTAATTAAATTTTAAAGATAACAAACCTTGATGATTAATAAATTATTGGACTTTGATTAATTTGTTTGTATTTAACTTGTGCTCTTGAGTGTTTAACTAAGACAGGAACAATCTTCATAGTACAACCCAGAAATTCATGTGACATTCATCTGATAAAGCCCAGATGCATATCTGATCGTTCATCCACATGAACCCAGATGAAGATCATGATGAACACAACAACATTCTGAAGTATTCTCAAGAACACAACAACATTCTGAAGTATTTCAGTTTGTTAAGAATTTCAAGTAAAAGTTGGTGGGTCCCAGGACACGTGGCACAAGACCATAGGTCACTCTCCAGATTTACATGGGTTCTATTTTTAAAACATAAAGATGAATCTTTTGAAGCATTTCAAAACTTTTGCAAAAGAGTTCAAAATGAAAAAAGCTCCAATATCATCATAGTAAGAAGTGATCATGGAGGAGAATTTGAAAATGCATCTTTCAAAACATTCTTTGATGAAAATGGTATTAAGCATAATTTTTCTTGTGCAAGAACTCCCCAACAAAATGGAGTTGTTGA
>Ga0099826_10002764_pt1 | contig 11514 bp, 9 predicted proteins | sample Mtrugardesep15_FD_76830 | JGI IMG/M metagenome (GOLD analysis project Ga0099826, IMG submission 76830) | Root nodule microbial communities of legume samples collected from California, USA - M. trunc garden sep15 | ecosystem: Host-associated > Plants > Roots > Nodule | place: USA: California...
ATAAACAACAAAAGGAAAAATAATTTTGGTGATCTGAAAACAAAAAATTACATACCTCTACTAAAGACTCTGTAATATTAATGTTCAGCTGAGTTGTTGATTCGAGAATGATATCAGTTGAAAGGGACCTGTTCGGAAGAATACTGATTTCTTGATCCCTGACCAAAGTGAATAGAAAATGCCAAGGCTCAACGAACGGCTCCCATGACACCTTCAAATTTGCATCATAAACACACACGTAAGCAACAGTTAACTGTAAATACAAAAAGAATGAAACAACAATGGTTTGTACAACAGGTAAAAAGATAAAAACTATGGTAATCTCAATACACCTTTCCGATGTTTTTGTAGTTTACTTGAAGATCGCCTGTGAAAGAACATTCCAGGTGTTTTCCACATGCAGAGGCATGGAAGAGGATGCTTCTCACGAGAATTTCCAGCTGAGGCCCATTATAGCTCCACTACAAGACATGAAACAAGGCTTACAATGCAAAAAAAGAAAATGTGAGGAATCAAAATACATTCTTCTATATCAATGTTTAGTCAACAGCTAAACTATTTTCCTATATTCTTTGACAAATTTCATTCAGACAACAGTCTAGGAATCCATTCACGCATATGGCATTGCAATGCATTGGCCATTCCGTGTTCCTCCAAATAACCCATCCTAGGATTAGTTGTAAACTTGTGTTTAAAATCCTTTTGTTGAACCATCTTTTTTTTTCTCTGTTTCAACATTTTTCCTTATTTTAGGGCTTCAAGCGCAAATGTTGACCCAGTTCTTTAGCAGTGCTGTCCACTGCCCTCCTGGTCATCAATTTACTGTTTGTGAGGGACAGTGTACGAGTTCTCTGTTTACGCTATTTCTACCGATGCTCAATTTTTCGACACCTTGGTTTGCTGCCTTCAGTGCTCCTTTGGGGCTAAAGTTGTTTGGCTACAGCACAATTATTTCAAAAGCTCAATCTTTTTTTTTACAAGATCAAGACTTCAATCTATCATTCAGATTTGGTTCATAATTATGACACCATCACTTTATGTTTTTCTTAGGGTTTTAGTTGAAGGTAGCGGTAATCCAGTGTTACACCTACAGTAGCAGCTTCAGCTATAGTTAGCACTAGTCCAGATTTGCATTCTTATTTGAAGATTTTACACCTTTGGTTAGGATTTCATCCCAACATCATTTATTGTTAGCTTTAAATTTGCAACATCTGGTATAGGGTTCAGCTACTGTAGTGCAGGGCCATTTTGGTTTGGCTTATTCTTTGTTCATGAAAACCAACTGTTATTTCTCCAGTGGTTAGCTCTCAGTCACAAACTTTATTGGCTGTTTTTTGAGTTCCTCGGTTTATCCAAAATATCGTTTAGGGTTTTTTTTTTTTTTTGAAAGATCTTTTTGGGTTTTATTATGTCAAGTGTTATATCTTCTTATTTAATCTAAAACTCGTAACTTCAATACTAACCAACTTTTCCAACTCATCTCATACAAACTAAATCTGTCTTAGACCAATGAGAATAAACATCTAAGGCCCAACCAGAACTGTGTCAGGACCCACTGTTCTAAAGGTATATTTGATTATATATAAGAATATATTTGAGAATGATAAACCCGAAGGAAAAAAATAGAAGCAAATTTCTAACTAGTGAGAAAATGAGACAGAACAAGAAAGACAGGCATGTAAATTGAATATCAAATATTTAACAACGTACCTTTCCATCTGTTAGTAGAACAGAAACCTTCCTCACTTGGAATTTGAAAGAAATGCTTCCAGTTGAGTTTTGAGAAGATTCTGATTTGGGACCATCGAATTTTAGAGCACCCCATAAATAGAATGCAGGATGTGAAAGCCATACATCCAAATGATCACATATAAGCTCCATGTTAACTGTTGTGTTGCCTGTATCACTTTTACTGAGGACAGCGTCCATATGTACCTGGACTATATCAAGAAGTGGTAAAGATGTATGACTTCCATTCACAACAAATGTCATTACACTGCTCAATCTTTCCATATTAGACTTCAGTTGGATATCCCTGCTTCCTAAAACTAATTCAAAACCATTCACTTCGACAGAAACTGTAAGAAACTCTGCATCCTTTTCTTCAAGAATATCAGAGGGCACGCTTAGAGTTGTCAGGTTTTGACGTTTAGCATGCTGAAGTTCCACACGCGGTTCTTCACTGGTCCAGATGGGGATGTGAAATGTGATACAAACATTTTCCGACCTAATAATCAATAAGACAGCATTCTCACTCTCCTGAATAGTAAAAGGCATGGACGTACTTTCAGAATCATGGAACCTAGAATCAACTTTTACTTCTGCTTCTTTTATAGAAATACCAGTATCTACAGACAAACACTCAGATGCTGCATCCATAGGAATTTTTTCCGAAGGTAAATAAAGGTGGTTGAGAAAATTAACAATCTCAGTCCACTCAGACAAATGAAGCCATATATCAAGAGACGAAAGACAAAGACTGAGCTCATTCATGTTGTCAATAGACTTAGAAAAACAAATGCAGAGTACAGACATGGAACAGGAAGTTGAGGCACATTTTGCCAAGACAGAATCGTGTGAAGAGAAAATAACCAATCTAGAGAACCTCAAATCCAACCATACCAAAGAATCATCAACTAGGGATGCCGAACAAGTAAACTGCAAATCACCCTTGCTTATTGGTTCCACAAAACCTTTGTGTCTATGACAGAAGCTTATCATCAATGATTGAGTGCAACATTTCACTTCTGTTAGTATACTGTTCGACGGCATCAAAATTGACGAAGTTGCTCCAGTTGCCTTTAAGCTTTTCTTGGACTGAAGAAATTGTAGAACATCAGTTTTGAAACAGTTGGATTGGTCGTCAACTGATGAGAATCCCTCAATAACATCCCATAAAGCCATACATCCATCAAAGAAATAGATATCTGTTTATGAACGAAAATTTCATGAGTACAATTACACAATCCAACAATATAAATGTAAACGAGCAAGAAGAAGATGATCAAAGTATGCAGAAGTCAAACCTTCAGCAATAATATGACAACTGCTGATCATTGTCATTAAACATATAGAAGAAGAGCTTTTGTAGTTAGATTCACCTCCACAGGGTATTCTGACCCAAACATCAGCATTTAAGGGTGCAATTAAAGAAATTGTTACAAATTCGGTATTCCACTCATTTGTTGGTAAGCCAAGTATATTATTTGTGTATAAAAGGAATGATAAGTTCAAATCTCGACCAAATATATTCAGACAGTTATTTCTTTGGGCGACCTTATGAATAGGAACCAAACACTCCGTTGGGATGTTCTTCAATACATCATCAAAACCAGAATTCACAATGAAAGAGCAATAAATCTGTGGCAATTCGAGCTTCAGAAATTGATGTTCATTACTTTCCACTGGTAAAACAAGATTGCTATCCAAGATTTCAAACTTGTATGTAATGTTCATTTCATTTTTTAGAACTATATCACCTTGCTCATCAGAAGGAAACTGGTCACCGGAATAACCACCCCAATCAGAGAGTGAAAAATAACCAATGATGATGGAAAGATATTCAGAGGGCAGCATGCAGTACACATGCTGAATGCCGAAGCATACTTCTAAATTGACAGCTGAAGATTTGTTCTGTGTTTTCCTGACCCTTACATTTAAAATAGGGGATAAATTTGCAGTGGCAGGACCCCATAGATAATCCTGAAAATTACAAGGCCCCCAAGATGACGTAAGAACCAATCCTTCAGAAGAAGATAATATGTCCATATTGTCATCGCAAAATGATAGGGAAGATTTGCATGTAGGAATTGTGATTGATCCAATTATGCATGATGAGTCATGAAAATGTGCTCTTATTCCAAAAAGCTGCAACTCAATTGAAAAATTATTCGAGATTCTCGCAATCCCAGATTCAAGAAAATTTCCAACATCTGACTTGCATTTTGAGGAAGAGACGCGGAAACTTTTGGGGCTAATTATTTTTCTATCCCTCGGAGTAAAATATTTTCTCCACTCGGGAATAGCATATATGAGTGAGCTCTCCAGATTATCAAGAGGTCCAGAATTGTAAATTGTAACAAACGGAAAGCAATCAAATGGAATGCATGCAGAATCCGTGTAACCAACTTCAAAATAATTTGAGAATCCGAACTTTTGCAACCCAAAACATGAAAAAGATTTTGATATATCCACAGTGTTACTTGCAGTGGAATTCTCAGAACTGGTACTATATGCAGACAACCTATGAAAGAACCCGACAACCAGTCCAACAATATGCGGGTAGCAGTGGATATCAGCATTACTTAGATTGATAAAACATTTGTGACATACTAAATCAGTTCTGGGAGATTCATAATGCATTGCAAAACATGCATCAGCCAACATAGCATCAACAGGATATTGATCAAATTCAATACTTGGTCCAGGAACAGAATGTGCTGGGACTGAAGCACTAGGAGATGATAAATTCCCTGATAATAGCACAAAACGGTCATCTTTTTCTTCTTTAACTTCATAAGCACGGATCATCAAAGACTTCGTGCTGATAAATAACTCCTGAAATTCAGCTGAAACATACCTACAAAAAGTAAAACAAAATGCTAAGATTTTATTTAGTAAGCATTGTTAGCATATAAAATAATATCTAATAATATTGTGGGTTAGGCCTAGGTCAACCCTGCAAAACCGATTTGAAAGGTGAAGGATGTCTCGCAATTACATTTCAAGGTGACATCTCATCCTATGTGGGACTCTCAAATCTCAACACACTCCTTGCCTCTAGAATTGGACATCTGAAGCATACTGAGTAGTTTGATAGCGTGTGGCCAACGGATCTCGGACACGCTCTAATAACATATCAAGTTATTTAATATATATAATGGGCCCAACTCATCCTCACAAAATTGGTTCGTCGGGTAAGGAGCACCAGACTTTATAAACTCTTGGCATGCCTTAATCTCTTTCCAATGTGGGACTTAGGTTTTCTACTTTACACCAACATTGTTGGGCTTGTTGCGTAGATAAATTCGCTGGTGGCCCAGATTGATAGACTTTCTTCACGCCTTATTTCTTTTCATTGAGACTTGAGCTTTCCCTAATGGAGATCAATAAATGCCATTGTCTAATGAAGAATTATAAAAAATAAAAATAAAAATGAGGGGAGGGACCAAGGGGAAAACAATATCTTATATGCATCCGAATTACATGGACATACTTAAACCAGTCCAAAGTCTTATAGTGTTGTGTTTGTCGGTTATGTTGTCAATATAAGCGCATTGTGGCACAAAAGTAATGTGGCAGTGTGGAACAATAGCTATCTGCCTTCACAAGCAGTGATGCAGAGCATAATAGAGTTGCGGCAGCGCTTCTGTGCTTGCATTTCACACCAACATTTAACATTGAATCATTTATTTTTATTTTATTCTAATGTGTTTCCACCGGAGAAAGACCTTTTCAAACAGATTCTCCGACCATATAATGGAGGCGCAGATAAACCCTAGTCTCCAAACTCAATAAATGATGCCAAAATTTCAATAACCACTATACCCAGACTGTGCAGTTAAGACTTGAAAAGACAAATACAAGTCCTATCAATCACCAAAGTACGAAGGAAAAGTCTATAACTTAATGGAGCTTTCAGCAGCCAGGTATTTAATACCAAAAACAAACACTTCAATGACATTTACTAGGACAGTCCAACCAAACATATACAGAGCAAACAAACAACAAGTTTATATAATTACAAGGTAAGGAGGATATGAAGAGTGATTCATCAAAATGCATATTTGCCGTCATAATGGAGAAAAAGTTCAACACCAGAAGAGGGAAAATTGTGAACATACCGTACATAAATTTCTTGCAAAGAAACCATGAGCATTGAGCTTTTATCCCCTCTATTTTCAAGGTCAACTTCTAGATCGACTGAACCTAGTCTTGAAATAATGGATATACCAAAAGTAGAATGCGCCGACACATCCGAAACAATATTAGAAGGAGAAACACAGTTCACGATTTCAGATTCACCCCTTACAAGCAATGAGTCCAGATGAGTTCTCAATTCAATGAATGCGCCATATATTGAAGGGGAGAAGTTTACTTTCAGTGATTCTATGAGCATATAAACCTGGAATCAAGCAGTATTGGGAATCAAAAGAGAGAAGACAAAAAAGGAAAATAGTCTGTATAGGAGATGTGGATAACACAGCAATAGTGAAAGAATAATTCAATAAACAACGTCTAATCTGCTAATTACCTCTAACTGCTTCAAAATGGACTCATTGGGGATGACACAGAAAGCCATGAAAAATGAAGCGGCAAATTTTTCAAGAATAGAAATCTTTTGTGACTGGTCAGAATTAACAATGGTGATCTGCAATAACAAACAATCCCAATGATACAAATATCAGGATAGATTACAAACATATAAATCAGACGAAATTACATGCAATAAGAATCAGACCTTGAAATCATTGAGTTTAACATCAATATAATTATATAGATCTTGAAAACGGACGCCTGAACAATCGCTAGATGTGGATATTGTATTTGAAAAGTTCTTCAGGAAGTAAGGCTGATCTCCGATTTCGGAAAGGAAAGACTCGGGACCAATTTTAGACTTAAAGCACAGAGACCTTGACGTAATCACCTGCGAAGAAAAATACATTGGTTAGAAGAATTAAAAGGAAAACAAAAGCAAATTAACGGGTAAAAAAAAATTACGGTACAAATCTACAAACTTAAGACTAAGATTGGTTGAATTGCTTGAGAGATTAACCATCGGCCTTCTGTATTTATATTAATTAAAATATGATAAAGATCCTTTGATTATAGGGATAGGAACAAGAACCTATATCTAATTAATCTGAATTACAATCAGAAAGATATATACAAGATATTTACATAACAAAAATGAAGTAAATCGGGGTAACCCTCAGCCTTGCGTATTTATAACAATAATATTACAATCAAAACCCTTTTATTTTTGGGGAAAACATCAAGAACCTATATCCACTGTAGCACCGACACTTTTGATGGAAGGCGTGTCCAGTGTCCGACACCAACACAATACCAGCACCCGCACATGTAATTATGTTCAATTAATTAAATTTTTACCGGTGTTGACATGTCTGGTGTTTGTGTTTGTGCAATGCTTTATAGCCTATATCTACATTTGTGTCTAACTTAGCCACTTCAATTCCAAGGAATTATGTTAACCAAGTCAAGCAAATTTTGTGGTCTTCATATAAAGCATAGTTATCAGGGCACTTCGTCACCGCTGGCAGAGTTTTTTCATACATAGGTTCTGAATTTCATGTCTCTCATATAATGGGAAGGAAATGGTTTTGCTAATAAATTGACTTCTTTTGGCATTGTAAACCCTATAATTTCTTGGTGGGATCCCATTCCAAGCCCTATTATGGATTACTTCTATTGTGATACGTGTCTTTTCCATGCTTTACATTTTGTGGTGTATGGGCTTCAGTCATGTCTCCAATGCACTTGTGCTTTAGCTTATTTTAAATAAAGCTTTGGTGTGTTGCAGAAGATTGGTAGGCTCGGCCTTTGCCAACATAGTTGGGGATTTCAGATTTATTGTGATGTCTATGCACATCAATCTGATTGTATCAACAACAACAGAAAAAAAGGTATAATAAAGCCTCCAAAATCGAAAAAGCTAGATACCACAACAACAAAAAAAAAAAAATTATCAACAAACAATACGAAAAGTTGCCAAACCTGTGTGCTAGGAAAAAGAAAAAGGTATGACACAAACATCATCCTAACGCATAACAGGTTTAAGAAACTCTAATAAAATGCACCATATGACGTCATGAACAGTTTATCTCTTTTTAGAAAAAATATAAACTACACAAAAAAGTGCCCCTAGGCTAGATACTGCACAAAGGTTGCACCAAAGACAAGTAGCTGTTAAAAATGTAAAGGAAGAGGCGACACATTTTATATCACAAAATTGAGATACATTTAGGTTGAATACAAGGGTAGTTACCGTGTTGCTACACTCTGATGCTGTATTTCTCCAGGGAAAATTAACAGAAATATCGAAAATAGAAACATCCCACATCACTCTTCCATGGTTCACACCAACATATCTGCCGATCAGATGAAATCCACAAGTTACCACAACTATTCCAGAAATATTATGGCATCATAGTGATGTTTTTAGTTAATCTGAAAGAATAGCGTACTCTGCTTTGGATAAGAGTCGAGCCGTGTCGTTTTCAATTCCGTTCAATGACAACAGCACCTGCAGTTTGACAGATATAACAGCCTGACCAATTAGATAATATTTAAAATATCTCCATTCGTCTCTTTGAATTAGATCCTATATTTCTTAGTTCTATCAAGTTTTGTTTCCCTGTTTTATTCAAATTATGACTCTAGTTCCTGTATAAGTTAGGGATAGTGCTTATTACTCAAATTCTTTATTCTATCTCCTCCCTCTTTATCTAAATATCCTATATCTTCAACAAAATTCACATTGCAATGTACCAAATATTTCATGAAAGAACCACACACAAAGAAGTCGATCATCATTTTACATGGGGAAGGTTCGGCGAAGACATATAATCAGTTATGTACTGGACACAACCAAAGAACAAACAACTAACAGCCTTGCAAATGCACTTAAGCAAGATGATTGATAATCTATATTACAAGTCAAGCATCGTTAACATCTACATCCAAGTTGAGGGACAGTGAAACCCCATAGAGAGCTAGGTCTGCTACGAAAGTGAACATGTGAATAATAATGTGCAGGGCATCTTTACGTCCTCTTATTAGAAGAAACATATGGCTTTTTGTGTCCTATTCTATAATCTGTCTCCCTGTTAACTTAATCGTTTAATTAGTTTGTTCAGTTTCAGATTAGTTACTATAGTTGTAATTGCATCAAGAAGTATATATAATATACTCTTGTCTCCGTAATCACATCATCAGACCATACAAAAAACATTTTCAAAAAATAAAATTGCTCTTTTTTCTACCATTTCCTTACTTCATGAAATGTAATACCTCTGCACTATATTGTGCCCCATTCTATTGGTTTACAAGTTTAATAAATAAAAATAAAGAGAATATCAGCCACAATGGATACAGTTTTCTTAGACTTTTCTATGTTACAAAGGTAAATAATACACAACAATCCCATATTAAATTAAATTACATCTCATTATAAAAATTCTAAAAGCAAGGGAGCCGGGAAAAACAATAGTGCATACCCTCTCGTTATAAGATTTGACAGATGTAACGAAACCATAAAACTCCAACACATTCAATAAAATGTTCGCATCAAATGTCACTTGAAGTTGTTGAAGCATTCCCTGTAGCATAAAATTTTGAAAGAAAAAAAAAATGTAACAAACTACAAAAGCCAACAAAATATTTCAGCTTTAAGCTTGCATACCTACACAAGCATATCAATGCTAGCCACTCACTATGCACATCAACTTGGTATCACATTGAAACACAGTGACGATACCTTAACGGAATTGCCCATATCTCTGTTAGAAGAAAAATTTACTTGAAAGCAGCATGAATGATCCACAAAATCCAGTACATTAGTTTCAATGTTGGGCTGCAGATCAGGTAATATCATCATTAGTATCGAATAGACATTAGATATTGGAACGGAAAAAACAGCTGGTCATAAATTACCATTTAGTATGCATTTATCAAAACAAATATCTCAATTTTAGTACCATCATGGTGATGAGTTAGAACAATAATAATTTGATATTTGCATTTTACGGGACTTAATCAAGTGCAACATAGCACAGATAGATCAATATCGCACTACGTGTAAAGGAGGAAGAAACAAACAAACAAACAAGGGGATAGCAGCTATCATTTCAAGTCAAAACTCTGCTTTAATTGCACCAACAATCGATACTTGAGCTTCATTGGCTGAAAGTGCCTCATCCAGTTAGGCATTCAGCTGTCAATTGCAACTACCTTAACTGTAGTTGGGTTTAAGGTAATCCACATGGCAACGTTAAGTATAAGAACAACTACTCATTCAGACAATTAACATATTAGAAACAGATTCAAAGCAGAATTGATCACTATTTTCCCTCGCCAAAAGTTTTAAGACCAACACAATATGGTAATAAATGTTGTGCAACACAATATGGTAATAAATGTTGTGCAACACAATTATAAAAAAAGCAAATAGTAAGTGGACAAAAAGGTGAGAAGGAGAGCGGATAACAAAATATAAGACAAAATCAAGAACAGAATCCAGGAGAAAGTTGGACAAATCTATATTATGAAAAGAATGACAAAAAAGCAAGTTGATTTGTCTAACTAATTAAATTCTAAAGAAAATACAAGATACGAACCTGTCTAATTTGTACAAAGGTTTCCTTGCTGTTTGGCTCAACCATTTTCCCAGACTTGAATTTGGAGATGATAATTCCATGTTCTTTGTAGAGCTTAGACTCAACAACTCCACCTTCAAAAATTATTTCTGCAATTCCTTTACAATGCTTCCTAGAAGGTGAAGATTAAAAATATCACATTTATTTGACTAGTAGAGAGTGCTAGTCATTACAATCATTTTAATGTGGTTTACACATACAATTGATGGAATCATAAGTAATAAGAATATAAACTCCTTTTCTTAATAAAAATATAATTAATTAACAAATTGATGGAGCCTATTAGAGCAAATATCATTGAAGTGTTGCTCGTCTATGAGTTAGTTCTTTTATTGCATCTAGACTATCAGTTCAGTGTATAACAGTACGTAGCATTAGCGTGTGCCCGCGATGAATCAGCACTTGTAATACAATATTCAGTAAGACATAGTTAGAGTTAGTTGCTCACAGCTGTTAGAGACTGCAATTAATTAGGTTTACAGTCAATAAATAGATCAGACCTATGGTGTATCATTCACATCAATGATTAATAAGGAATCTCATATTTTAGTTTTATTCAACTGTATATTCCTCTTGAACTAAGTCTCCCACTTAGATTCTGTACCCAATCACTCTCTAATTGACTGCTCATCGGACCTATATTTATAGCATATACTACCAACATAAATGAGAGTACTCTAGCATGTATCTGAAGCAAAAAACATATAAACAATATCTGAAAAATAGGAATAAGAAATTTTCTGAATGTGCTCGAGTTAGTAAAGCAGTCAGCCACCATGATATTTATATACACTTCATAATTAATTACATGTTATGTTTACAAGGATAAATAAATATAGGTCCAACTCCCTAAACGCATGCATGAATCTAAACATACATGAACGTGAAGACTTAAATGCTTCTATATACAACGAATTTTACTATTTCCAACATTATACACTAATTATTATCAATAAAAAGATTCCATAAAATGCCTGTAAACAGAGAACAGAACATACTTGCTAAATAGAGTCACGGAAATCTGATGAATCTCAATATTTGATTCAAATATGCACAACTCATGCTTCGTAGCAACATCAACACTGGATGAAACCAGAGGATGAAATTCAGTTGCTTC
>Ga0099826_10002765_pt1 | contig 11512 bp, 4 predicted proteins | sample Mtrugardesep15_FD_76830 | JGI IMG/M metagenome (GOLD analysis project Ga0099826, IMG submission 76830) | Root nodule microbial communities of legume samples collected from California, USA - M. trunc garden sep15 | ecosystem: Host-associated > Plants > Roots > Nodule | place: USA: California...
TTAGATTTCTAGTAATTTTGCTAAGGTACGCATGTCAGTGTTGTCACTACTCCACGGACGACTTTTTCTATGAAACTTGCTGTGATTGAATCATGGGGCTAAATATCTCAAATTTATGTAACCACGGACGCATTATTCTTTTATTTTTAAACTCAAAATTTCAAACTCAACATTGAACAGCACCAATTAAAAAAGATACACAACAAGCTATGCATATCAAGTTGAGATATCTCATGCCAAAGATATCTCAACCTGATCTTGCACAGCTAGTTCCCCACCTTCAAAACTGGCACCATCTCCCTAGCCAAGGGCCACGGTGCATTCCGCTAGGGACTAGATCAGTTGTAGGCTGATTGATTGTGTCAAAAGCAGTTATATAAGATATCTTCAAGTATGCAATATTTCTTTGGAACGATGTGGGACTATAAGGCCTTATTTCTACCATCAACTTTTCACTTCCACCCCAACTTGCAGTGGCACTTATAAATGGTAATAATATCACTTCTACTACGTAGAGCCATATATCATCGTATCTGTTTTTGTACCAAGTATTTTCCAATTCCTATTCCTAACTGATCCACAATCAGTATCTCTCTTTACAATTCTTCATCCAAAGGGTGATTAATTAGCATTCCATCAATTCTTAATAGTTTCTTTCTTTTCAATTAAAACACACTAGCTCGGATTGTTTTCTGCTTTTCTTTCTTCCTCCGTATAATCTATCTTTATCACTGAATGCAGACCATTTTATTTATTTAGGTAGTCTTTAAAAAGTTTTTGTGAAACTTCTACATCTTTGGTCGTCTTAATAATATTTTACTACTTCAAACTGCAAATTATTCCTTTAAGTTACGACTTAAAAAAGAATGTTGGTCAAGAGACAGAGAAGTAGAGGAGGCACAATTTTAAGTCCTTTTCTTTAACTAAAAGAGTAGTAGTATATATAGCTCAACTTCAGTAGCCCTTAATCCACAACATTCTCATAATTCTACTGATTAGGTTCCCTATTATGCATTGTTTACTCAGGCATAGTTGCTGGAGCCCGAGAGGCATTCTTTTATGACATACCTTCTATCTCGATTTCATATGACTGGTATCTTTACAATAATTTTGTCCCTATATTGCTGGATTATCTTGAATGTTTGTTTTGAATTGAATTTTTAAAGAGTTGTTGCTAATATATGGCTCATAGGCATTGTATTATATCGATCATATATCATCCGGTACAGAAACTGCAACTATACTAGTATCCAATTTGACAATTTGGGCTACTATCAATTCAGGGTTAAAGGAATAAGTGACCTACACGACTTCACCCTTGCCGCACAAGCATGTATACCTATCATTAGCAAACTTATGTGTTTTGCAAGTGTTCACTAGTATCATAAAAATGTTAAAAATTTTATAAAAAATATATTTGTATTTAATATATTTGGGAAATATTATTTTTTTCATTCAAAAAAAAAGAAGAAAATCTTTCCTAATAAAAACAAAACCAATTAAATTATTGAAGATTTTAGAATTTAAGAGAGAAAATGTTATTATGAAAAAAAATCAACCTTAACATCTCCCTCTCAACCTCTAAAATCCAGCACCGTCTCCACAGCCTAGAACCGTTGGATATGGCAGCATCCAACTAGGCGTGTCAAAAGCATTTATATAAAGCATGTTGATGTATGCAATGTTTCTTTGGAGCGATGTGGGACTACTCTCTCCAATTCCACCCCCAACTTGGCACTTGTTGTAGTACTAACTTACTAAGTATGCAAACTCACAATCCGTATCTCTCTCTACAATTCTTCATCCAAATTAAGGTTAGGTAATAGTTACAGAGGTACGATCATTATCACAAATGCACCCTTTTTTCCTCCCACTCTAGTCTCCTCTTCGTTTATTTTTCATCAATGGTTACAGTGTTGTGCTTTTTTATGAGAAAATCTTCTCAAACAATTTTTTATGACCAATGCAGAAACAGCAGCACGTGCAGATTTTAACGTGTCATCTGTATCACCTGGAAGTCTTTTATTTACAAGAGAAGTATGTTGATTTTGCTTACTGGAAAATCTATATTCATTTAAATAAGCTTATTTCCAATATTTTTCGACCAATTCTTCTCTGTTTTAAATTTGTAGGTAAGAAGTGCCCAACTTGATCATGATGATAGTTGTAGGTAAAAATTATTGGATAGTAAACACACATAATATAGATTGTGGCTAACTTGATATCACTTTTTGTTTAGATTATTGTCACGCCCCTTGCTGCTATCTCTGTAGAGGTAGATTGTCAAAACCAATTTAAGGGTTGGCAACAAAATGTCTCAGAATCTCCCTCTTCGTCGGCTCTATAATGTTGCAAGACATTTCATATGTTTATAATTTATAAGGAATCACCAAATGATGAAAAACACCTCAGAATGTTGGCATATTCACTTAATTCTAATTTCTAATACTCCTCCTCAAATTGGGGTATACATGTCATATACACCAAGCTTATTACAAATAGATTCATTCTAAAATCCTCTGAGGGACTTAGTAAATATGCTATCCAATTGATCATTATGTGATGACCATTCGAAGAACACTCTTATTCACATTCTTAATTATATAAAGATTGCACTGGGTAAAGGATTACTTTATAAAAGCAAGGGTAACACCCAAGTTGTGGTCTATTTTGATGTTGATTGGGCAGATTCACCGGTAGGTAAACCAATACTACATTTGTATTAGAAAATGTAATGAAAATTTTAGAATGAAGTATCTAGAATGTACTTTTCACACCTATAAATGGAAACCATTTCTCATTTGTAAATCAACTAGATATTAGGTCCGCATCAGCGTTCAAGGTATTGTGTCTTATTAGAGGAAATTTGATCGCATTGGAGAGTAAGAAATAGAAGAAGTCCATATTAAAAGAGACTGCACCAATGATATTAAAGGGATATAATTTGAATCTACAACATTACAGTTCATCTCGAGCCTTGTCTTTGAATGACTTGTAGATTATTCTGAAAGAAACAACATTTCAATACTTAAAACAAAACAGAAAAGGCTAGTAATCTTTCAACCTCGATTGAGTTCGATCACTAACATGATTAAATTTCCATAACCAAGTTTGGCCATGTTTTATCGGTTTCAACCATATATCCAAAAACCCATATAAACTCGCCCGATGCACCATACTTGATCACGAGAGTATCTCCAATTATGCAACCCATTGTGGGTGGTGTATTATGTGGAGGTTCACAATGCCACATTGCTCTAACACAACTCCTTCATTATTAGTTCCAACTTTGCAACGTTAAAAACTCGTTGTGGTGGGTCCCACAACTTTAATTTATATAGTAATATTTGATTTACGTATCATTTTTTTGTTACATGTAATTTTTTTAAATAATAATATGAGAAAAAAATTGATGATGGTGGATCGAAGCAATCATCCGAATAAATTTCAAACTCACAATTTGACGGCACCAGCTAGAGAGATAGAGACAAAGCAAGTAAGAAAAGGCCAGAAATATTTGAATCCAGTCAGACAGAATCTGCTCAGCCACACACATCTCCGGCCATCTTACACAGCACTGTCTCCACGTCCAAATCTCGCACGGTCTCCGCAGCAAAGGGCTGTGGAATGGGACGGCACGTTACATTGGACGGAATTGGGCAAGTTACCTTGGACGCATTTGCAAAACAGAATGTCAAAAGCACTTATATATAAAACATGTTGATGTATGGAATGTTTCTTTGGAGCGATGTGGGACTACTAGGCGTTATTTCTACTATCTACTCTCCACTCTGACCCCCAACTTGGCACTTGTTGTACTAAGTAGTATTTATCAATTCCTTGCAAACTCACAATCAGTATCTCTCTCTACAGTTCTTCAACCAAAGGTTGGGTAATTAGCATTCCAATAATAATAAGATGGAGGAAGGTAACAACAGAGGCCCGATCACGATCACAGACGCACCCTCTTGTCCTCCCACTCTTGTCTCCTCTAGTTTTCATCAATGGTTACAGAGTGTTGTGCTTTTTTTATTAGAAAATCTTCGCAAACAATATACAATTTGATGCTAATGTATTGGTATTTTGTCATTTGAGTTTCATTCTGATAAATCGTACATAAAGTCAGACTCAGACCTATGTCCTATGAGACTGAATGTTGGCAATAAAGAGACAACTTTTACGTCACAACGATGAAATTATTACAATCAATGAATGGCCATGTTAAACAATTTTGGTTGGATTAATTCATGATTTTTCTGGCACTTGCGGTTGGTATTCCTATTTGTTTTATTGTGTTAGTAAACTATTTCATAATTGGATCATCTTTAGTGAGAAATCAGCTGTTGGTCACAGTATTACATGGCTTCACCCTATGCAATTTCTTTGCTTTTGCACATTCAATCATTCTGACACTGTTTGCACATGCTCAAGCACAACCACAAATATGCATGCTTATTTTCTTCTTTAATATATTTTATAGGTTATTCTGTACCCCTCTTATAAAATGTCCTTGATGCAAATTATCTTGAATATTTGGTTTGAATTGAATCTTTAAAAGATATTTTGTTAGTAAAAGGCTCATGTGCATTATATTATATCATTCATATATCATCTGGTACAAAAGTTGCCAATCACTGTCCTATTTGACAATTAGAGGATACTGTCAATTCGGGGATAAAGGAACGAGTAACCTGCACAATTTCACACTTGCCGCGCAGGCATGCATACCTATGATAAGTGCTTTACTGGTTGATATAAAGAACCAAAGATTACTCAGAAAGGCTTCTGGAATATAGATGTGCCAAGCAATGTTGCTAATCATTAGGTATGTAAAGAAGTAAGATTAATTTGTTGTTCTTCTGCGTCTCCCAAAAACGATTAAAAGTCTAATCAAGATGGGATGCAAGCAAATCGGCTCTGAGACGGAAGGACGAAAAAAAGTTATCTGATATGACCAATGCAGAAACTGCAGCACATTCAGATTTTAATGTGTCATCTATATCACCTGGAAGTCTTTTATTTGCAAGAGAAGTATGTTGATTTTGCTTACTTGAAAATCTATATTCACTTAAATAAGCTTATTTCCAAATTTTTCGACGAATTCTTCTTGTTTTAACCAGGCTACCCAGCTTAGACTTCTTTTTCTTGAGTATGATGTAGTATACTATTTAAATTTTGTAGGTAAGAGGTGTCCAACTTGATCATGATGACAGTGGTGATCACAAATCTTTGCAGAAAGGATATGTGAGTATATATTATAAAAAATATTCGACAGAAAACCCACATAGCACATATTGTGGCTAACATGATTTCGCGTTTTGTTTAGATTATTGTCACCCCTCTTGCTGCTATCTCTCAGGTAGAGGTAGATTGTCGAAACCATTTTAAGGATTGGCTACAAAATGTCTCAGAATCTCTCTCTTCGTTGGCTCTACAATGCTGTAAGACATTTCATATGTTATGATTTATATGAAATCACCAAATTATAAAAAACACCTCAGAATGTGGCATATTTACTTATTTCTAATTTCTAACACCCCTCCTCAACCTGGGGTATACGTGTCACATGCACCAAAGCTTGTTACAAATAGATTCAATCTGAAATCCTTTAAGGGACTTGGTAAATATGCCATCCAATTGATCATTTAAACCATGTGAGGACCATTGGAAGAACACTCTGATTCACATTCTTAATTATATAAAGATTGCGCCGGGTAAAGGATTACTTTATGAAAACTAGGGTAACACCCAAGTTGTGGCCTAGTCCGATGCTAATTGGGCAGGTTCACCTGTAGATAAATCGATACGACATTTGTATTGGTAAATGTCATGAAAATTTTAGAACGAAGTCTCTTGAATGTACTTTTCACACCTATAAATAGGCAACCATTGCTCATTTGTAAACCAACTATATATTAGGCCCACTTCAGCCTTCAGGGTATTGTGTCTTTATTGGAGGAAATTTGATCTCATTGCGGAGTAAGAAATAGACCGTAGTTACAAGGTCTGGCGCAGAAGCAGAATATACAACTTGTGAACTTATGTAGTTAAGACAATTACTCCAACAACTCAAATTAGGAGACGTTTAGGCAATGGAACTTATCTATGAAAATCAAGCTACACTACATAAGTACATATTGCATCCAACCTAGTCTTTCATGAAAGAGCTAAGCACATAGAGATTGAATGTCACTTTGTAAGAGATACATTCATTCCAGAGAATACATAACTGATTTTGTTGGTTCAAATGATCAGTTGCCTGACATATACTAAACCCCTAGAGGACCTCGGTTTGAATCTATTTGTAACAAACGTGGTGCATATGACATGTATTCTCCAGCTTCAAAAGTAGTGTTAGAATTAAGTGAATCTGTCCATATTCTTTTAATTGTACAACATATCTTTAGGCTACAAAGCATCAAAAGTAGCTATTTTTGCAATCAATTAAAAAGATTCTTAGCCAAAGAAATTATTTAAAAGTGGTTTCTACTTAATCAGGTGCAAAAGAAATTATTTAGATTTCAGTGATTTTGCCAAGGTATGCATGTCAGTGTCACTGCTCCATTATTGTCGGGTGCCACGGAATTTTTCTTTTTTAATGAAAGTTGCTATGTGATTGAATGAGGGGACCTAATTTCTCAATTTTATGTAGCCTAATAATAACTTGTAATTGACTAAGTTATAGCTTGTGCTTTCACAAGTCAACTTCAACAAGGAAACCAATGTAAGAAACAACCTTTTGAACAACTTGAAACAGACAGCTTAACAAGAAAAACCCTTACCAAGAAAAACAAAATCAGAATTTTCCGTTTCCTTCCTTAAAATATCAAGAAATGCTTCTGTGACTACCCTACCTTGATGTATGCAGGTTTTAGAGATGGCTGAAAATTGGTTCAGAAATCAAAAGCATTCAAGAATAAGAGAAAATGGAATTATAAATAAGAGCTTATAGGATTCGCTTTAGAAACAAAATCTTAGAGTCATTATGCTTTGGTGCTACAAAAGTTAAAAGGAAAAAAAACACTATGTACTATGGACATTATAATTATTTTTATGTACATTATGAGATTCTTCTCAATCCTGCAATGTCCCCATGGCCTTCATTTTTTCAATGGCAAAGAAGGTGAATGTGATTCCACTAGTATGGACCAGAGGACGTGCACGTCTTCATAAGGGCAAGATTTGACATCTTCATATAAAATGTAAAGCCCTCTTCCTGAAATGTTGGAAAATATTTGAAAAATTAAGTATGAGTGGGAGAAAAGAAAGGAATAAATTCAATGAATATAGAAAAGAAAAGTATTTGGCATATTTCTTTAATTGATTTCAAAAGAAACTGTAATATTGTTGGTTGATTTGATTGGTTCAAGAATAAAAGCTTTAAGCAAAGTGCAAAAACATTGTAAAAAAGTGAACACAACTCATAAGCATTGCATGATTAAAAGTTCAAACTAACATATACATGTAAATAAGAATGCAACTATGGGGAGTGTAACTGAACGTACTCTTCTTTTGAGTAGAATTTAACTTGAGCCATATTTTCTTCAGTGGAGAGAAAAGGGATTGCAGCCACCCCATTTGGTGAAGTGGTATGGCTCATGCACATGAAGTAATGTGAAGGTAAATAACAAGAAGGGTAAGAGAGATAAAGAAGAGACTTTGCTTAGACAAGGGTGAAGATTTTGCAAATGTCACTTCGTATTTTGTGACATTTTTATTGAAAAGGATATTTTATGACATTTTAAATTCCATTGCATAATGATCATGAATTAAAATTTGTTGTTGGTACAGTGCCCTTTTCAAACCATTTATATCTTGTAGAAGAAGAAGCCATTCCACCAATCAACTGTCCATTTCATACTTTTGTTCACCACAAAATAGAAGCATCTCTTGGTACCTATTTTATCTTTCCTATTGTCTTATTCTTCAAGATACAGTTCCCATGTTTTTCACCATCATTTTAACACATAACTTAGTGGTAAAAGGCACACGTTGAGAAGGTTTCTTGTTGTGACATTTAGGTAGTCCTCTTGCATTTCAAGCAAGTATATGCCTCCTTTTTTTTAGGGTCTCTCACAAGGCTTTGTTTCATATAAGTCCACCTGTTTGGTATAGGGTGCCTTATAAGAGTGAATGTTTTTGGATTGTCTTACTGACTCAGATTTGGCATATCCGTCACATATTAACTACCTAACTTTGGCTTTTCAAAAAATTACTTGACTGGGTTTGTTGAAAACTTGTATAACTCTTCATATATGTCTAATTAAGAAAAGAATTGTTATTTTCACACTCAAATTTGACAATAAATTAGATGATTAACATAATTTAAATATATGGTTAATTATATGAGTAAATTACACTTCCTTCCCCTCAAAGATGTTTGAATTAAACTCCCCTTCCCAATTATGTTAAAATATACACTTCACTCCCCTATTATTCAAAACATATTAGAAAATATTTCACTTCCCTCCCCTGAGAGAAACATGAATTACATTCCCCTCCCCTCTTATCTTAAAAATCTACATTTTATTTCCTCATTATATTTTTTTTATTTCTAATAATCTAGCAAAATAATAATAATCAAACACACTTCTGAAGAAAAAAAAAATAGTATTGTAGGTCTATTTTAATATACTCAAAAATTGAATACATATTTTTTGCTATTTTTTATTCAAAATTTCATTAACATATAGTTTTTTTTTGACAAAATTAACATATAGTTTTAATCCCTATTATAAAATATGAAACAACCCAAAATAAAATTAAAATATGTGAAAGATTATTAAAGACAATAAATTATGGTTTTTCAAAAGTTGGTTTTATGCTTTAAATTATAAAATTAATAGAAAAATATTTAAATTTTATTATCTTTGACATTTAAATTATAAAGAAATAATTTTCTTTTAAATGGTGGTTCAAAATTAGTAAATATCATAAAAATATTTACTTATGTTAAAATATATTAAAGTATAGTGCATATTTATTTATTATGGGAGAGAGTTGTAATTCAAGCATCTTATAAGGAGAGAGGAGTATAAATTTTAATTTTTAAGAGAGGAGAATATATATTTTATCATAAAAAGGGAATGGAGTGTAATTCAAATATCTTTAAGGGAGGTGAGTGTAATTTACTCTAATCATATTTGTCCTTGTAAGCTGAATATTTCCAAAATCTTAGTTAATAGCTTGAAGTTTCCATTCAAAGATGACATAAAACATACACTAAACGTGCAAAATTTTCAAAAAATTCAGAACATCACAATTCACAATAAACAAAAAGTGAAACAAGAGAAATTAAATTGGCTTTTTCAATCACGCACAGCAAACAAGCCCCAATTTTAAGCAATGTTAATCACTGAATTATTTTATTTCTTTTTCATGTGTTCTCTTTAAGCTTTACCACTCCATTCCGCTCACAATTTTAAGCAATTAAACAAATCAAATAAACAATCAATCAGCAAGGAGTAACAACAAGTCTCAATTTTAGAGAATATAACAAAAACCCCCCAAATTAAGAAACCTTAAAATTTCAAAATTCCCAATTCACAAATTTTCTGAATCATTACCTGTTGCGTTGTTGTGTATATGTTATTGGAGGTCGGAGAAAGGTGTTGTTGTGCGCAGTAGTCTGTTGGTGGCACCGGGGAGGCTGCGGTTGCCGGCGGCAGATTAAGATCCCAAGGAACGAGAGGAGAGAGTTAAGAGAGAAGGTTAGAGAGAGGAAATTTTATGAAAATGAGAGGTGTGAGTGTGAGACTGTCTTGGGTCAAGGTGCAAAAAATTAATTCTAGGGGGTTGAAAGTACAAATTACATAGGGATATATGTATAATTTTATTAGGTTCAGGGGGTTCAGTTGAACCCCCTCACTACTGTGTAGCTCCGCCCCTGGCTATAATGCTTCCATAGAATGGGATTAACCACATTGAAACCATACAATATAGTGGAACCTTAAAAACTACAGGGAAGATTCTGCACATCAATCTTGGCCTAAGAATTATGGTCAAATAATTCTCCACATTAATGCTGCAACTAAAAAGGAAAGAAATACCATCAAAGAAACACCATCGATATATAGGAATCAGATTACCCATAATTTTACTATTGTTTCAAATTATCCAGAATTTTAACTACAACAAACATCAAAGTAGAATAAATGTTGGTTTTTAACCCATACTATGAAAAACCAAACAGCTATCTGGAACAAAATTCGATTTTTGTCACTATTAATCATGTAAGAAAAACCAACTAATAGTGAAAAAACAACTTGAATACGATATGTAGAACTGGAATTGAGGAGTATCCGGGCTTTATAGGTGTGTTCTAATTCATATGTAGTTCAACATTTATTTTTTTATTAAATGTAAAACTTCTAATTCAGAGTCAAATACATCAATAGGTAGCAGTCCTTTTACAAAAACTAAATAGCAATACTCTGAAAGAAAGGAAAAAAAAAAAACTAATTTTCAAATATATTGTATATATGTGTGTGGGTCATCAATCTCAAGTGTGTTGAATGTTGATTCAAAAACAACACAATATATTCAACCTAAAACAATGGGGTTTCAAGGTGGGTCAGAGTTTCTGGTGCTGTAGGAAATGGCATGGCATGGGACCAGATTGGATATAAAATCCAGTCTACACTTGCTGTTTTGCTGCATCAAAGTGTCTCAGAATTATTCACTGGGTCTGGGTCATCAATTGAGATTTGTGGACAAAATAATGGCCTGCTCCAATTACATTACCACTACTAAATTAAAATGCCATAATTAAAGTTGTGTCCAACCAGCATATGTGGGTTCTCAATACTAATTACCTTACCTCTTTTGCTTTTGCAAAGGTTGGTTATCAAGTTTTTCTCATCATGCCCAATGAGAAAATGTTCATAAACTAAGAACCCTACTTAGAAAGTACTACCTTCATTCACAAATAATTGTTGTCCTACATTTTTTTTCCCACGCAGATTAGAAAAATATAATTAAATTAAAGAATGTTGTGATTTTACAAAATTAATAACTAAAATAAACCATCAATTTAGTCTTTAAACTATCATCTTCAATTTAATCTTTAAACTATGTAAATATAATTTGTCTCTACAATATTTAAAATTCGTCAATTTAATCTCAATTATTAAGATGTACCGGTGTAAATTGAAATATTTTTATATACTTTTGAGGGACTAAATTGACGAATTTTAAAATTTAAAGACTATTTAATATTGAGTAAATTATACTCCCCTCCCCTCAAAGATACTTGAATTACACTCTCGTCCCCTCTTATTCAAAACATATTAGAAAACATTTCAATCCTCTCCCTTAAGAGAAGCATAAATTACATTCCCCTCCCCTCCTATGTTAAAATATACACTTTACTCCCTCAATAATTTTTTTTACAAATAATATTGCAAGTTTATTTTAATATAACCAAAATTTGAATACATATTTTTTCGCTATTTTTTCACAATTTCATTATGATATAGTTTTAAACCTTATATAAAATATGAAAAAACTCAAA
>Ga0099826_10002766_pt1 | contig 11511 bp, 7 predicted proteins | sample Mtrugardesep15_FD_76830 | JGI IMG/M metagenome (GOLD analysis project Ga0099826, IMG submission 76830) | Root nodule microbial communities of legume samples collected from California, USA - M. trunc garden sep15 | ecosystem: Host-associated > Plants > Roots > Nodule | place: USA: California...
TCTAGGTCAAAGAAATATATATATATATATATATATATATATATATATATATATATATATATATATATATATATATATACTTTTATTAAACTATCCTTACTTTATGAGAGAAAAACAAACTTAAAAGTTACAATGGAAGTTGTGAGAGAGGAAAAATTGAAAGTATTTATTAAAGGCAAAGTTGAAAATATAAAATAATATTTATTTTAAGATAAATTTTTTTTCTCGCCAAATCGTCTTATTATAAAACGGAAGAAGTAGTTTGTTGTGTGTGAAATAAACAAATATGAAAAACTCATCATGAGAGCGAAAGAATAACAATTAAATTCTACAAATTATTTTGTTCAAGTAAGTTATCAGTCCATACAACAAATCCGACAAATAATTTTGTCTTTATAATATGACACTCTAATACTTTTTTTCCCCTTTTCTTATGTCACTTTCATGTTAAAAACAAAGAAGAAAATAGTTCTTCCAACATAACTTTTTTTTATGGCAAGGATTCTCAATTCATCTTTGACTGCTTTTTTATTACAGTATTGTTATTTTTGTTAACTAGAACTAGAAAAATGAAAATGGAACAAAGAAGATATGGAACATACCAGAACAGATGAAATTTCAGCAGCAAGTGCAAGAATATCAGCACAAGAAACTGTGTTAGGACAAGCATTTTCCACTGCTGTTTTGATTTGATTCACAACATCCAAACCTCTTATTGAGTTGTTATTTCCAAAAGCTGTTTGCTCACTCGTAATCGTAGAAGTGGTATTCAACAAGATTGATGCATCACAACCCTTTCATAAACATAGATATAAAATATAGGTGTGAAGTGAGAGCATGAAGATAACTATGAAGCCTTAAATCAGTTTATGGTATTTTTAAATGAGCTCCCTTAGTAGATCGTAAGATTGTTCTTTTTTGGATTAGTCGATCCTTGTTCAGATACCGAGTTTTATAATTATGTGTGTGTGGTTTTGTCAAACTCATCATGATTTAGAAAATACACCTAATTAATTAAAAATGATGAATAATACTTACTTGAACAAAGCAATCATGGAAGTGAACCCTCATTAAACTAGCAAGTATACGAGGATCTGTCTTAGAAACATTCCTTAGTACTTCACGAACAATGGAATGAACATTAGGACAAGTGTCCCTATAGAAGGAATTATCAAGTTGTGCATCTGAAGAGAAGGGTAACCCTCCAAGCACAACCACTACACAGCATAGAGCTGCCAATGTGAGACTGAAAGAAGAGTTCATTATTTTTCTCTTGTTTTGAGCTCTAGACTTAAGTGTGGTTACCACATATGCGATGTATTTATTTATAGAAAGAAATGGCATGTGTATACAACGTTCCTCCATTTCATTTTGTGCTTTAGTGGTTCAAATAAATTATATTCAATTTTTCAATCATGATGATCTAACTATAGAGAAAAAAAATGTACAAATCGCTGTCATATCGTGAGCAGGTATGTATTAGAACTTATATGTCATTGAAAGATTAAAATATGGCCACTTTTATTTTTTTCCACGTCTTGAATGTAAAGATGTAAATTACAAATTTTTTACATGTTTGAAGATTGTGTCATAATTGAGTCTGCGTTCAAAGTAATCATATCTTGGTATGATTTTGAACCGGGAAAAAGAAGAAAAAATATTCACGTTTCTTTACTCACACGAGGGCAGTAGCCCAAGAGAAGTGAAATTAATTTTAACCAAACACATGAAGGAAACCCTTTCTTCATCGGCACTTAACAAATGACTAATTTGAATCGGACAAGACTAAAAAATTATCCCAGACCCCATTATACCCTTAATATTAGCTAAAGCATCAATACACATGTTGTATTTAATGCAAATATTTTTTTTAAGGAGTATTCACAACACAAATGTTGAACCTTCACTTCTCATTCCCGTTTGCAAAAGTTGTCTAATCCATTGTACAATACTTCTTCCAATCACAATGCACTATTGCATTAAATCCTAACCGTTTTAATCACTCGCCAAAAGTTTGGATATTCTTGGGTCCCTGATCCAGCTGGTGGTAATTTTGTCAGTGGTGCATACCGCATTCTCACTAATAGGATTCCCGCTCATGATTTCGTTTCCTGGGATCTCTTGTGACGACGGGATGTCTCGTTGAAGGTGTCAGTGTTTGCTTGACGGCTTTTTCGTAATAGATTACCAACTAAGGTGAATTTATTCCGAATAGGATTATATCACATGAGTCTCGGTTGTGCGTTGGTGGTTGTGAATTGTTGGAAACAGATAATCATTTATTTTTGGATTGCAGTTTTTTTGGTACAATTTGGCAACTTGTTCACAAGTGGCTAGGAGTTCATTTAGCGGATCCTACTATTATTGCAGATCTTTTTTTTTTTTACAGTTTGACGGCTCTTCAGGTTATGGAAAATCAATGAGCTCTTTCATATTATTGATCTAGTTTGCTAGTTCTTGGGTGATTTGGAAGGAAAGGAATGTCAGGACTTTTCATGGCAAAGAAAATTCTCCTCTTCATCTTTTGGAGAATATTAAGTTTATTTCCTTTTTGTGGTTTAAAGCTAAATTTGCTGTTTTTCCGTATCATTTTCATAATTGGTGACAAACCCCTTTTTTATGTTTGGGCATCGGCTAGTCTTTTCGTTTTTGCTGAACTTTTGTTGTATTCTTTGACTTTCTTTCCTAGTAGATCTTGTGCTTGGATGATAGTATTCAATAGATAGTATGTTGGTAGTAATATATCTATATTTTTTTTCTCTGAAAAAAACAACAATAATATATCTATTTTTTTCCGTGCAAAAGAAAGCACACCGTGTCAGCTTTTGAAAAATATCAAACTACTTTCCTTTTACGTGGTTTAAAGCTTATTTTATTTCTTTATATTATAGATTTTATGAATGGTGTCAGAGTCCTTTTTATTGTTCGGGTAATGGTTAACCGTTATGTGGTAGTTATCTTTGTCCGTTAATACTTTGATGTAATTGTTACTTATTGTTTCGGCACACCTTGTGCCGGAGAGATAATTCCGTTTTTAATATATTTTATTTTGATTTCTTAAAAAAAAAATGTTTAGTAGATATATCTATGAATGATGTCTGCCCCTAAAAAAATGTTTATGAACGAATTCCGTATTTTATGAATGAATTAATGATTAACCTGTAAATACTAGTAAGAGCCAAACAAAAAAACAAGTGAGCGATGGGGACCAAAATGTATTTCTTCGATAATGGATAAGACAAAATTAATTTGGGAGGTCCATATGTCCTTCAAAAAATTTGGGAGGTGCATATAAAATTTATTTCTCCATTTATACCATATATTTTTTTTTTTTATTTCTTCAGTAATGTACTTGTTCAGGAAATTGCCCAGAACCTATCAAAAGGAAAAAGGGAAATCACGTAAAATAAAAAGCATGCAAGACGATATTTTATTGGTTGTGATGTCATTTCATTAGATGCCACGATATATTTGTTTGCTTCAGATGTCACATGAGATCTTTCCTCTCGACTTTGTTTGATTCACATTAATCACCCACCTTCCGATTCAACCATCTAATAGTAGAAAGTAGGTTTAAAATTTAAGAGGAATGATATTTTAATAACTAATTTTAAACAATATTAATTAGTGACTGTTTTTTTCCTCTTTTTTATTCAACAATAACAATAGAGAGAAAAATAAAGAGAGAGAATAGAAGTAAAATGAAAATATGAGAGAGTTGTTACAAAAATTGTTTAATTGTTGTTCAAATACCAATTCTCAAAATTTAATACGCCTTTGGTCTTTCAATTTTTTTTATAACTTTTATTTTTCTATTTTAAAATAGTTATTTGTCTTTCTATTTAACTTTTTTTTTCCTTTCAAATTTCAAATTTATAGCCTTTCATTTCACTTTTAGACAATTTTTTTGATGATGTGGTTTACTTATTTATAATGTGAGAACGTTTATTAATTATATTTTTGTTGACATGAATATTCACTTATTCGGTGTGACGTTATAAGAGTTGTCATGTCATTAATAAATTTGTTACATCATAAAAAATTATATGAATTTAGTTTCTTTAAATTATATGGATGTGTCCAAATATTTTGATTTAAGATGAACCATAGTTTTATTTCCCTTGGACAAGAGAGATATGAGGATATAGGAATTTGAGATAAGGTTGCGTTAGAAAACTAAAGTTGTCCCCATGCTACCATACTTTTGTCAACAAGTTGTTGATCCTTTTCAATAAATAAATGTTGCACGTTATGACATGAAACATCGATGTCATAAAAGCAAAAACAAGAAACCCGGTACATTGTTTATGGAGTATCTCACACGTATTCATTTTGGTCATTGACTTGCTTTTGGTCGTTCTCAAAATCACTGTTTTTTCCAACTTTGCATCTTTTTAAGACTAAAAACAAAGATTTTGGTTTTTACATTACCCCTAACGGAATATATATAAATTGTTAGTCTCACATCACCATATGGGCATATGCTTTGTGAAAAGCATTTTCCCCACATATTGACTGACATATATAATTCATGTTTTGTTTTCCTTCTTTTATTTTACCCAAAGACAGATTTGAATATTATTTAGGTATTTAAAATCACGCCAACTATGACCCAATTATTAGTACATCAAATTAGAATTTTGCAGTATTTTAATTAGACTATCACCGATTTCTGTTATTGGCGCACCTTGCATAATTCCACACTTGCACTCAAGGTTATAGTTTTCAAATAATTTTAATATATTAAATTGACTTATAAAAAAACAACAATGATACAACAGTATAGAGAAAAAATCAAAATTGAAAGGTTGCGTAGATCGATGTAAACAATCGCCACATGTTAACATAGAAAACTCAGAAATTTTCGTAAAATATATTTTTTACTAAGCTAATAAATAAATTTAGACTACAGGTTGATATACAGCTGAATTATCGGGTGTATTACTTAGGAAGTACTATAGAGCTATATTACTCCTTCTATTGTTGTCACATGTATGATACTAAGAAGTTTAAAAATAATCATTTTAATCTCTAAATGAATGATGAGTTATGACTGCAATATTTGAATTTAATAAAACTTACTAACAAAAAATACATATGAGTACAAAATAGTTAACTAATTAAAGACATCAAAGTGACTAATTAAAGATACCTTTAACCAATAACGAATGATACATTAAATCATACTAAATAACCATCATTTTGGACATGTACATATGATTAAGATAACACCTGAAGCAGTTGGAATAATTGTTATTACAAAAGGTTCAAAAAGGTTAAAAAAAAAAGGCAGGAAAATATTATGTCTAATTCTTTAAAACCGAGTCAGCCTCCATGGTCATCAACGAAATGCATCCTTAGTTAGGAGAGAAATCGGTAGGACATGCCTGAAATTGGTAGAGGACATTTGTTTACACTTAAAAAAGATGAAGTTGTTAGCTGAGAACGGAAAACAATTGAATTAAGGGTCATATGAATCCCCAATATAGTTGAATGAAAGATAACCGAATCTAATAAAGATGAATACGAGATTGGAGAATCTTTCTTAAGTCCAATACGGTTCACACATGTCATGGGAGTGTTAGAAGCAATTAAAGAAATGTGGAACTTGGCAATTCAATGTTTTGCTTGTGTCCCATGTTTATAGTGTCACTAACCGAAGGAACTATGTTCACAAAGGCACATTTTGAAGCAATGTAGCCTAGGGCGGACCTGGACTAGGCCCACTGTGGCAAGTGCCACATTAGTCCAGGCTCAATTATATATATTTTTTTTAAAATTTTAAGCTAAATATTATATTATATAAGTTAAATTTTATAATTTAATCACATGTGTATGGTGTAATGTAGTGGCAAAGGCGCGCTCCTTTCACCAATGGAATTTGGGTTTGATTCTTTCAATGGCCATTTTAGCTTTTTAACTTTTATTTTAACTAATAGTACCATAAAAAATGAAAAAAACAAGTTTTGAACCGGAATACCTAAAATAAAATCCATTCATACGTACCACTAATCTATACAATAGTTTTACTAATAGTATTGTGAGAAATAATATATAAGACAATGAATAAATTGTGCCATAAGAAAAAAATAGAAAATGACGCAAGATGGGGGAAATAGGCTACACCTAGAGTGCCCCATACATACAACATCATGAAGATTTTCGTATTATCCGCATAAATAGTAGAACAAGGATATAGTAATTTTTTGGAAGGCTGCTCAAAAAAAAGAAAACTTATATACCTAGAAGGTAGCAAGAATCTTATGCTCGAGATCTTTGAGATGAAATAAAACCTACTTTTGTCGGTCTTGTTTGTCGGGCAGCACTTTGGTGCCATTAATGGCACCAAAGTGCTCCCCCTTGTTTGTCTCCCGAGTTAGCTTGTGGATGAAATTTTGCATGAAGACAGGGCAGCTAATCGACCTATTAAAAAATTATTTATGCATGGATATACCTAAACTTGGACAGCTGAACTTCTTTTGTTAATAATATCTATATATGTGTTAACCACGTGCATGACATAATAATTTGTTCCATAATTCAAACTTTAAGTTAGCTAGATCAAATCTAAACCTTTGGACTTTTTTTAGTGCTTTAGTGAATTATTGGTGATATATCCCACAATTCATTAGTCTAAAACTAATCTGCTGCCCTGTCCTAAGCTTTGAATTTAACGATTTTTTTTTATACTACTCTCTTCGGTCACTATTATAAGCAAAAGTAACTTTTTAGATTCATTTAATAAATGATGTATGTGGTCTATATGTAGACTAAATACATCATTTATTGAATGAATTCAAAAAGTTAACTTTTACTTATAATAGTGACTAGAAGGTGTATGATTTAATAAGCTACTCTACTCTATATTTTGTTAGTTTGACTTTATTATTAAGTTTGGGCATTTAATTCTATGATGGTTGTTAATTTGTTTGTCATTGCGAAAACATGAGATCTCAAGTTGTGTCTCAACACGAAACATATCTTTGACTCCATATGCAATTTTTTCAATTAAATGTTAATCGTAGCTAATTAATTTGATGGGAGTGGGGGGTGGGGTGAAATTAACTATACGTATTCAGATATGTAAATGTTATGCAAGACAAATCTATTCTCATAAATTTGAATTTTAGATTTAATAATTTGAATTTCAGATTTAAACTGACCTATTTGAAAGTGTGATACTCCTAACATATTAGTGCAATTAAAGATTTATTTCATACTAAATTCTTTAAATAAACACCTAATAATTTACAAAAACACCTAATACTATCTTCTTTAAATAAATAATTTAAGATATTATTAAATAGACTAACAAACTAATGGACCAATGAAATTTGGTTGTACTAATTTTGATAATCGAACATGACCTTTTAGACAATCTTGACTTAATTATCTCTCTAAAAAAAGATAATCTTGACTTATATAACATCTTATTTAAAGGCAATTTGTAGTAATACTCTTAAATATGTTAAAAATTGATGAAAGCTAGTATGCTTAGTTAATTACAAAATATATTAGCAAATTTTTTATTTAACATAGAGTACAATATTTAATATAATAGGCTTAAAAGACTTTTTTTACTGACTAAGAATTTTATTTTATTTTTATTTAAATATGCTTCTAGATAAATCTTAAACTTTGTCTATTTTACAAAATCTTGTATTGACATGTATGTTAGGCTATTAGGCTATAAATTAACTCCTCCCAATTGACCTTATACTTATTCATCACCGAGGATGGAAAAATGTTAGTAGTACGTTTGAACTCTAAACCTCATACACATTACACAACTTTAGAACATATCCAAAATTCATTTGATCCAAATCTAGAACATAATTTATGTGATCCTCTCAATCCTAATCAAACATTAATCATGAGAATTCATTAGAAATCATAATCACAACTTTTTGTCACTATGATCATTAAAATTATAACTTTAGGTATTGTTGGATTGATCAAATGGTTTCAAACATGCCATTTTATAGTAAAGAATTTCAATATCATGGAGAGATCTATGATAGCGCTTGCAAGCCTTCTCAGATTTTTCACTATTAAAGACTGTATGAGTTTTAATAGCGTATTTAGAGAAAGTGCTATGAAATGTGTACCTTACCACTTTCCCTGGGCAAAGCGCTATCAAAGGTCAAATGTTCAACATGGGAACATCTCTGCTTCATATTTATTTGAATTAAATGAAGAATAATAAACTAACTAAAAATTGAATTTTCCCTAAAAAAGAATTTATGTACACACTGTATTTATGTACTTGTTGTTGGACAAGAAATTTACCGTCAACATAACATTTTTTTTACCATACCTATGAGCTAAATAACACATCACATGCAAACCAAAAATCAAACAAATTCGGATAAATCAAGCGCAATCTTGATGAGTGATGAACAACATTGGTCAACTCTGCTCTGATTTTGTAATTTCTAAGCGCTCAACTCTTTTCTTGCCAATCAAGCTTAACAAATATGTATGCCTAACGCCGAATTTGAAGTTAAGCGGTTTAAAACCTAACAACAATAAAATTAAAGTTCTTAGATCTAATTAGTTTTTTTTTTGTTGAGGGAATCTAATTAGTTACATAGTTACAAAATTAAATATTAAATGGAATCAAAAATATATAATTCTTTACCCTAAAAAAAAAAGATAATTATTTACTGAATTAATTAGTGACAAAAATAGTTAGTGGAATTAATACTATGAGGCTACAATAAAGTTAATACTAGTAATTTAATTAAAAGTATAGAAGTTTGAAGACCAAAATTAATTTTTAGACTACAGTTAACACACACAAAAAAAGCTACAATTAATTGATATTAGCAATCCCTTTGGGCTGGCCTTTTTTCTTGCTATGCTCTCTTGTTTCTGTGACTTGTCACCTCCCTCCAATTAATTGTTTCCATACTTGCTTAGGTAAATTGAATTGAAGGGGTGTTATCGTGTAAAAACAAATATGATCGTTATAATAATGCTTATATATATATATACACACACACTATGAACCAAATAATGTGCTTAAGTATAAGTGACTCATAAAATTATGGCAAAGCATGTAACAAACAAGAAAGCGTGACATTGATCATAAACACGACTCATAATAGTATAATACCAAGAAGAACACGTCCTCTCATATACAAAGCATATGATTTCAAGTGACATGAAATGTGCCTAGTTATAACTTATTTATTAGTGGCATCTAGTCACAAGATTTAAATAAGTGCATTGACGCTAATTTATTTATATTACACTAGCAATACCATCCTCTAATGATTCTACTATGGAGGCTATAGTGGCTAAATCTAGTTCTGCTGAATTTGAGTTAACAAAGTTGCATTGTTTTCTAATCTGTCCTTTGGTCCCCGTTAGCACACCAATATTGCCCATTTTAATCATTGCAGCCTTAAAGCTCTCAAAGAAAGCGTTTTGATCGGTGCTGAATTTGTTGACAATGCTAATGGTATCTGCACCAGATGTTGAGAATAACTCTTGATCACTTTGAAGCAAACCCTTTTTCACTTGAAGATTGGAGTAATAGTTTTTGTCAAATTTATCAGGAGTCGTTGGATCGAAATTGGTAAGGTTCGTGCCAGGTCCACCATTGGGACATATTGTGCGCAATTGTTGTAAGTAAGTTGTGTTAAGAGTTGGATCAGGACTTCCGGTACTGCTGAAGTTGTACAATCGACCAACAAATTGTGCGCAATGAGCTCTTCCAAATGTATGAGCACCTGAAATCGAGAAACATATATAAATCAATAATCATGTATATAATTTTTATGTTTCTATAACGTCAACATCATCGCTGAAACGAGCACATACCCGAGAGTGCAACTAGATCAGTAGTATTGAGGCCTTGAGCAGTAAATGCAGCTTTAAGTTGATCCAAGGAATTAAATGGAGCCGGAAGATTTTGATTTGCAAGAGTTCGGTTTGCAGTTAAACCATCCCTTCTTCCTAAAGGAACTGTCCAACTAGGACCTTGTGCCTGTATTATTTCATCATAGGTAAAATGATGTTACTCTTAGCCTTGTGATGTTGTATTTAATTTTCAAAGATGATGAACTTCTCGAAATGATTTTTTTATTTAATCATAATAAAAATAACCCTAGATTTTGAAGCTACCTTAATTAATTATATGATCATTTTTGTTTGATTGAAACCATATCAAATGCACATATTATGATATTATATACTCAGAACAAAAATATAATCATTAAAAATTGCATTTAAAATTTAATGGAGGATGAAAATACAAGATATTATAGAATGAGGCATATATATACCAGAACAGAAGATGCTTGAGCAGCAAGTGCAAGAATATCAGCACAAGAAACTGTGTTAGGACAAGCACTTTCTATAGCAGTTTTGATCTGATTCACAACATCCAAACCTCTTAAAGAGTTGTTATTTGGAAAAGCTTGTTGTTCGCTTACGATTGTAGCAGTATTGTTCAGCAAAACTGATGCATCACATCCCTGTGAAAATTATAGATCACGTTATTTTTTGAAGCATAAATTAAAGAACTTATGGTAAATAATATTTTTGTTATAAAAAAACCTATTAAAAATTTACCGGTAACATATATAAAAACTTAAAAAATATGAGACTTCCACTGTTGAGTTTAAAATCGGTCCTATAGAATACAAGGGTATTCTAATCCGTTACAATTTCATATTCATATACTTTGAATACATTTCGAAAAGACAATTTTGAAAGGTCATAAAATAAAAGATGAGATAAGACATTTTTTTGTTAAAGGTAATTTTGCATTAAAGTTATTTGTATTTACTATTGTTTTTACAATTTTTTCTTTTAAGAAAGAAAGTTGGTTTATGTTTTCAACATGTTATTTATTGCTGATTGAAAAAAAAGATGTAGAATAAATAAGGACATGTATGTAAAGAAATAATTAATGTACTTGAAAATAACAAGAGGGTCTTATAAAAAGAGACAAAATAAAAATCTCAAAAAGGTCTTATAATTAGGGACGGAGATAAGATAGTATATCATTTTATTTCATTTATTTCTTCTCTCTTTAGTGGTAGAATTGTTTTAGGTGTTTAAGAATTATTTTTCTTTGTTCTAATCCTTCTATTTTTAGAAAAAAGAGACATTTTAACTTAAGTTCAATCAAAAAGCAAGTAAGGTATAAATGAAGATATATATAGCAGCTGCACAAGGATCCAATTTTAAACTTTATTATTTGAACATATTCCAATTTATATTATATTATATTCTGAACTAATTAGTTAATTATAAATCTGAAGATAATATTAATTAGAAATATAAAGCAGTCAACTGAAGACATGTGGATACGTACTTGAACAAAACAGTCATGAAAGTGAAGCCTGACGAGACTAGCAAGCATACGAGGATCTGTCTTAGAAACATTTGTTAAGACATTGCTAACAATGGAACTAACAGTTGGACAAGTTTTGCTGTAAAAAGTGGGACTAAGTTGTGCATCTGAGGAAAAGGGTAGTCCTCCAAGCACAACCAAAA
>Ga0099826_10002767_pt1 | contig 11511 bp, 3 predicted proteins | sample Mtrugardesep15_FD_76830 | JGI IMG/M metagenome (GOLD analysis project Ga0099826, IMG submission 76830) | Root nodule microbial communities of legume samples collected from California, USA - M. trunc garden sep15 | ecosystem: Host-associated > Plants > Roots > Nodule | place: USA: California...
AGTTGCTTCTTCTTTTAACTCGGTTCTCTGACAGAGTCTCACAGGGCTTCAACCGCGAGTTACAACAACTCGTTCTCAATCTCAAACTCTTTTCTTTGCTAGAATCGCTTCTCTTTGATCCGAAATGTTCTCACCGAATTCCACAGCAAAGTGAATACGGTTTGAATTTGATTTGGGATTGATTTGAATTTGATTGGGGAAATCGATGATGGACCTGGTTTGAGAAAATGTCGAAATCAAATTGGGAATTTTTCTGAGAACTGTGATTTTGTTGCTAAGAATTCAAAGTCGGTGCCTGAATCTGATGGTTTTGAAAATGTTTTGTCATGGTTAGAAAATTCCATATGTTTTTGATTTTTGATTGTCATATGCACCCTGCTGGATCAAAGAAAACCATTAAATGGTTTTGGAGTACAACTCACATAAACCATACCCATAGAAAAATCATTAGACAGTTATTTTGGTTTCTCATAGAAGACTATCAAAACCATTAAACCATAATTACGGTTTCAGTAATAATTTCAGTGTATAACATCTTAATCATTATTTAAAATCATGTAACAATAATAATTTCATTAAAAACCATTACAAAATTATCTTGATTTCACATACAAGACTATCAAAACCATTACACAATTATCTTTGTTTCACATACAAGACTATCAAAACGATTAAACCATACTTATGGTTTCAGTAATCCATACCCTGAAGTTTGTTTCAATTCAGCAACAACCCTTTCTGCAAATCAAGTGTATCGTGTCGGTGTCGCCGTGGACACTGGATTGTTATGCAAATGTTGACTGTTACCAAGTCAAGCATATGTATATATTGTTTTGCTAAAAGCTTAATCCAAAAATTAAAGACTTGTGCATATATGTATTGCCATGACCACATATCAGTAAAGTGAACACGTGAATTGCAGAAATAAACTTGCCATTAATTAATGAAAATCCGGTATCGTGTTGGAGAAGATGAAGAAACGGAATTGTGGTTTCGCTTGGGGTGTATGACAAAATGGATTGGGGTGTACGAAGCAATTATTTTGGACTACCGGTTAATGGGTTGGGATTTATACAAGGTGCATAAGGATTTCCGGACCCAAATTTAGGGTCTAAGGCATGTGTTTCAGCCGCCTTATTTTTTTGGACTGACCGTGTTATGAAATTATGCGTTAGAAATAAGACATCCATATCCTAATTTACTAGTATTGTATTTTTCATACTTGCATGATAATGCTGTCTAATGTATAGGTTTTAGTTGTTTAGATATCATGATTGCACAATTGGATTCTAAGTATCTCAATTTTACAATCAGGTTTCTAACATTCGTTAATATCGACTTTATTGGCTCCTAATATTAACAATGGAACGGTTAACAAATAGATAGACCTGATTGTAAAAATTGAGATATTTTGAACTCTAATCCGCACAATTTAATCGTGCAAACTAAAATTAGACTATCGTTGTATGTGACAAACTAAAAGTGGAGTTCAGTTTAGTATACGTACAGTAAGTATCAAATGCAGGAAGCTTTTTTCTTAAGGCTGCAGTACTGCAGGATGGAAAAATAGTACCCTGTTTGCCCTGACGCCACATTAACTAATTTGAAAATATATAAAGTTTATTTATATAGAAATTTAGTCATTTAATTTCTTTTACTTCTATTCTGTAATATCTTCCCAATACATCCAAACATGATGTGCATGGTAGAGCGTGCATTAACTCTTGTTTGCTAATATTCCAATTACATGTCTCTTTTTATATCATTGTTTGAAATTTTCCTACATAACCTACTTTAAAAACAATAATAGCTTATGTCTGAATTCAATGCTGAGTAGGCGTACAAAAGAGTCGAATCCGATATCCGTTTTAAGTTTGCCCCGACTTACTAGAAAAAAAAAATCCTTCTTTAATTGAGTGTAAGTTCGGATTCAAATATTGAATATCAGATCATGGAAAAAGTGTTGATGCTCGTTCTTAGACACAAACCCGATTGACTAGAAAATATTTATCCTTTTTTATAGATCGGATGAGTATCCATTTTCAATCGAGAAAGAGATAGGGGTAGGGTTTGATTAGTCGAAGATATGAGAGACAAAATTCAACCCCACCCCATTGCCATAGCTATTGACTTATAGCCGATAGCGTCAAATATTGACTATAGATAATCTTTATTTGATTGTAGCAATAAAATATATCATATGTAAATATATAAGCATGAAAAAAATAATTGTTGCTGGTAGTTAACTACATGTTAGAAATGAGAAATACTTGGTCACAAAATCAAATGCATAGTATTTAAGTATACACAATGATGCACTTGTCCCAAAATATTTATTTTACTTTTTTTTTATTAGAAAAAATGTCTCTTTGTATGTATGCCTAAACACTATGATTCGGTCTTGTGGCCATAGAAGACTATGTCAGCTAGAAACATGAAATTTGACAAAATATATGCAGAGTGTATACCAACACTGAAATGCCTAAATAAGTGGATAAACAGAAGAGTTTCAAGTTACATTAAAGCATAACAAGAACACCAAATACATGCAAAATTACAATAAACACAAACTATTTACATTTCTGGTTAAGCCAGTTAATTAACTACTCTAATTGGTAATTATCATTCATAGAAACCCCATTTCATTTCTGATCTAACACCTAAACCATATTGACTCATATCAAACCATACCTGCCTAAATACTTTGATTATAAGATCATGATACTCATCAGCATTCAAAGTCAAATAACATGCCAACAACTCTTCCATTTCTTCTGCCTTACTAATCTGTTTCTCTTCAATCATCTCAATCATTGAATCTCTAAAATCTTGCTTTGGATTTGATGAACATTTAATCACAGCAAAACTATCTAATTCTGGTTTAGTACTAATAATTTCCTCCACAATCTCTTCTTCCCTTTCTTTCTTCATCTTTTGTTTTGCTTTGTTCCTCATTTCTTCTAATGCCTTTATTCTGCATATTTCAACCTTTGAAACCAATCTTGGTGAATATATTTTCACCCTTGAAACTTTCTTTGGTTTCCTCCTTTGTTTTTCTTGAGTCTTTACCTTCAACTCTTCATGTTTTTTCAAACTATGCTTCTCATGACTTTCTTTCTTCTGAGAAGATGCAATTTCATTTTTCGCAAAACGAATATTTCTTAAGCTAGAAGAATTCTTCGTCGAATCTGCATTAGAAGAAGCAAAAGAATGTGATGTTCTTGGTGTACAAATTGTTCTTGGAGATTCATATTGAAATTTAACATCTTCTACTTCTTTTGCTTCTCTTTCTAATTTCAACAATTGTTCTTCCAAAACCTGTTGTGCTTTTCTCTCAAATCTTCTCCTTATATTTTCATATTCCTTTTCTCTATCATATTCATACTCATCAATCTTCATCAAACACTTCTTATCATTCACCATTTTTCTTTGATCTTCTAAACCAATAATATCCTCCTCCTTTAACTTGACTATACCTTGTTTTCTTCCACTTTTGTTACCATATTTTCCACCAATCTCAAAACATGAAGGTGGAGAATTCTTCTTTTCTTTCTGCTTCATTTTTGCATGATTTGAATCTGAATTGATTCTCATATGTTTCAACTTAGAAAGCCAAGAAAAAGGACCAGAAGAAGTAGAAGATGATGATGCTGATGATGCTGAAGAAGAAGGTTTTTTTGCACCCCACTTCATCATTATTTTGTTGTTTGTAAAATGTGATAATTGATGATGTTTTGTAAATGTTAGATTTGGCTAAGGTTGTTTTTGTTTAATTACTAGATTGTGTGAAGAAAGTGGAACAGTGATGCGGTGAGTTGTGAAAGACGGTTAGAAATGTTAAATAGGAACGTGGGTTTCCTATTGTTTTTTGTCTTTGATATGAAAATTTTCTTTTTAAAAGAGAAACCCGCCACAAATCTTGTGACCAATTAATCACTTTTTCTTGCTTTTTACAGTTTCTACTCAGAGAAAGTTCGTACTAAATGTCAATGAAGGACCCCCTTTTTTAGGTCCACGGAGTAGTAGTAAAGTAGTGGTTGGTTACATCTATCCAACTTATTACTTTATTATATTTTTTTAACTTAATTAACTTAGATAGACTTTTTTTTTTGAAATAAATTAACTTAAATAGACTTGTGTACCATTATATACCATTGATCAATTAAAATGTGTCGCATATCAATGTTATTTTATAAGTGTTTTATTTAATATAATTTTTTTTAAGAGTGTGTCACATGGTACAACTTAATTGACCAATATTATATAATATTGATCTCTTAATGGTATGCAAGTGTTATCTAGACTTAATCGTATACGAGGGAAAATGAAATTGAAATATTAAGAACCAAGTCATGAACTATACCGGTGCAATTGTGCAATTAAATTATCAAGTTAATTTTAACTTTAGTACCATTGACTTTGAGATGAAAGTTGCAGTTTTTGTTATTAGCTTGAATGATTAGATGGACTATCTTTTAGGTTTTTTAAAACTTGACATTCGGCTCAATAACGACTAATTTGAGGAACCGTTTACTTGTAAGGGCCTGTTTAAAGTCAGTAGTATGTATTAGACTAGTCATCAAAATTGCATTCAAAATCTGAAATCTTATGATAATACTTGCATTGAAACTCGATATTCCAAGTAATACTTGTTGCACTTAATCCAAGTAGGTTAGATTAGTTGAATTATTGTGTCAATTTTCTTTGGGTATTAACTTTAGAGATAAAGAGGACAACAGTGGACAAAGAATTTATAGGGGTTTTCCTTTGGATTTTAGAATGGTTTCTAGGAGACATTTTAGCCTGTACTATTCCCAGCTAGAAACGCCTATATTCCAACATTTGTTTGTTTATTGTTTTTTTTTTGTTTTGTTTCTTCCTAGTTGACCGAAGAGTCATGGGCCTTGATGGCCCAACCCAATGATGATTGGATCAAGCACCATCAAGATCTGAAAATTGCTCTTCTCACTTACGAAATTGCTCATTTCCTTAAATTTAATGTGTGTTAATTCATGTTCGGCATTTTCAACGTGAGTTAATTTTCACTGACACTTTTAAGATCGGTTGAACCAACTTAAAAAGTGATTGAACCGATTTTAAAAGTGTCAGCGTAAGTTAACTCACGCAGAAAAATACCGAGTGTGAGTTAACTCACGTTGAATCAAGAAAATGAGCAAAACCATAAGGAATAAGAGCAACTTGAATTTTTCTAATTACACCCTATGTATTTCTGGTTACACCCCAAAATGACCAAATTAACCTTAAATCAAATTTAATTTTCAAATTCACCAAGAAAACTAACACATCTTCCTTGTTTCCTATTTCAAACTCAGTTTAAGTAGTAAACATAGTTTAAGTAGGTCATGTAAACATAGTTTAAGTAGGTCATGTAAACTAAGTTTAACTGTACATACTAAACGTTAAATTTTGTTTTAACCTCTTCAACCTTGTTTAATGATTCTATGTAATCTTTTTTAAGTATGTACATGAAGTAGGTTATGTAAACTAAGTTTACATGTATCTACTTAAACTAAATTTTAGTTAACCTCGACAACGTTAATTAACGTTAACGTGTGGGTGCTGCACCATCAAATAACCGTCGTTGTAGAGTGCATAACATACCAACGTTGAACAACAACAATAAATTCACTTACTTATATGCAATAGAGTATGGATGAAAGATATTTTGATTCACTCTTTAATCTTATATATTGATTAATTGAACATCTGTGATTGTTTGTGGGTGAAATTTTACAGTGACAGTGAATGAAATCAAGGTTTTAAGAAAATTTATATAAAAAGGTAATTTTGATATTATTGTAAAATTTTAAATAAATTTGGGTGTAACCAGAAAAATACATGAGATGTGAATAGAAAAATTCGAGCAATTTTCATCAAGATATGCATTGCACAAAAAAATAGACATGTTCCCCATCGAATAACATCTGATGTGGATGTAACAATTAAAGGGTACTATAATGTGGTGCCGAAACTAGCCTCGACGTCATCGAAGGATAATCATGTCCGGAGATAACAATCCTCAAAGGCCAAATGTGTCTCCCTCATTCTGCATATCGTGGAACTCATTTGACTTAGATACGCGCCTCTGTCTGATTTGGGTTTTTCTGCGGTTTGGGGAGGAAAATCAATATAGGGATTTTATAAGTTAGGGTTCTTCAATGATATAAACATTTTATTTTCAATCTTTTTTTAATTCTAATTATTAAAAAAATGATTAAATTTTAATTACAATTAAGTGGAATAAGATATCTAATGACGATACCAAGTAGGCAATATGTAGGAACTATGTCATTAATGAGTGAGCCGTATCATCAAAATAGGAGGGAGATCAAAAAAATTCGTTGACTTTCTAAATAGGGGACCAAAAAGTTGGTTTTAAAAAATAGGGTATCAAAAGTTAACAAGATTAAAAATAGGAGGATCAAAATTGCATTTCAGCCTAAATTTTTTTTAGTGAATAGGGGCTTTGATTCACTGATTAAGGGTAGGGGGTGGTAACTAACTTTTTGGACAAATTGAGTTTGGATTTTAATGGATTAATGAAAAGAATTAATATTAATCTATTTTCATTTTGCTGAAAATTAAATAATAAAATTCAATTATAAAATTAAATACAAATTATCTAATTCATTTATGCACAATTTTTAATGGATGAATTCATCTTAAAACACCTATTAGAGTGGTGTAAGTGATAGATGATATCGAGAGGATGCCAACATAGTTAGGACTTAGGATGTTTTAGGTAGTATATGATGTTTTTACAATTTTTTTTTTATATTTTTGGTTTAATAGCCTAGTGGCTAGAGCTCACACAATTAAATGTGGGGAAGTGTGGTGTCCGGGTTCGAACTCCGACCCTACATAAATTATGCAATGTCCCTACCAACTGAGCTATGTTCATGGGGAGTGATGTTTTTACAATCTAATTTTGCTTAAAAGTAATTTCATTATTTTAAAAAAATGTTTAAATTTTATTTATTTAAATGATGATTTCTAGATGTGGTTGAAGGTAATGGTCAGAAGCGACTGGTGGTGGTGGCGGTTCACAACAATTGTGGTGGTAATTTTAATATTTAATAAAATTGTATAATTTTTAAATAATTGTATATGGAAAATATTTATTTTCTACCCTAAAAAAATATTTATTTATAATTTTTATCAATGAATTTATAATATTATATAATTGATGTACTGAATTTAGGGGGAAAATAAATATTGGATGGACGAGTAGTTTGATGGATTTAGGTAAATGGATTTAAATTGTTACCCAAGCAAATTCCAAAACATTAGACCAAATGCGAGGACATGATTTTTCAATAAACCCCTCAAATTGCTAGTTTGAATGGTTAATATACAACAAAAAAATGTTTATAATTGACTTTTATCTCAACATCATGATGAAATTTCTCATGAATGTGGATTTGATAGTTAAATCTCTTGGCTAGTGTGCAATTTTTCTTGTGGCAAACATACCACAAGTCTCCCCCACTAGATGTCTCTTGTATCATCGAGGAGTTCTTTGAACACCTACTTTCCCTCTTTGTATTGAAGACGAACCATTTTCATGTCTAATGTTATCTCCAAGCCTAGTTGAAATTTATACTGACTGTTAGTTTAGTGATGTTCAAACAATGTGTCACAAGGTTGGTCATGGACAATATTTCGAAGATCCTAGTGGCCTAATTAGTGGTTGAAATGAGTGTCTTAGCTCCATTGATAATGTGGAATATCCTCCCCTCCCCACCCCTTAAAAAAAAAAAATACGTGAGGTGTGTTGAAATAAAGGGAACATGAATGTCATGGTTGTCAATGTGAATAGGTATTAATTCATGGAGGCATGGTTTGGTGGCTTGATATATAACCATGATGGAACATTTCAATTTGGTTTCTACATGAGTGTAGGTTTGTCCAATATTTTCTAGGCAGGAAAACAAGCACTTTTAGTGGACATCAGGATGTATTGGCTGATTGAATTTAGGAAAGAAATGTGCTTTTCGGATTTCTTGTATGTGGTTTAACTCGTCATTAAAGAAACGTCTTAGTTTCGTCATTATGCTAATGAGCCAGAGATTATTAGAGATCTCGTGTAGAAAGATTGTATCATATATTTTCGTCATACGTTTCGCGAAGGAAATGTTTGTACGGATGTTCTAGCAAAGCCGGGAGCTATTAATTCTAATTATGCTTCAGAAGCCTTCGTCTAATTTGTTATCGGCTTTGTTAGATGATGCTCTTTGAGTATCCTTTGTAAAGATGTAAAATCCCTTTTTTTCCTTTTCTCATTTAACCGACTGCTGCCTTGCTGGGACCCAATAGGCTCCACTTGAGCTGCTTCTTGGTGTGATGAAATGATAGATAACTAAGGGCTAATGGCTTGGGATTAATTAAAATAAGTGTGAATCATACATGGGTGGGGATAAGCCAAGCCCGATCATAGGGACGGATGATTTAGCCTATGTCAGATTTAGATAAGACATTTTTTAAAAGTCTGTTTAGCTGAAAATATCATATTATAAATGATAAAAAAAAATGATTAATTTAAGCTTATTACTTTACGCTTTTTTTTTGTTGCATATTTAAATGTATATTATAAATTAAAATTGAAATATGATGTTATATAATCGATTCTTTAAAATGTCATGTTAAATATCAAAATGAATTTTATCTCATTGATCTATTGATTCATTAGTTTATTTAAACATAGATATTGTTAATTATTTAATACGTTCATATGAAATTAATTTTTAAACATGTTAACATATCATATTACACTTTCGAAATACGACCCTACAAAATAAACATATAATATACTACAAACTAATCTTAGACCTTATAAATTTTTAGGTTAATTGTTCATACCGACCATATAATATATAAAATTGTTGTTCACATATTTGATAGGACTGAAAACACATGTAAAAAACGAAAATACCTCTCAGTAGTTAACTGTCGAGGAAGTAAACCGGCTGCAGTTAACTGCCGAGGTCCGAGGAAACCTCAAACCTGTTTTTTTTTTGTTGACAAAAATCATAAATTGTCATTATTAATACTTATTGATTTTGAATGTTTCAATCATTATTTTGGTATGTTTCAAACAATTGCAGTATTATACTTATGCATATATGTCTTAATAAGAATATCATTTAAATATTGACAAAAAAAAATAAAGAGCATTTAAGTCCTCGAAAAACATTTCAGCGAGTGTAAAAATTAAACATTTGAATATTGTTTTGATAATTACTTAAAAAAAAAATAGTTGTGCACAATTATTTTAATGTAGAAAATATAACAACATACTATACCTTAAAAAAAAATCGTTATGCACAATTATTTTAACGATTTTTTTTGGTACAAATTATTATTTTTATTTAAGTAATGTGCAAACAATATTCAAATGCTTAATTTTTACACTGATTTAAATGCTATTCTTATTAAGATGTATATGCATAAGTATATAATACCACAATTGTTTGAAACGTACCAAAATAATGATTGAAACATTCAAAATCAATAAATATTAGTAATGACAATTTATGGTTTTTGTCAAAAAAAAAAACAGGTTTGAGGTTTTCTCGACAGTTAACTGCCGAAGTTTTCCTCAATAATTAACTTCAACCGATTTCATAATTCGACAGTTAATTGCCAAAAAACATTTGAGTATTTTACATATATTTTTCAACTTTACATACGTGGCAATTTTCTAAAACTTAAGAAAGTAGTTAAACACATAATATTCACACCCTTATTTTTTTCATAAGGTGATATTGTCATCATTAGCGACCTTTTTACTCCAAATGTGGCTTATCACTCAATCTCAACCACCTTTATGTCTTTAAGTATGAGTCTAGCAAAATTTCCAATTGTTTTTAAAATGTGTCCTTTGTGCCTCCACTTACTTTAGCATCCAATTAATTTAATCTTGAATATTAAACACTATGATGGTAAAGACATGCCCCACCTTACCTCACCCGTGCCTAATATTTCATATTAAGAAAATCAAGCTTGGAATGGTACAATAATAATCAAAGAGAAATGTATGTGTGTTTAATTAAAACCCTCAAGTTTCCTTTCAAGAGAGGTTTATGGAGCTATAGTGTCAATAATTTGGAACACTTCAATCAACAGTGACTCCATCATTAACGACAAAATAGATAGTGGAATCAAGCTACCGTGACTGACTATGTCCATAACACATTGTGTGGACCACATGGAATTTCAAGGAATGGAACCCCTACTTCAGTTGCTTTGAATGTCTAGAAAGAGAGAATTTCAAATCACAAATTTCCAACAATTTTCTTATTGGTTTAAATAATTTAACTTAAAATATAAGGAATTCAAATTTTTGCACATAAAAATTGAAATGGAAGATTCACCGAAAAAAATTGAAATAGAAGGGAGGTGAAGACTTTGAGGATAAAGAGAGGAGAGAAAGAAAAATGAAGAGAGAAAGAGTAAACCCTCATCTTGCATAGAAATTTTGTTTTTGTATCATTGGACTAAAACACTTCAATATGGAAAAACTCCAAAATATATCTAGAGAAGACTTTGGAGGATTTTGAATAAATTGTTGAATTATTTTCATTTATTTATTAATACTTTCAAATCTTAAAAAACTAACTTAAAAAAAAAACAAAAAATGAAATTCTTCATTTCTCTTCGTCACCTTAGCTTCCAAAGCTCTCCATTCTTTTCTCTTGTGACTTCCAAACAAAATCGTAGGCTCAGTTCGGGGTTTTATTTTGTCTTGTGCTCTGAAATTTGTGAAAAACTCACATTAGAGTTTAAAAAATAATATCAATCGTAGATTAACAAATCAAGAATAATATTAATTCTTTATTTTCACCTTTTTTTAAAATTAATCACTTTAACAAGTCAAATACATACCAACAAACAAATCGTTTTTTACATATACAAACAAATTTTTGAACACCACATTCTTCACTTCACATTAAAAATTCAATTCAATATTTCTCTGACGTTCCCCAATGGCAAAAACGTAATTGAAGCAAATCGAGGGTCAATGAGTCATACAAGTCATTATGTGGAATGTGAAAGAAGAAGAAGAAGTAGAAGTTGAATAAATAAGTGATTAGTCTCATGACTATTATATGCACCACTCAACTTTTATTTCGAGAATAATCCCATCTTTGAAATATCTTATAAATTTCCAATATCTTTCATAAATAAGCTGAAAAAAATTCTACAAAAAATTAAATATACCCCTTGTACTTGTACCTTTTCATGACACAAATACATAACTGCTTTTACTTAGCACACATGAATCAAAAATCTAGGCACAAAACATCATTTCTGTGATCTACCTTCGTTCTAACATTATTCCATAAAATAAAAAAATAAAAAAAGTTATATTGATGTCATCGTGGACATGAACTCATAAAGAAAGAAAAGAAACTTATCCTTATTGTCTAGAAGATTCTCATCTTGGTAGAGAACTTGTGGAGTGTGTTAACTAAGAATTTAGTATTCCTA
>Ga0099826_10002768_pt1 | contig 11507 bp, 5 predicted proteins | sample Mtrugardesep15_FD_76830 | JGI IMG/M metagenome (GOLD analysis project Ga0099826, IMG submission 76830) | Root nodule microbial communities of legume samples collected from California, USA - M. trunc garden sep15 | ecosystem: Host-associated > Plants > Roots > Nodule | place: USA: California...
CATTTTGTGACAACTTTTGTGACAACTTTCTTTCTCATATTCATATTATTTTTTTACTTTATCTTTCTATTACTCTGATTTTCGTACAAATATTTAATTTTTCTTTATAAATTATGATTGTCTCATAAATTATTAATTAAATAATTGTTCAAATAACACTCCTCATATAAGTTTTGTCACGCAGATTTAACCACATTAATTGATTTACATCCAAAAGAAAAAGGCAATGCTAAATGATCTAGACCAATACAATGATGAGAATGAGAATATGGACAAATTTGATCCATGACCCACACTGCACAGAATAAAGATAAAAAGCAGATTTAATTAACCATGACGTTTTTTCTACTTAAAGGATGGTTACTCCCCAAAAAAAAGTTTGAAAAAGATTATTTCTGATTTGAAGGTTTTATTCCTTTCCTTAATGGCAAACACCATTCAAATAAATAAACTCATCAGGGTCCCCTCTTGCTCCCAAAAGTGAACTATATAGTCTTCTTAAACCAACTAATCAATCACAAATAGTCATTCTCTCTTTTTCATACCAAAAACTTTAGTTTAATCAATTTTTTAAAACTAGATTGATTTCTTGATCTCGATTTTGTCACAATCTAATTGAACCAATAAAATTAAACATGTATTGAACTGGGTTAAACTAGTTGAACAGAACTGCATTTTGGTTAAACTAAATTTTACTTTTGCATCTTTTTATTTTTTTTAATATTGATTTATCTATTTATTTGTCATCTAATTCAACGCTAACTGAACCAAGTGAATCAAAACTTGAATGTCTCTGCATTATTATTTTTTTTTTAATATTAAGCTGAATTGATTTTGAGCAGATCCATACCTAAAAATAGTTACAAACTTACAAAGTTGCTTAGAACATCTACAATAAGAGAAGGACCCATTATAGATGCTGTTACGGATTATTTCTTAAAGTCTTTACAACTGTAGTTGAATTTAGACACACCTTATGTTATATAAAATATAAATTGCATCCTTGTTGGCAAAATAGTCATTATCTTGTTTCACATGCACAGTACCGTTTCCTTTTCTCTGTTCCCCATGCAATCCTCATACCACAAAAACAAAATAAATATACATAAACTTATATTATACTGACACCATTACCTTTGCATAGGGTAGTTACAACTTACAACTTACAATTGTCCCTCTTCTTTCTTCTCTCCAAGTTCCAATGGAGATTTTTAAATTCTTCTACTTCATAAATCTCCTTTCTACTTTCATCTTATCATCATCTTTAGCAATTGATCCTTATTCACAAGCACTCCTCAGTCTAAAATCTGAGTTCATAGATGATAATAATAGCTTGCATGACTGGGTTGTACCCTCTGGAGCGAACTTAACTGAAAGTGGAAGGTCCTATGCATGTTCTTGGACTGGCATCAAGTGTGACAATGACTCAATTGTAACTTCCATAGACCTTTCCATGAAGAAACTAGGTGGTGTACTATCAGGTAACCAATTCAGTGTATTCACAAAGGTTATTGATTTCAACCTAAGCTATAATTTCTTCAGTGGGAAACTTTCACCAGAAATTTTCAACTTCACAAGCTTGAAAAGCTTAGATATAAGCAGAAACAATTTTTCAGGTCAATTCCCAAAAGGAATTACTGAACAAAAAAATTTGGTTGTACTTGATGCCTTTAGCAACAGCTTTTCGGGTCAATTACCTGCTGAATTTTCAGAATTGGAAAATCTTAAGATTCTCAACCTAGCTGGAAGTTACTTCAGAGGAACCATTCCATCTGAATATGGTTCTTTCAAAAGCCTAGAGTTTCTTCATCTAGCTGGAAATTCTCTATCCGGAAGTATACCACCAGAACTTGGTAACCTTGTAACAGTAACTCACATGGAGATTGGCTACAATTTTTATCAGGGTTTCATTCCACCTCAACTAGGTAACATGAGCCAGCTTCAGTATCTTGACATAGCAGGTGCCAATCTATCTGGTTCTATTCCAAAGGAACTCTCCAATCTCACAAATTTGCAATCAATTTTTCTATTCAGAAACCAGCTCACAGGATCAATACCAAGTGAGCTCAGAAAAATTAAACCTCTCACAGATTTAGATCTCTCTGATAATTTCCTTTCAGGGTCAATTCCTGAAAGCTTTTCAGAGCTGAAGAATCTAAGACTTCTTAGTCTCATGTACAATGACATGAGTGGAACTGTTCCTGAAGGCATTGCAGAACTACCATCCTTGGAAACTCTTCTCATTTGGAACAATCGCTTTTCTGGACCACTCCCAAGGAGTTTAGGCAAAAACTCGAAACTCAAATGGGTGGATGTCTCCACAAACAACTTCAATGGAAGCATACCGCCAGATATTTGTCTTAGTGGAGTACTATTTAAGCTTATCCTGTTTTCAAACAAATTCACAGGTAGTCTTTTTTCGATCTCGAATTGTTCTTCCCTTGTCCGTCTTCGCTTAGAAGATAATTTATTCTCAGGAGAGATTCCTTTAAAATTCAACCATCTTCCTGATATCACATATGTTGATTTGTCATGGAACAATTTTGTTGGTGGAATTCCCTTAGATATTTCTCAAGCTACTCAATTGGAGTATTTCAATGTCTCTTGTAATATGCAATTAGGAGGAAACATCCCTTCACAAATTTGGTCTTTGCCACAACTTCAAAATTTCTCTGCATCTTCTTGTGGACTTTTAGGCAATCTTCCTTCATTTGAGTCCTGCAAATCAATTTCAACAGTTGATCTTGGTAGAAACAACTTGTCTGGAACAATCCCAAAAAGTGTTTTGAAATGTCAAGCTCTTGTGACAATCGAATTATCTGACAATAATTTGTCAGGTCAAATACCTGAGGAGCTTGCGAGTATCCCTATTCTTGAAATTGTAGATTTATCTAACAATAAGTTCAATGGCTTCATCCCTGAAAAGTTTGGTAGTTCATCAAGTTTACAACTTTTCAACGTGTCTTTCAACAATATCTCGGGTTCAATACCAAAAGGAAAGTCATTCAAATTAATGGATAGCAGTGCATTTGTTGGAAATTCAGAGCTATGTGGACCACCATTAAGATCGTGTTTTAAGTCAGTAGGAATATTAGGCAGCAAAAACACTTGGAAGCTTACACATATTGTTTTACTCTCTGTAGGGTTGCTAATAATCCTTCTGGTATTGGGTTTTGGAATACTTCATCTCAGAAAGGGATTTAAGAGTCAATGGAAAATAGTTTCATTTGTTGGACTTCCGCAATTCACACCAAATGATGTCTTGACAAGCTTCAGTGTTGTTGCTACTGAACATACACAAGTTCCATCACCATCATCTGCAGTTACAAAAGCAGTTCTTCCTACAGGTATAACAGTTTTAGTCAAGAAGATTGAATGGGAAACAGGGAGCATTAAGTTGGTGTCAGAATTTATAACGAGGCTAGGAAATGCAAGGCACAAGAATTTAATCAGATTGTTGGGTTTTTGCCATAATCAGAAAATAGTTTACCTTTTGCATGATTACTTGCCAAATGGAAATTTGGCTGAGAAAATTGGAATGAAATGGGATTGGTCAGCTAAATTCAGAACAGTAGTTGGAATTGCAAGGGGACTTTGCTTCCTTCACCATGAATGTTACCCAGCTATACCACATGGAGACTTGAAGTCCACCAACATTGTATTTGATGAAAATATGGAACCCCATTTGGCTGAATTTGGATTCAAACATGTCATACAGTTGAGTAAAGGCTCATCTCCAACTACAATTAAGCAGGAAACAGGTAAGACAAAAGTTTGTGCAGTTTGCCTAAGAATTAAGAGATATTTCATCAAGTATTTTGTTCCCATTCTTAACTATATGAAAATGAGTAAGATTATAAAGTGCATAAAAGGTACATGGCTTTATGCAAACCATTAATTAATCCTAGAAGTGCATAGTCTCATGCCTTAGGGTGCTATGAAAAACAGTTAATTTTATGTGTTTATTAAATAAATACTTATGATATAAGCACATAGGTATAAGCTACTTCTACAATCAAGAGGTAATGTAGTAACATTGTTTTTGTTGTAAGCTATTTTAATAACCGACTGTGAACAGCTATAAGTTATTTTTTAGGTCTCTCAAATGTGTACGCAACCACATAAGTCTTAAGAAAGACTCAAATATCCTGTTCCAAAACCCACCCATGAACCTTACAAAGAACACTATATCAACACTGATTTTAGATTTCTTTTTAATGCAGAATACAATGAAGCAGTTAAAGAGGAACTCGGGAATGATGTCTACAATTTTGGGAAGATGATTCTAGAAATTTTAACTGGCAAAAGGTTGACAAGTGCAGCAGCTAGCATTGACAACAAATCACGGGAGGTTCTACTGAGAGAAGTTTGCAATGGTAATGAAGTGGCTTCTGCTAGTACAGTCCAAGAGATTAAACTGGTTCTTGAAGTTTCTATGATTTGCACTAAAAGCAGATCATTCGAGCGCCCATCCATGGAAGATGCTCTGAAGCTTTTATCAGGGTTAAATCGTTCAGAAGATGACAAAACCTCTAAATGAGGGAAATAAAAGAAATTCCCATTTTCATCAAAGTGTTGAAAGCCATTAGAAACCTATAATTTGCCTGGCTAACAAGTTTGCAAATGTGTAATTACCTGAGTCTGTAGCTTGTATAATACATATTTCCATTGTTTCAGTGTGCCATATAACTATGTCTCAGTCTCCCTCCCTCAATCCACTTGGTAAATACTTAAAATGGTATTAATTTGTTTATGTAATATACATGATTCACTCACTGCTCCTACAAACAAATACAATAGTGGAGACTAATCATGCCTCTGCTCCTTCTCGACAGAAAAAGGCCAAATTAGCCTAAAAACTATATCTTACCGTCAATAGAACGTCTTACTATACAGAGGACTTGGGTTAAGGAGAAAGTCATCCAGTTCATATGAAACATGACATGATCATATATACGAACAACAAGATCGTAACCTGCGTGGTGCTCTTGAACAAATAGACTGTAATCTGCATCGTGCGCCGGTGTTGAATTATTTTTGCAATGTATGTTAGATTTGTAACTAATAATTAACATTGTATGGGATGCCATGAATGATAATTTTATTAATAAGAATGTCACTAAGGGCAGAAAATAAACACCTTGTTTGTACTTCTTTTTTGTTCACAATCATCTTCACATGTCCCTTTATAGATGCTAACCTGCACATTGCGTAGAAAAATTAAATATATTAGCATGGGATGAATTCGTGCATAAAATATTTGTATATCAGATAAAATTATTTAAAAATAAATAAATTGATATTATCATGAGATGAATTCGTGCATAAAATTTAAAGATACTATAATTTGTTGTACATTAGAGTGAAGATATGGAATAGTTGATAAATGTTTTTCAAGCATTATAAGAAATCTGTTGTAGAACTACACAATAGAATATACATGTAGTTTTCGCCTTAATGCAGTCAATATGAGCAATCCAATAACATGTCCTTAAAGATTATGCAATCTTTAAATCATAGATAAAAAATGATACTATAGAGACTGAATTGAGAGTTTATTTATATTATATGTTATCTCAACGATTGAAGAAGAGATTTAAGATATTATATTAGAGGTAAAAGGGTTTAATATAAATCTATTATAATGGAATGTTGGGTTAAGAAATTGTGACAGCATGGAAATCGTTAAAATGGGCAATTAATATTATTTTGTTGAGTAAATTGTGATAGTGAAAAATGAATGATAAGATTCTGTAAAGAACCAGAAAATGAATACTGATATTTAAACTAAAGGGCATTTTTTTTTAAGAAAAAGTATTTACACCACAAAAGTGTTATCTCCATCTGTCACATGGCTTCACAATATGTAATAACTCTTTAACATAGAGTTGCTAATCTTGACCAATTGTTTTATCAACCCGAGATTGTAAAGAAAGTGAATATAAAAGCAAGTTATTCCATTTGCCACTTTTTTACATCATATTGTGCATTCAAATCATTGTCAATATCAAACATCGAACTGATGCTCCAAATGTAGTTAACTTATATATAAGAAAAGGCATAGTAATAAGCTCCTACGACAGGAAATGCAATATTAAAATAAAAGAAGTGAACCCTTATTCTGATACCAGGCCAAATAAGATATAGATATATAGAAGGCCAACACTCAGATGCCTCACCGTATCAAATAAGCAGCTGTAAGTGCCACTGCGATCAAACATCGAACTGATGCTCCAAATATAGTCAACTTATGGCAAGCGACATCTGCAAGTTCACATCCCAAACCAGACATGTATTGTATACATAGTTTCTCCCACACACCTCCCAGAAGTTCTTCATTCCTCATCAAAGGCCTGAATCTCCACTGCCATCATGCAGAAGAAGAATATTATTATGGCAATGATAAACCCATTAAGCGTCCAACTTAATATCCTCCTCTAGCTAAACAGGACCTTTTGTACACCTTGACATAATGTAGGAAACAACCACATCATACACAAATTGCAAAATAATTTACGAAGGAAAGTAAATTAATGTAAACAATTATGATGGTAAAATCAACTCTATTTTATCACAATCAAATATGAAACACATCTTTTGTACTCTAAACTCCTTGTATCTGGACAATGTGAGTTACAACATTCAAGCTCATGATTCCGCTTGACATATGAAAAGGCTACAACATAGATTAGGAAAAAAAATAATATTTGGGCCGTTGTCGTAGTGTTTGAAAAGCATAAAAACACAATGTAAAAGCTACTGTTGTGCATTGTGTGCCTCAATCAAGTGAAGAAAGCTTCAGTTGCCGCTGCTGCTTTCATTTGTTAAAAACAGAAAATTACCTAATTTGCTCAATGAACGGAGGAAACAAACGGTGACGATGCTAGTTGTGACAGCTGATGCAAGCACGCAATGGAGAGCGGATGCGAAGACACATGATGAATGTGCATAAACCGAGGTGTGGAGGTTGCGGAACAGTGGATGGGGAGATGAAGGCAGTTCTCAACAATAACAGAGACTACATACATTAGTTAGGCAAGGAAGAAGTCGAGACACACGATTCTTGTTCGTCACAGGAACTATGTTTCTTCTTGTATCTACTTGGATCACTGAGCCATATGAGGGAGCTGAGGCATTTGTTTTCACAGTTTGTGTCTCGTAGGGAGTGATGTTGCTTCTTGCACAATGGTGTTTGTGAGTTTGTGATTGTTTCTGCAACGGAACAAAGAAAATATAATGTGGCCGTTACATATGTATGAAACTTTTAATGGTGTTATTATAGAAGAATAAGAATAAATAAGTGTGAGGAATAGTAACAGTTAAATAAGAAATGAGTTGGCAGTGGAGAGTAGAACATTCTCCGGTCCTGGAGACGTACACCTAAGAATTTTGATGATGTGGCGCAAAATAAAATACATGGCAGACATAAAGATGAGCTAGCAGAAGGAGAAAGTTGGGAGCTGTTTTAACAAGTTATAATTGATATGCAACATATTGTTAACCCTACAATAACTTATAATGGTTAAACTTCATATGTTAGCATGATGTGGAATTTCATAATAATCACAATGTACATTAGTCTTTAACAATTTCTGGAAAGAGATATTTTTTGTCATACCAGTGAAACATGAAGAACTAAATTACAATAAAATTATAGATCCAGAGCACTTACATTTATCCCTAAACACTCAACTCAACAAACATGCTAACTGATGCTTGATAACAAAATCTAATAATAGGACACGGATTTGTTCAAATACCCTTTAAAGCAACTACATTGTACATTGTTTATAACCAATGTGGTCATGCTGATGACATGATCACGAGATCAACTGTCAGTCTGTATATCTCCAATGATCAATATACAATGCAGAAATTATTAGATACACAAGCAAAAGTAAGTTGTGCAATTACCGTGTTGCTCTCTCATTTCTACAGTTTAAAAAAACATTCAAAATATACAGCAGTTTTATTTTTGTACATTACATAGTAAATACATTGCTTGTGTGTTACTTCCCATGACACCACCAAAGCATTGTATTTCCAAAAATGATTATAGACTAAGTTCAGTTTATAATAAAACTCTAATACATATATAATATGAGCAGCTCAACAAAGAAAAAACAGAAAAAATAACTATAGGATGTCAAAGAATATATTCAAACATTCTAATCAGAATATCACAAAAACATATTAAATATGTAATTTCAAAAACATTAAAACATGATGTGCAGAAAAAATGCATCCGAATAGGCAAATTAAATTTGTAAAGAAAGCCTTTATTGCAAAAAATTGTGATTATTATACTATCGCTACAATAAGCATATAATTAACCCGAACAATGTAGTTATGTTGCTGTCTGGTTCCTAACATGAAAAAAAAAAGTCCCCAAATTGTAGACACGAATCAATCATTGAAAAACAATTGCACTGCATCATTTTGTTTAACTAGAAACCTCCCTTTGGTGTATCAATATTTTTCAAGTAGTAGTATGGATGAACAACTACTATAACCAAGTAACAGAGTTAACTTTGAACCTGGGTGAGCCTAGAGTTGACCAAACCTTCAAAAATAGGCGCCTTCAGCAGGGGACAGGTTTGGCTGGTACTTGAGGCACTTCTTTCAAGTCGGTAAGTCGTCCAAAAACTCTGCTGCTAATTAAGTCAGAATTCAACTGAATGGGGGTGCTCTAACTTGACAAGTAATCAAATGGCCATACATCCAATTTACCCATCACTAATTTATGGCCTTAAATTTAATTCTTTTTATATTACTCATAAATCACTTGTTAATTAAGGATAATCCTCATGTAAGTGAACCAGTCACAGCCAAACAACTTCACTCTTCAGTTCACCCCAGCATGATAATAATTCTTATATATTTTACAATTTACAAGTTGTGAGGTTCACAGTAACAACCATCTAAAGTGATACACTCAATTTGGATTTGGTGGAACAATGAAGCATGTATTAATTAAACTTGTAAGAAAATAAAACAATCATATGATATTTCAATCTCACATTCATGATTCATGATATTTCCCATTCATAATCTGAAACCAAATGCATGAGGGATGAGGGAGGGGAACTCACCTTTAATTCTAAGTTGAAGATGATGGTTCAAGCTTGCTATTTGATCTTTCCTTGCTCCTAATGTTTCTAACTTCTTATTCTTCTCCAGTCTTCAATCTCTAGGTTTAGAAGCTAACAATCCCAATTCTTCAATTGCATGAATGATTCGGGAAGAAGTAGAGTTTGTTGAAAATCTGATTTTCATGTATGTGTGTGTTATCAAATTACTAAAATATGGTATTCCATAATTACCCTTACTTATGGAGTGAAAAATTCATTTTCGACAAAAGACAATACTTTTTCGCATGTGTGGGCTAAATCCTTCGTTTAGGGGTTCAAAATGAGAGTTTTTAATTTCCATCAGAATTTCTCGAATGCTCATGTTTTGGGATATTACAGTTTGTTCCATTTTTATTGTTGACGTCCAACAAATAATTGGAACTGTTGTGAAGTTTTTTTATATGGACATGATATAATAGAACCCTGCAGAGGGTTGACAATCACACATTTTTTAATCCCTCCAATATAGGACATCGAAAAAGGAGAGAATTGTCTAGATCCCATTAGTAGGAATCCGAAGGATATACTTACTGGACATGAATTGGGTGGGTTAAATCATTCGACAATTAAGAATTTAAGGAATCAATATTGTCAAAATTTTAATACTGGTTAATGGTCGAACGTTGTGGTAAGTTACGATTATGATACAGGCCGTTTTGACAACCCAACTTTTTTTCTTAACTAAACATAAAAAGATTTTATTAATTTACAAGCATCAAGAGAAGGGTCTGCAAGCCACAATTCCACAAATGCTACCACAACCTGATTATAAACTTCAAACATAATACAACATCTTAATCAATTTTAGCTAAGCATATGAACATAGTACAAATTAAGTAGGCTTTCCAATGCCACCAATAAACCACATCTGAAGCAATAAAAAAATGGCTTAATAAACCACATCTAATCCCTTAACTTATTTTCAATTTTCAATTTGGTCCCCTAACTATTAAACGTTTTAAATTGGTCCTTTATCTTCTTTCCATCATTCAATTTGGTCCTATTTTATTCATTTTAATCCTAAAAAAAAGGAGACCGTTGGATAAATAAGGTATATCAGATCTAACTGTGTATCACCAACACCTAATTATTTTACTTTTCTTCATCTTCTTCCTTCATCTTCATCTTCATACAACCTTCATCTTCATACAATCTTCATTATCTTCAACAACATTTTTTTTTCTTTCAAAAATTCATCATTTCAACTTCAACAAAAACCACAAAATCAAACATTTAAATTTATAATTAAGACCACCACCATCATTCAAAATCAGATCACCAAAACCCATTAACTCCAAAAACCAATTCCCAATGTAATCTTTACCGATTCCAATATCTCGTCCAACTCAAATAATTTTTTCTCCCAAAAACCATTTTATTTCTGCTTTTCCACATCTCCATTGATTCCCTGCTCACTCAACATCGTCAATCAATTCCTCTTCCCTTTGAAACAACCTCTTTTTCCAACTGCGTTTCCATTCCCGTGTTTCTTAAACAAAATTACAAACTCCATTCACCTTAGCCTCGTTGTTGTTTGCTATGCTATACAATCTCCAACATCTATCTTTCAAGGTGCCATCTACTATCCATTTGTCCAACCAAAATATTGTCTAGCTGCCACTTCTCACTACCTTTCTCATTCTATCCAAACAACAATTATTTTGAGATTCCCATATATTCCCTTTTCCATCGCTTTAATGTCTCGCCACCTACTGGATTCATTACCAACCACACGCACTCCATCTATTACCATATATTACCAGAGCACTTTGCAACCTATACTGCTGCAGACCTAACATTAACCACATATTTTCTGCTAAAATTAGTTACCACTGCTATGGTATGGAACAAAACCGAGACGAACCAAAGGGCCATGATCAAAGTTTCAATATTTGCTGCTGAAACTAGATACCACTGGTATGGTATGGAACACAGCCCATACGAACCAAAACTGGATTAGAGGATATGAACTGAAACACATGCACGCTGCAAAATCACCAAAACCAGCCGAAGATTCAAACCACGATATCACCAAGACAAGCCAGTGGATTCTGATAGGAACTAACAGATCCTACCAATGAATTAATAGTAACACAACCAAGGAAGAAGATGAAACATAGGGTAATTAAGAAAAATAGAGTGCTTTATTGGTACGATTGAAAATAGTAAAATAGTAGAAGAGAGAGTTTCTCTAACTACAAGCTCTGACACAACTCAGAGAGGAATCCTACTCTGACCCTAAACAAAAAACTTATTCCATCATACTCTAAAACTCCTAAGAATTCCCCTTTATATACAAATAAAGAGAACATTCTAGTATTTAACCCTAATGGGCCTCTTATTATTAAATCCTAATCCTAATGGTCTACTTACTAA
>Ga0099826_10002769_pt1 | contig 11506 bp, 4 predicted proteins | sample Mtrugardesep15_FD_76830 | JGI IMG/M metagenome (GOLD analysis project Ga0099826, IMG submission 76830) | Root nodule microbial communities of legume samples collected from California, USA - M. trunc garden sep15 | ecosystem: Host-associated > Plants > Roots > Nodule | place: USA: California...
AGAAGGATAAATAAGACAGAGAAGGGAATGGAAGGTGCCATTTTTGTCATATGTGTGAGCAAATCTTTGGGTGTGTGATAAAGCTAAAAAAAAGGATAGACAAAGAAGAAGGGAAAAAGGAAAGGAAAACACTTGGAAAGAGGAAGAAAGAAGGACTAACGAAGAGAGAGGGGTTGAACCAAATGACAGTGGTTGGAAAAAGAAGAATGAGACATAATCATTAATCTCTATTTGTATGATAAAAAAAGGAACTAAAAATGACCGTTGTTTAATTTAAATGAACTTGTCATCATTGGGAGATAAATAAATTATACAAATAAAACACACAAAAATTAAAAGATAAATAAAATAGTCACAACATTAAATCATTATACCTTTAAAAAAAGTATTTTTATGAACATTCTCTAAGATATTTCTCCATCATTGTTCTCAAATTCTCATAGGCCATAGAATTAGTCAGACTTTTGAATTATTTTTAAAATGAATTTGAATATGATTACCTCTTCATCTTAGTCAAAATGCTAAGAAAGGTGTCGGATATAATCATCTCTATCAACAACAAAAATGAATTTTTTTCTTTACTAGTCAACAATGAAAATGTTGAACCGGCAATTATCTTGAGGTTTAATTAAAGGTGTCACATCGTGTTGAATCAAATTCAATATTTTATATAAAAAGTTGAAATTAAAATTCAGAAATTATTAATTTAATTGAGAGAAGATTTTTCTTTTCCACTAGTCAACAATAAAAATGTTGAAGTCGTCGTGAATATAAGAGCCATACACATCACACATGTACAATTTTCTTATATTTGACTATAGAGCAGTCCTTTCTTCGAATATTTGTAGGATTTTGGGCAGAACAACTTTTAGAATGAGTTCTCAAAACAAAAACTTATCAAAAGTTAAATATATTTTGAGCAAAATCACAGTAACTTACGATCCCGTTTTGACAATACTACTATTGCAATTAGAATGAAGTTTAGTTGGATGCCAATAACCCGTATGAAAACCCATTTAAAATATTATTTTAATTTTAATTAAAATAATATACAAATATGTCATAACACTGAATGATTAAAGGATAATTATATACCCACCCAAATATAATGGTGCCATTTTGTTTACCGATAAGTAAATAAGGATTCATTACTTAGTTGAGCAACAAAAACAGAGAATTTATTTTTAATCAAACTACAATTCAACTAAGTTTCAGTAGTATAAAACAACAAATATAGTAAATAAATTCTGCAAGGATTTGATGATCAAGGTTGTTTATATTTCAAAAAAATAATAATCAGAGGATTACATATAGGAAGATCAATAGTAAAAGGCAATATATATATAAAACGATTCTTAATTCCAAAAAACAAGCTAAATGCACAAAAAAGTGTCAAGTTTCTTCAAACATGAAGTCCTCACTACATTTCAAATGCTGGAACATAACATTGGCAGGGAATGTGACAATAACTCTTCAGCGGTACTGCAACGTATAGAAAAGAGTTATTAGACATTCATATATTCACATTGAAATATTGAGATGGTTTAAATTTGAGGACAACAAATCCAACTGTTTACCTTAATGAAGCCAATTTCCTTGGCATTGCTATGGAAGCATTGCCTGCAGCACATAAGGCCATACTTCCTGATCAATCCATGCGAATTGCCGCACACACGGCTGCAAGTTATACGCAAAATTATATCACAATCAGCAAGACACTTCAGAATTTAAAAACTATGAAACTGCAATACAACAACTTCTAAACAATCAATTTGTGAGAATATGAAACATTGATGTTTGGCGTTCATCTAACATTGAGGTTTTCCGCAAGGTGTAATTGGATAGACAATGCCAATACATGTATATGTTCTGATGCATTGCTGAATGATCAGGGGATCAAAACAGAATTTTGCAAAAAATAAGGTTAATTGCTTACAAACAAGCATGGCTAGTTGAATCCGAATTCAGTGACTTTAAGACAGCAAAGTCACAGCGACTTGTCTATCTCCCTCATCTATTATTTCGCTCTCAAAAAACACACAAAATTACACTAACATTACCTGAAATTTCCCCGCCTTAAAGTCACTAAATTGGGATCCATAATTCAATGTAATCATGTGACATACGTGTCCGACATCAGGACACACTTATGTCAGACACACCTAATCAGAGATGTATCCCTTCTGCCTTCATCGCTATTGATTGGAAACATAAGATAAAAAAACATAACTATCCCAACTTAGCTACTAATTAGAGAAATGCTGATTCAAAAACTAACTCCCATTAACTTAGGTTTGGACATAATCACTTGCAAAGAGGTTTCTTGATACATAGCCCATATCGCAAATCATATATTTGAGAATTGTATCATGTTCATTCAGTAACAGAGAGACCTAAATTACACTACACTAAATAAGAAACATCACAAAAAAGCTATAAGCATCTTCAAGAAGCAAGTCTAATCCTTATGAAAGGAATCTTAATTAGGGTGCTAAATCCACCTTCTTAACAATCTTAATTAGCTCACCAATTAGCCATAAAAATATCACATCAGTTTCTAGTAGCAGTCCAAAAACAATGGTGGCAAATGGAATCATGAATATGAAATAATTAACACACAAAAAATCCAAAAATATTACTATGCATGACATGAATCGTAAACTCCAAAAAGAAAATTGAAGCATGAACATACCAAGTGCGAGAACCAGGACCGTATGTCTTGGGATGAGAATTCCAAACATTGCTGTGTCCCATTTCTTGGTTTGATGTTCTGTCTCAGATTACAGATTAGGGTTTGGAAGAGAGAATGGTCAATGGTAGTATCGATTTCAATTTATACACGGGTTTTTTTTATCAATACTACTGACCCGTTAGCCCTGGGCCTCAGAAAATATACTATCTAACAAGAAAATTGTTGTATGCACTCCAAACAATGCTAAAAAACACCGGTAAATAACAATTTTAACCTCGAATTTCATCGGCAGTTAACTGTAGCCGGTTAAAATCTACCACCACTTAAATACTGATAAAATTATATTGGTATTTTCTCGGTGTTTCCTAGCACCATTTGATGTGTGAACAACAATCTTCATCTAACAATACTTAGGAAAATGTTATCGGAATCTATTTCTAACGCACTATCTAACGTATACTATTTTGTATACTATTTTATTTGATAAAATTCATTTGAGTCTAACACTTTAGAAATAAATCATCTATAAAGTCAAAATAAATATTAAAGAGTGCTCGTAGCACTCCACATAATACTAAATAGGGCCGGTCCTAAAATAAATTGTGCTTGGGCGAAACAATAAAATTATGCATTTATAATTATTCCAATATTTTTCTTCGCATTTTTTGTTGAATTTTTTTAATTTATAATCAAAGTTCTCTAAAAATATATTTTTAATAGAATTAATCAAAACAAATATATATATATATATGTTTTAACAATGGTAGATTGGTCCCTTTTAATTAGATCTCTTTTCATAGTAAAAATAGAACTAGATGTTTTAATAATTTCTAAAGTGAATAGTTAGCTTCTTATACAATTTTTCTTTTAAATTATTTTTTTCAAGTTATCCGCGCAATGTGCTGGTCGAAATATAGTTTTCATTATAAAGGAAAAAATAATAAATAAAATAAAGGGTATATCAAACAAACGAAAACCAAGTTTGAGAGGGGCTAGTATAATGTGTCAACCAATATGCAACAAATTCTTTTATCTTCTGTTCTAATTGAGAACAAATATTACGCTAATATTTGAAACAACATATACATTCAATGGAACCAAATTCCTTGTATAATCAATGTACTTGTCGTTATCAACTTATCATATTGCTTCCGTTGCTTGCTTCCTTTCCTCAGCTTCAGCTTTAATCCAGGCAGCCTAGAAAGCAAGAAAAAAAACAGGCAAATAGCACATAGTCAATAACTTTGAGCAATTGTCATTTAAAATCAGAAAAGCAAAAAAATAAAAAAAATACATTAGAATGGGAACACTAAGCTAACCTTGTCTTGTTCAAGCTTGGAGACACCAGGCTTCATGGAGTTTCCTAAGCTCAGTCCTCCCCAGGCTTCTTCCAACTCTCTCTCCCTTGCCTTGCGTCGAGCAACAGAAAAACTAATTGGATTATCTTGCTGTTGAGCAGCAGCAGCAGCAGCCATCTTTTCCCTCTCAAGTCTGGATTTATGTTTAACCAAAACTTGGTCCAGACCACCACCACCTTCTTCATTTGTCTCCAAATGGTTGTTTCGGTGACTTTTCTTAACTTCGCCCCATTCATCCCCGATCTTGATTTTCTCCTTCTCTAGTCTAGATACGCGCTTAACCAAAACTTTATCCAAACTCTCACAATCCGCCACATTAGTTGCTCCGTGACTCTTTCTTTGTCTGTAGTTTTCGACCCGGCTTCCCTGTGATAAAACCTGCAACTTCTCTCTTTCCAATCTGTGTACTGGCTTTACCAAAATTTTCTCCAACCCGTCTTTGTTTTCCTCTATAATATTCAAATTTATATTTTCTTTCGTGTCTAATGCTTCACCAGAAGAAAAGGTCGATTTCAAACTTTTGTTCTCATTGGCTGTTCTCTTTCTGGCTTCCTGAACTTCCTTTTCAAGTCTTGAGACATGTTTCACCAAGACCTTGTCTAAGCCTGGTACTTCTGTGTGATCTTTTTGACCTCTAGGCATGCCACTTGATGCTCCTAGCATTTCCTTTGCTGACTTAATCTTTGCTTCATTGATCTCTTTCTCTAATTTTGAATAATTCTTCTTCACCAGAATACTTCCCAAATCAGGTATGGACTCTGATGGAGTTCCATCAACAGATTTACAAGAGCTATCCTTACCTAATTTTGTTTCATTCCTATGGTTTTTCTTGGCTTCACAAACCTCTCTTTCAAGTCTTGTCATGTGCTTAACTAAAAATTTATCTAGGCTTGGTAATTCTGACTCACCTTGATCCTTTCTCGATGTTCCATCCAAGGCTGACTTCCGCAATCCCAATGACGACATTCTTCTTGATGGAAAATTAATTACTGGGTTGGGCTGCTTGGTATTCTGCACTTCAGCCAAGGCAGCATTTAAACCATAAGTTGCAACTATAGTTGCCAGAGAAGAAAGTGCATCTTCTTGCAAGCATTTTAACCGCTCAATCATCATATCCACAAGTTTTATTCTATTTTCAAGAGACAGTCTCTTCCTACTTTTCCTCTCAATAATACCTGGAAATGATATTTTGGAATCCAGGTCTTCGGACTTTAACTCACTTTTTTGGGACACTGGGTCTAACTCAGGCTCAGATTCATTCTCGGAAGAGAGCTCAGTTAAGTCCTGATGACTTTCATCTGTATCAGGGTGTTCGCTAATTTTTTTCAGAAGTTCTTTGAATTCTTCTTTACTAAATGAAGGGCGTCTTGCAAGCTTTGTAAACGCAGTTTTGACTGCAGCAGCGACTTCTTTGTCTACATCAAAGGCAGTTTCAAAAGATGCAGTAAATGTATGCATAGATGATCCTTCTCCATTAATAGAGGGTGTCTCTATTTGACAATGCTTCTTTGGACAATCGGGCAAGTCAAACATAATAACACCCATAGCCTCAGCTGCCTCGAAAGCTTCCGTTGCACTTTTTTCTGCCTTTAATAGTTGAGCTTCTGCTTCATCACTAGGAATCCTGAAAACACCAATAAAATTGTAGGTTGTCAGTTTTCACTTCTGATTACAAATTTGTCACATAATTTTCAATTGGTTTCCTGTTTTCAAAGATTTGTAAAATCATTTTCTTAAATTAAACCGACAACTAATGTCCAGCCTATTTTATTTGCATAAAGCTTTACCTCGCGGCACGTAAAATTCGGCACCAAGATGCCTCCACCAAAGCAGCTCTTCGAGCCTCCATTGCCTTGTGTGCCGCTTCTCTAGCTGCCATTTTCTCCCTCAATACTCTTGAATAATGCGGGTTAGAATTACCAAGAGTCTGATCAAGCGTCAAATTCAGTCCATCTACTTCCTGAATTTGAGAAACACGTATATCAGCATTTGAATTCACAAATCAGAAACAATATACTATTACTAACTACGACTACAATATGAACAGTTTATGACTAAACCTGAAGCATTTTAATTTTCCTCTCCAAGAAGGAATCCACTTTTTTGCGCGGAAACCAGTTAATCGGAGAAGTTTTCCGGCGTGGAGGTTTCCTGATTTGTGATGATATCTTTTTCAAACCACTTGATGTAGATTGGCCTAATTCCTTCAATTTATTCTGCACAATTCATTAAAACACACTGAAAATTACTATTGTTTGAGCGAAACTATTTATCTACAGATTAAACCATCTATTTAGTCCCTAAACTATCAACATCTCTCCAATTTAGCTATATAAATATAACAAATAATCGCTAAAGTATATCACAAAATCAATGGTTTATTGTTATGTATATTACATTCTTTTCGTGGAAAAAAAAATCATAGAAAATCTATAACATACTATGATCTATATCCGGATTCACTGAACAATTGAGACTCATCAATATCAATTTAGGGTTTTGAATCAGTAAACAAGGAATGCAACAAAAAAAAATCATAAAAATTAATATTTAAGGAACGTTGGAATCGTAGGGTTACCTTTCCGATCTTGGATCTGACGGACGAGGTAGGAGAACGAGAAAGAGGAGGAGAGTCGGAATCGGGGGAGTGATTCGTTGACGGAGAATTGCACGCAAATTCATCCATTGTTGAAAATTCTGATTACTTCTGAAATAACCGAAAGATTGAAGAACACGAAAATGATAATGTATTTGATTTTCAGATTTGAGAATGAAGAGAACGATGGATTTACGCAGACAGAGTAACGGAGAAACTTTGGCTATATTGATGAAATGAGGATTCGAATAATAGCCGTTACATTACATTTCAGACAACGGCTATTTCCTTTTATTTATTATTGCAAATATTTTTATTTTTCATGTTTTATTATTGAATTTATTTATTTAAATTTGGAGTTGCAGTCAAAAAATTAGAGTTTAGTATTAAAACTACAAAGTATAAACAAATCACAATCAATTTGTGAATCTAAAGGTAACATAATCGCAACCAAAAGTTTTTAATGGCATGACGGTTGTGATTGATTGACACCGTCAAAAAAAACTTATAATTATAATATATATAAATTAAATTTTTATATTTAAAATTCAATTGTCAAAACAAAGTTAAACTTTTGGTCTAAACCTTCAAATGATAATTCAGATAATCAAATGATTTAAAGAGGACATGTTTAGAATATATTTTGAATTTGATTGATCACTAAAATTGTAGGATGTTACAGTTTAATCTCTCACATTATCAATATTTTAAAACAGTCCTTGAAATTGTAAAATTGGAAAAATCGCTTAAAAGTGATGTGAGAGATTCTTATAACATTCTAAACATTCATGTCAAAATTTATTCAAAAATGTAAAGAATACACAAAAGTTTACTTAAAAGTGGGATCAAAATTGATGACGGAAAATATTTGAGGGACTATAACTTAATGAAAAAATTTAGAGAGACTAAAAAGCAAAATTTGATCGTTTTAGCGTATGTTTGGGGTTTGTTTCGATGGAGGATTTTGAAAGGTAGACGAGAACTTACTTTTATTTTTAAGGCTTTAATATGTGTTTCGTCCTTGCAATTAGGCGTCAATTAAAAATTGGTCTCTTTAATCGCTAATCCTGGCAATTTACCTTTGCATTGTTTAATCATTTAAAATTTCGTCCCTCTCCCCACTTAATCACTGCCATGTCACTAATTTGATGACGTGGCAATCACTGCCACACATGAAATTTCAATTTTACCCCTGGATTTCCAATTCTTTCTTCCATCTTCTTTCCCCTTCTTAAGGGCAAAATTGGAATTTCATGTGTGGCAGTGATTAAGTTGGTCAAAGGACGAAATTTTAAATGATTAAACAATACAAGGGTAAATTGCTAGGATTAGCAATTACAGGGACCAATTTTTAAATGACGCCTAATTCCAAAGACGAAATACATATTAAAGCCTATTTTTAAATTACGAACTCAATAAAATATTTTAAGAAAAATGGAATTGAAGTACCATACGGTCATTTATCATTTTAGAAATATCAAATATATTTCAAAATATAGATTTAGTCCTCTAGAGTCATTCAAACATATTTTTAGGCTTCTTTTGCATGTTTAGATGGAAAGGGAGGGGGAACTTTGAAAAGAAAAGAAAAATAATAATCAAGTCAAATAAATAGAAGAATTTGAGAGAGGATGGTTTTGCGGTTTATTTTTCTTCATAATACAAAATCCTCCTACTTTAAGAAAACTCAAATTTTAGAAGAGGATTTTGAAGAATTTATATGAATCATTCAAATTCAATCTACGTTGTTATGATATTCTTAAAATTTAAAATATATTAATCATAAACATTAATTTATTTTCTAAAAAATTATCCTCTCAAAAAATGTGAAAATTTTCTCAATTTTCCCTTCTCTTCAAACTCTCAAACAAATGTTAAATGATAATTTTTTATACGAATCATACCAAATTCCTCTCTAAAATAATATAACTCATTTGGTATTCTCTGAAAATCATCAATGGACTCCAATTCATAAGAATAAAATCTCGTTTTGATAGGAACAAACCCCCTTATTCAAATTGAGGGACACTATCATTTCTTCCATTTTCCCTTCTCCATTTACTCAAAGTCCTCTCCTCCCCCTCCAAACTTACAAAAGCCTTGATATCACAATCACAATAAAACTTTTGCAAAATCAATTTTGTCAAATATACCGTATTACGAAACAAGCATTTAGAGTGCATCAACCACTTACACCAGCGTCATGGTTTGCTTCTTTTATTTTCATGAAAAAGATGGGAGCCTCTCATCATTTGCAATTCTAGTCATATGTTTAGCCTACACCATATGAAATCCCTCCAAACCAAAAACCAAATTAATATGAAACTTATATGCTACTATAAAAATCAACAACCATGACTGACAAAGTGACAAGGCATAAGAAAGTGTAAAACGACCGTGATACCAGACATAATAGATGGAACATCATGAATACCACGGTGAGATACCTTCTACTATATCACGAGTGACTATAAAACGATATTCGGAAGAGATGAAATTCGATTTCTCACCAAATATATGGTCAGGTTCAATATAAAAAGTTCACTCCGTCTAAGGCGGATGAATGTTTTCATCAATGGCCAATTCTCACCCGTCAAGTTCATTTTGAATTTTTGTAGATCTTATAATTTACCTAGATTTCAATGGGCAATTTCTATGTAAAAATACAGGAAGGTTACATGAGGTAAACTTCAATGGTACATAATAGATAGTTACAGAAACTTCTTCAGAAGTTCTGAGTATGAAAATGAACTGTTGTGAAGATAATGAATTTCCAAGTTCTTTCAATCCTCTTTTCAATCACCTCACACATAGCTTCTCAGGAAGCTACCATGTCAGATAAGAGACAAATTCTAAGTATTTCTTGAACTGTTGCTGTGAAAGTGTGGATCAGGCTCATCCTACAATTAAGGTTATGTGCAAAACGAAAGTGAAAACCAAGAACAAATTATTCTATTCAAATCTCCATGTTCAAATGCTAATAAGTAACTAAGTATACAGTACATGTCATGAACAAACCTGAAGGCTATATCCAAAAGTGGTTGTCGGACGATACTCCAATTGCCCTCCCTACATGAACCAACCCATAGTTAGCAAACTTGTATCGTATAATTAATGTTAATTAATATAATTTCCCAATAATTTCATAGGAAAGTACTCTACCATCCCATGAATGCTTTGCTGTGTTCCAAAATACCCATCATGGCTCGGAGCCATAGAATTCAATGGACCCTACAACGATATGAATATCAATAAATAAATAATCTTATTCCTTTATAATTAATAATTAATTATATAACATAATCGTATCAGAAGATTATATTCATGATTAGGACAACAGACAACTTACCAGGCCTTGCATGCTGTGTTGATTAACATAGTAACCATCATGAGGTGGCTCCATTAAATTCAACTGTACATGCTACAGAAACCAAAATTACAATATTAAGCATTACCTTTAGTTCTTAAGATACAGAACATTGTAATCATTTGTTGGTTAACATGTAAATTTACCAGTCCTTGCACATTCTGCTGAGTACCATAATATCCATTAAGGGCAATTGCATCCGAGCTAAGATTATCCTAAAAGAATGAAAGCACATGTTGCATGAAGCGCATGCTATGGATCTCTTTTCAGCCTTGATGCAATGCAATTCAGTAGGTATTCATGAAAATAGAAATGCAATTCTCAAGAGAATGGATGTACCATGCTTATTTGTATAATCTAAAACAGAACATGAATGAAAAAGAGGAAACACAAACCATTTGCTGCAGGGTATCTTGAGCGTCGACAAGTACAGGACTCTGCTCTTGTTGCACCTATAAAGTGATTCTCGGATCAATTTCCTGATCTTTTAAATGCTAGATAGCCAAAACAACTTAACACTCAAGCACAACAACCAAATTACTAGAACTGACCTTTCGTTTCCTAGTTGTGTTCCTCTTCTTACTTGGTTTTGAAGCAAGGGTACTCTGATATTCTTCTGCTTCGCGAAGACTGTAACCATTGTTGCCAGTTTCTGCACCATTGTCGTTAGAGTTATTTACAAGTACACAGTTCTTCAAAGCATCAACAATTGCGCGCAAAGCAACATTATAACTTTCTTCGGAGGATGATCCTTCTTCACTCAACGCAATACTCCGTTTGCATAAATCATTATAACGTTGAGGCCTAGTTTGTATCCTTTGTGTCCTATCTACTACAGGTTCCCTAATTTTGGCATCTTTGGTCCATCTCCTCATGATATAATGAGTTGGAACACTTGAACAACCGCAACGTTGGAGAACACTCAATGCATGCCTGCAAAGGAAACCTTTATATTGGAACAATCGACAGAAGCAAGAGACCTCTGAGCTCAACTCGTTCCAAGTTACCAAAAACTCTTCATCCTTCTCATAATCTTGAACTATATATCTCACAACAGTTCCATCTCCAACCTCTGTCCTAGATTGACATCCAGCTACACCCAACACTTCAACTTGGAATTTCTTAAATATTGCATGTGTATAAATTGTTGACATTTGTTTTTCCCAAGGTGAAGGAGATTTAAGTGCAGGCTGTTTGTGCAATGTATCAAAATCTGCAATGTCTTCCTCATCATACCTATTCAGAAGAATTAACCTATACTGTTTCACAAACTCTTTAAGGGTGATTTTCTTATGAATGTATTTGTCAAAAAAAGAGTTCATACTTTCGGAACGTTGAGGTGTGGACATTCCAGCTAAAAAGACATCTCCCATGTACGTCGGTACCCACTTTTTCCGGTCTTCGTACAATGAGTGAAACCAAACATCATCATGGAGTTCAAATATAGTCACTATTTCCCACCATCTCATGTCAAACTGTTCATCTGTCCAAGA
>Ga0099826_10002770_pt1 | contig 11506 bp, 13 predicted proteins | sample Mtrugardesep15_FD_76830 | JGI IMG/M metagenome (GOLD analysis project Ga0099826, IMG submission 76830) | Root nodule microbial communities of legume samples collected from California, USA - M. trunc garden sep15 | ecosystem: Host-associated > Plants > Roots > Nodule | place: USA: California...
GCACACTTACTGCTAATGCTCCCGAAAATGTCTTTGATTAAATCAGCTTAATATTTAACGCAGCCTCATACCCTCTAAATACTGATACTAAGAAATAAAACATATGCAACTACAACTAGTCTAGCGTCATAAATGCAGAAAAAAAATTCGAATACAGCCCATCAAACTCTCAGTACTAAAACTGAGAAATCAAATGCCATGTGTGCAACTGGGACTAATCTTAGCATGATTAATGCAAATAAAATCAGACACAACATGTTGTAGTTGAATTTAAACAAAGGAAATCAGCATATAAGAGAAATCTGGTAGAAAATCCCACATTCCTTGACGATAACATCATAACAAGATTGGTAAAAAAAAATCATAATAAGCTTTCGAAAGAAAAAAAATAACAAGCGCAAACTAATACATAGAACTTCCAATTTTAATATGGCTAAGAAATACCTGGTAATTCTCCAACAGTGGTACTGCAAGCAAACTTCTTCTGAAGTTCTGATGCTAATGCGTCAGCATCTATAAGAAATGATTCCATGCCGGATAGTTTGGTTACCTTCTTGTTGCCTTGCCGCCTTTCTGTCAGTATCTGAATTGTTTTTAGCGCACCTTTACGAACTACAGATTCATTCCCTCTTGTCACAACATGGTGAGGTTGCATTCGGTTCACAAATGTTTGCCCTAAATCTTTTTTGTGAATTTCTGTAGGATACGTAGTTCCTTTTTTAATAGCCCCCTTAAATAGTGCATCACATAATATTGCATCTAGAACCACAAGAGATTTATTTGTTGGTTTCACAAGATTTTGTTTTTCAACGTATGCGAAGACAATATCAGTGGCTTCAGAAACAGTATAAAGTTTGCCTGTATCAGCTCCTACAGATGAAAATATGGGATTGACATGTACACTTGGCTTGTAGATTTCAGCCACTTCCAGAGTTTTGGACGAACGAGTTTCATTGACAGATTGAACACTGGACTGGTCAGGTTTCTCCGCTGGCCTTTTTTCAGGCTTAAAGGATGAATAATCAGCGTGTTTTCGGTTAACTGAAAATAGCACGACTTCTTTTTTATGCTTGTCTTCTTTCACTGATATCTGTTCAAAATCCAAATCTACGTTAAGAAAGAACCCAGAAATTACATTGCAATAAGTTCAATGCATGAACAAATGATCAGAAAGAAAATTAAAACGTCAATAAATTTTGCTCACACTGTACACAAAATGGACATGCATTTTATATCTATTTTAATAATTCATTTGCGCTCTGATGCAAATTATGTTTACAGCATGATAGGACCCAAACAGAAATGGAAAATTATATTGAATCTGAAGATACAACTTCTTACAACCAGAGAATAGCCTTTGTTAATTCACTAAACTGAACTGCTAAAGAGGAAAAATTGCAACGAAATAGAGCTGTGGCTCCTTGGAAGATGATGAACAATAACAAAACATTAAAAGATAAAGCCAATTCTGGGAGAGAACCAACTGTTCTACACGTCCCCAAAATCACCCAAACCACATGTTAATTCTTACAAGTTACATGCCTCCCGAAGTCCATTACGACCCCAATTAAACTCTCTTTGATTGCCGAATCAATTCCCACCCACTTCCCCTATGCCGTGTGTTCTACTCTATTATATTGCATTCCATTTTGAGTGAGTACTTTTCAATATTTCCCACACTATCCTCCTGAAGATATGTCTAACAGAGCAATCCATTTGCCAAATTTTTTTTATAGTTGTGGCCTGGCTTACTTATTTTATATCTAACATGCTTAGGAAGTTAGTTCTTCAACTGTTTCAAGCTCCTATCTCAATACTATACCAGCAAAATGGTATACCTTTAACCATAGGAGCTTAGCTTACATATCTAACATGCTAAAGTAGTGACAATTCTCAAAGTTCCCAAAAGCTACAGTTAGTTCATCCTAACAGAATAAAATATCAGTTGTTATGCATACAGGGAAAATTGGACAAATCAAACAAATCCAGAGACTAGGAAAAACATAAGACAACAATTTTGATATCAGAATTACTATTAGGTCAAGTAAGAAAAAAATATATATTGCAAAGCAACGAAGCTGTCAGAACAAGACCCAATTTACAAAGACTACAAGCTGGAAGAGACCTATCTCAGCACATTCTAGGTTTTAAGTTCATACACATCAAAAGTTCTGCGGACAATATTTGCAAGCTTCTATTTACCATGGTTATCAATTCAAATCATTAACTAAATGGCATTTTTTCTGAATCATGAATCAAATCTTATTATGAATCGTAAGATGCATTGACAATAAAAATACGTCACTTTTTTAAGTTAAAAAATAGGTAACATAGCAAATTATAAGTTTTATATATCATACATGAACCTCAAAATAATTCAAGATTCAAGTAATATATCAAATGGCGAGAAGTGGTTGCTTATACGAAGTTGACGAAAGAAGTGGTTGGCTGCACTAAGTTTAGGTGGTGGTTGATTAGATTGAATCGAACGAATCTGGGTTCATCATAGTGAGTTGTGATTCACCATAATGACTCGTGATTAAAGATGGAATTCATTTATGTCCAAAAAGATACTAGAGATTTGTATCGAATGAGTTCAATTTTGTATCAAATAGAGATACACCGTGCATGTACTCTAAGATACTAATAACCATGCTATTTACAATTCTAATTTCCTAGAAAATAGAAGTAGATGACAATGACATACCAATCCAGAGGAGGCTTTTGCTTGTAACCACTTAGCTAACTTCTTGTAGGATGACTTCTTGATGTCTAAAGTTATTCCTGAAGGCCTACATGGCAATACATGATTTGACCTACAATGCCCGAAAATAAATGTTATATTATCAGTGGACATAAATTTGAACGTTTAGGTCAGCACTCACTAACTATAAGTGAATGTACAATACGATCTGAAATTAATTTAAGTGGAAGAAAAAAAATGCTAATTACACTAATGCACATTAGTAGCACTAATATGCAGCAAGTATTCCTTACTTATCATCAAATGACAATAACTTCCTTTTACATGATATTTTTACAATTATAGTCAAAGGCTAACAGGTACACCTAAGACGCTTTTAAGAATACATAAATGGAAATTACTAAATAAAAAATACAGCTCTGTATTTTTCTCATGTATTACTGCCGTACATTCCATATATTAAATACTGTTAATTTTTAAATTCCTTAACAAGTTCCCTGAAAAATTCATTAGCTAAACCCTTCATATTCAATGGTAATAATTTTCTACTTTTCTTAATATACCAGCACTTTCAGCACTTAAAACTAAACTCTTGTCATGCAACAATTTAATATTTGTTCAGCCATAATATGCAAACATATTATTATTTTTTATTTATAAAAGAAATGCCCAAACTGTTTATCAGTATATGCATAAACAAGTTGAAAAATCACTAGTTCACTACCAAAGCTCCCATGACCTCATTCAATTAAAAGTATGCTTCACAGTTGTCATATTATGGCGAACTATGTTACTGAACCAAATTTTGAAGGAAAAAAATATAAACCAAGCCTAATCATCAAACAAAATACTGATTTGCAGGACTGCAGAATTTTTCAGTCAGCCAAAATCCCAGGAGAGAGGGAGAGGGAGATTTAGTCCTACCATAGAGTGCTTCCAGGAATGGGAAGGTCTTTATCCTTCAATGTTGTATGCAGTGCTTGCAAAAGGCACTTGTCTAGAAGCAAATCTACATCTGATGTTGATAGAGTAGGTTGGTCATTAGTCGAACCACTATCAGATAACTTCAAATCACCCATGCCAGCAGTTGCTTCATCTGCCGTATTTTCATCATTGTTTTGTGTTGTCAAAGCATGGCTGGAGTCAGCTGATAACTCATTTGCATCAAGAGATCCCTCTGCTTCATCGCTTTTTGTGTTGTTTTGTTGGTCAATGGATGTCTCACAAGCAGCCTCAGTCAAATCAGAATCATCAGACGGCGATGATAGTAAAGAAGGATGACCAAACACAACATCTTCCAAAAAACCTGCATTAGGTACGTAACGGCCCTCAACTGATTCCCTACAAATTCAACCAACAGTAAAAATAAATAAATTAATAATTTGAATTTCTGAAAGATTTGTAAACACTGTCTAGTTGAACAATGTTATCGATTGCAGATGGCGGACCATGGTTGGAAACCATATTTCCTTAAAATCAAATTTAAGCACCCTTATTTGTTATAAAACACCATGGCGCCACCATCCTTCACAAATTGGCCAGGGTGGTTATAACAAAAACTGCTACCGCAGTCTGCCATGGCCAATATTTGACACCACTATTATTTGAACAATTAAGATCTAGTAATACTTGCCAAAGCAAATCACGATAATGATGAGTTATTCTCAATGCTTTTCCACGCAATCCGGCTTTCAATGCTTCAGCGCTGCTCATCGTGGTACTCCCAACCTTGACAAGAATAAATGCAACTTTAAGATACTTCCAGCTTTCAAGCATCAATTTACAGGAAACAATCAATGTAAATAATTAATACCGCAATGGGAGCAGGATTTTCGGGCACTTTCACCGCCCATGTTTCCCCAGCCGCAAATGATGGAAGACCTTCAGGAGGCACAAGTATACCAGGGAACATCAAGTCAGCTCCACCTATAACATATCGAGAAACCTCGCCACCCTTGAGTGTGAAAGCTGGCAGCAGCTCAGGAACCATCCATAGAGCATAAACTACAACGACACATTTGAATTGATGAGTTTAGTTCTTAACCTATCTATCTATTCTATGAAAAAATCTTGCCCTAGAGCATAAACTACAACGACGCCATTTGAATTCAATATTGAGTTTAGTTGCATTCGGTCATGAATCTTATGACAATTAGAGAGTTTGTTACTTTCTAGTAGCCATAGTTTGCTGTATATATAGATCTAGATGGTAGATATAAACTACCAGAGAGAAATGAGAGAACTCTCATATTGAACATTATCCTGTGCAAAAAGAATAATTCAGTTAAAATGAGGTTTATATCTACCATCTATATTTATATATACAGCAAACCGTAGCTACTTCGAAATAAAAAAAATAAAAATAAAAACTCTAACTATCATAACCAAATGCACATCTAGCTCTTACATCTGTAGTAAACACATGGCAAAATTTCATACATCTGTTTCTCACAATTTTTAACTGCAAGGATCTTTATTACTTTAATATTTAAACATAAAGGAATCCTATTCATTTTCATTTCCAAAAAATAAAAAATACAAAAGCCAAATCTACCTGTTGGAAAAATATCTGAACCGCGACCATCAATGTCAAAAAACACAGGAAAACCTCCCTCCACAGCATAGACATGAACCCGGGTTTGAAACTTGGCCACTGTTATCTCCGTCTGGTATTAATGTTAATATATTTAAGTTAGCTGATTAGCATTAATCAATTAATACAAAAGATGAAAACTTAAGATCTATGTAACATAGTGATAAGCATTCGAGCAATTCAAAAGCACTCCCGTCAATTAAAAGCTTGCTATCAAGAAGGAAGGACTAAGTCACTTAAATACTCTACCTAACATCTCAAATTACTCAATGTAGGACTTGGATACCCCATAATACTCAGGTAGATATCACACTTACACCCTAGATTGAAAGTGTGTCTGGTGTCCAACACATGTCATTGCCCGATATAAACACGATAACAACACGTGTTTATGATCAATCACTTTCATTTTCTTAAACTATTAATGCCATCTTCATGTCTTTGTCTAGTGCACGTGTCCCGAAATGTGTGACTCGTTGTCACCTTGACTCACTAAATGTATCAAAATTACTAACACATCCCTACGTGTCTCTTTTGTTAATAATTTTATGGGTCATGTTACCTTTTGTTAAGCAACCTAAAAAGAGCAATTTTGCATTGGAAAACATAATTAAAAAGTTGAATGCACGACTTTTGATATATGTATTTCTATAATAAGTTTCTTAACATGTGCCCTTGTGGGCACAAGTTAGCATTTGCCTAATTTTATATATCAAATTGACTAACAAAAGAGACATATGAGAACTTAGCTAACTATTGAAAAACACATTCGAGAACCAAAATGACTAACTAACCAAACACACATTTAGGTATATATTTTCAATTCTAACACATTCAAATACTATTATGATAGCGCGTCCCACATTTGAGGAATGCCATGAACTATATCTTTTCATCATTTTAATTGGTAAAATCAATGTGGGTCCTACACTTTAAAAATGGGTTTGCGGGCGCGATGAAAAGAAAGTGTTGATAGCCCTGAGTCTAAAGTTCTTTATACCAATCTACCTCATTCTTACAAAATCGAGCTAAGTGGGCTTGAGAGTCTCCCAATACTATGTGTGGTGCATCATAGCTCAACGATTAGGTTAGAAAAAATGGAAATAAATAGGAAATAGAGACGATACCTTAGGAGGAAGTAAAACATCTAGGTCGGAATCAGAAGCTCTTGGGAACTTGTCTTTAACGGTTCGTTTAAGCTTTTTTCTGTCGGCACCGGAGAGTCTTTGTTGAGACTTTGCTTCCACCGCCTTCTTGAACATCTTCCTTCAATTCTCAATGCAACCTCGCACTTTGCGTTTGCGTTGATGCTGGTATGATACGACGAATATTGCCAATGCGTGAGAACAATCTAGATGGTTTCCTTCTATTGTCAAATAAACAAACGAGAGAAACAAGCCACGTTTTAACCTGCACTCCATATAAATTTTAACTAATCAAGAAGAGTGTGTTGAAAAATGTGTTTTAAAATGTGTGTTGTTAGCATTCTTCTAAATAAATCAAAAAAAAAAACTACCTAAATAAGTTAGGGGTGTGGGATTTGGTTCAATTTTATAGTTAAAAGTCATTCGAACCACAAGATAAAAAAAATGTGATTTGGTTCGGCTTAAGTGACTTTTAAAATAAAATATGAACCAAACTAAATCAATCAAATGCGGTTTGGGTTGAATTGGTTGGTTCAAGGCCCATTTGTTATAGATTAAAATAAAAGTGATTTTGATATAAAATAATTTATAGATTATGAGCCTGTTTGTTATAACTTTTTAAAGAAAAAAAATAACTTTTTTTAAACAAATAATCACTTTTAAGAATTTTGCATCCGTTTGTTACAGATTTTTAAAAAAATTAGAATCTACAAAAAATCTAAAAACAGCTTCAAATGAGAAGCTATTTTTTTAGAGGAGAGAGAAAATATGATTTAAAATATTAAACTAATTTTGTAACAAAAATCCCTTTTATATAAATGTATCCAAACAAACTAAATTATTTGTTTAAAAAATATGATTTTTGTTACGGTAAACAAACACGAAATAGATTCTGATTTTTCATAAAATCTCTAAAATATAATCTCTAAATTATTTTATGTCAAAATCACTTTTATTTTAATCCGTAACAAACGGACCCTATATTTTATAGATTTTATAAAGAATCAGAATCATTTTTGCGTTTGTTTACCGTAATAAAAGGATTTTTTGTTACAAAATTAGTTCAGAGCCCGTTTGTTATAACTTTTTTAAGAAAAAAAAAACATTTTTTTAAACAAAAAATCACTTTTAAGAGTTTTGCATCCGTTTGTTACAAATATTTAAAAAAAATCAGAATATTAAAAAAATATAAAAACAGCTTCAAATGAGAAGTTGTTAAGAGCAGCTTCTCAAAAAATAGATTTTTTTAGAGGAGAGAGAAAATATGATTTAAAATATTGAACTAATTTTGTGACAAAAAATCTCTTTTATATAGTTCTAACCAAGAAAACTAGATTATTTGTTTAAAAAAAGTGATTTTTGTTACGGTAACCAAACACAAAATAAATTCTGTTTTTTCAAAAAATCTCTAAATTATTTTATGTCAAAATCACTTTTATTTTAATCCGTAACAAACGGACCTTCAATCTTTTAAATAATCTTTTCTCTCTCTCCTTTAAAAAAAATCTATTTTTTGAGAAGCTGCTTTTAACAGCTTCTCATTTGAAGCTGTTTTTAGATTTTTTTTAGATTATGATTTTTTTTAAATCTGTAACAAACGGATGCAATATTCTCAAAAGTGGTTTTTTTTAAAAAATAAATGATTTTTTTCTTAAAAAAATATAACAAACGAGCTCTCAGTTTTGATCAAGAAAATGACAAAAAATTCTTTCCAATATTAAAATCAAATTTTTTTAAGGAAATATTAAAATCAATTTAAAAAGCTAAAACAAAATATATTTCCAACAATATTTTAACAATATAGACCAAATTAAAAACGTGGACAGAACATAATCATATTCTTTAGGAAATACAAAAGATTAACTTGTTATAATTAAATAACTTAAAAACTTTCCTAATTTAACCAAAAATATGTTAGTTTAAACTCGTGAGAACATGTAACCCAAAAAAAAAAAAAACCGTGGGAACAAGAAATTATTGAAAAAGTATATGTTTGTTTTGAAGGGATAATTGAAAAAGTATATTAGTTTTTTCTTTGACATTTTATTTATTTTTGAAGAAGATTTTATTTTTTATTTTTTTTGACATTTTATATTAAACATATAAATTGAATACTATAAGCTCAAAATTTTGTATTGTTAAAATAGTGACTAAATATTTATTGATACGTGAGTCGATCAAGAGATTGACTCTATAGATGACATCAACCAACATTGCATTTGAGTCTCTGTCTAGGAAGTTCTCTATTAGTCGTTGTTGGCTTGATGAAGAAGTTTTGATCATATTTTAACTTTCGGGTTGAGTTAATAATTGATTTAATTTGGGCGTAGCTAAGAACACTATCATTATTGACCTTATAATTTTAGAATTATGCTCTTTATCCAACAAAATTCACTCCCATTCAACGGAAATGACGATAATACCTCGACGTTAGTTAACTCATGCTGTGTGAGTTAACTAACACACCTTATATACTCTGCGTCACTTAAGTCACGCTGCGTGATTTAAGTCATTTAACAGTAACACAACAACATTTTCCCTTAATTTTCTAAACTTTTCAAATACAAATTTTTTCCCTCCAATTGCGATTTTCATCATTCTTGCGTCATTCAAAGCCAATTTCTCCCACAATATCAAGTAAGTGATGATTATCCTACTTCATTGCATTTATTTGGTTTAAATTTTAGATTTTTTTTGAAGAAATTTAACATTTTTAGGTTTTTATAAATTTGGCTTGCATGTTAGTTTTTATGATTGTTAGTGATGAATTAACTTAGGAATTGTAGTTTAGATGTTGTTTAGAGTACAATGTGGTAGTTTAGGGTTTAGAAATTGTTAGATTACTTAGTTGTTTGAAAATTGCACTCTATGTGTTTGGTAAAATGTCTCAATGATTTATTTTATTTTTTGAATTGCTAATTATGAAATTAGTTAGAATATGGTTTGTTAATGTTGATTATAGTATGTTTGACTGCAATGTGGTAGTTTACGGATTGAAATGACACTGTCGAAATATAAGTGTTGTTGTTGAAAATGTCTCATTGATTTTTTGCTTTTTGGAATGTGCAGATATGTCTCGGAGGAATACGTCTCAGAGGCCGCCTGAGGAGAAGACTGACAGACTTAGGTTAGGGAGAGTGCAGTCCTCTACTAGTAGTGCACGGGGGGAGAAGGAAGCAGCACGACCTCCTTTAGTTGGCCGAGGGAGAGGGGGAGGCACGAGACTTGCGAGAGTTGATGTTGTTGGGGTCTCATCGTCATAGACGGGTCCATCCTAGATGGTGGACCCGACACAATATCAACAACAACATTACGAGAGGTATAAGCAGGTGTAAAATCATGCTTATTACGAGGAGCCTCGTCAGTATCATTTTGATGGGTATCAACAGCATCAATATCAGGCGTATCAGCAACATGATCAGCAGGATCAACCTGTTATTGAGTAGGAGCTGTCTAATGTTGAGCAGGAGAAGCCTCAGCACCAGAGGGGGAGAGGGGGTGTCAGTTGTGGAGTACGAGGCCGGACTGGATGGCTATGGAGGGGGGCCTTTTGAGGCCACGCTTTTACCTCACTTCAGTAGACACGTGGCATGCATGATATGGGTCGATGCCAATGTAAGTATATTTAATGTTAATTTTACTTATTTTAATGTTTATTTAACTTATTCTAATGATTATTTTACTTATTAACAGTGTGTTTGTTGTTTTTGTATTTCAGTTTCGAAAAAATCATAGGGTGAAAGGTATCTCGCACGGGAAGAAACTGACCCTATCTAACTTGTTTATGCCTCAGTCGGGAGAAGAAAACCAATGGTTTTGGAATGAAGTGAATGCTTCTGGTCTTACCCCCTCCTGAATACTGGGTACGAAAACATCTCTCACAGGTTCATTTGTGCCTTGTCAAAGAGATGGCATGAGGAGACCAACAACTTCCATCTACCTGTTGGGGAGATGACCATTACACTAGGTCATGTGGCATGTCTCCTTGGCATCCCCATCACTGGGAGGCTCCTTGATGATAGAGAGTTGACTCGTGAGGAGGGGATACAAATGTTGGAGGATGACATACTTTTTTACAGCGGAGGTTGCTGCTAAGGTGGTGCGAAGTTAAGGTGCTGCTCATGTCAGTTTTGGTAAACTGAAGATGCGCTACGAGCAACTATGGAATAAGTGTAATCAGCTGATGCAGCCTAACACATAGGAGGAGCATGCGGAGCAGGCTATAGTTAGGACCGCTTGCATTAAGGCGTTTTTCTTGCTCTTGCTTGGGTGGACCATTTTTGTCGGCAAGAACAGCAGAAGTGTTAATCCGTTGTGGCTACTTGCGATGCAATATATGGACGAGTTGGACAACTGGTCATGGGGCGGGATGGCACTTGCTTTCCTATATGAGAATCTATCTCTTACCTCCGACTCATATGTGGCCTCCTGTGGTGGTTACATGACCTTGCTTATGGTAATAATTGTTTTTCTTATTTTTTACTTATTGGATCGTAAATGTATAATTGTTTGTATAATACATGTGCTGATCTTTATGTTTGCAGGGATGAGTTTTCGCACACTTCAGGAACCTCCTTCCGAGGAATCATAATGATGCATACGACCCTGCTCTTTCCCCGCTTGTGGATAGATGGAAACCTGCCAGGGGATTTTATGATCCTGGACACTACAGAGATGCCATTGATATGTTGGAACATTCTCATGTCATATGGACGTCGTATGAGAGACGACGATGCGTGACACCCTTTCAGGACATATGTTGGTACTTCGGATGGATCATGGCCGGCAGAGACAGAAGGGCCCGTCACTTGCCAGAGCGGGTTCTTAGGCAGTACGAGTATGTGCAGACTATTCACAGGCCTCATACAGACATTGGGCCTCTTGCGCCAGTGGACGTGGCTATGACATTAATGAAGTTTGCTCTACATGTCCTCAGCCAACAGGAGAGGGGTGATCTGGTGCCGAAGGCCAGGCCGTGGAGCCATTCTAGGGGGTACATGAGTTGGTTCTATAGAGCATCACATTCTATTGTGAACCTCCCTGCGGCCGTTCCTGACTACACAA
>Ga0099826_10002771_pt1 | contig 11504 bp, 9 predicted proteins | sample Mtrugardesep15_FD_76830 | JGI IMG/M metagenome (GOLD analysis project Ga0099826, IMG submission 76830) | Root nodule microbial communities of legume samples collected from California, USA - M. trunc garden sep15 | ecosystem: Host-associated > Plants > Roots > Nodule | place: USA: California...
CATAATAATAATAATCCGAAGGGAGAACACACTACTGGACATCAAATCAGGATAGAAGTCACTAGAGGCTGTAGTCCCTTTTAGAGAAGTCTTCTGCTGCCTTTTTCGGTTAGTTAGGTCTAGCTCCTGAGTAAAAGCCAGTAAGTAAGGTGCTAGACTGGCCCCTTGGTCTGGGTCTGGGTATAACTAGAGAATATTTATCTGCCTTTTTGGCGCTTTTTCGGCTTATTATTCCATATCTTTTAGGTAAGCGAATTGACCAGGACATGAAACACTCTAACAAGTTCAGATCTTTATCAACCAGATGGAGCGCTTTACTCTCTAGCAACGGGAATAGTTATAATATGTACATAAATTATGGCAGGATTATAAATTTGCCTTGAGCACAATACATAGGCAGGACCATGACATCATTTCATATCATTTTACTACTTTAAAAGAATAATTATGAAACTAGTTGTTCCAGAATAAAAGTAAAATTAAGAATAATTATCAAACACACAATCTATGATTTAGTATTAGAGGCTTCAAATCTGGTCATATCAAAGACACTAAAAGTAAAATGAGATGAAACACTTGTATAAAAAATGTGTGATGCACTGATGGACGTAGCAATTGATAGACAAAATATAGCAAAACACCAGTAGTAAATTAGTAATGAGCAAGGCATTGTGAGAAAATAAAGTTACCTTAATCTCTGCATCTGAATATGGTGCTTTCCTAAACCTGAAGTCCATCAGAAAGTTAAATTTAATGGCCAATCATGAAAGCAAAAGAAGCATTGCTAACTTTATTTGCAGATAGAACACAATTGTGTAAGAGTCTTCAAGCATTTACGAAGTTACAGTTTTAAGAAACTTTTTGGATACTGAAACTCCATTCACAAATACTGATCTTGCAAGTTGAAACTATCACTAAGTATCAGAATCACATACGTCTAAAGTACATAGTGTTTAAAATTAGATAGGTAATTGACAGCTCTGGATTTACCATATAAGCATATATCCAACCGTAGAGTACAAGGCATTTTCTTCACCAACACAGTTCTCATTTGTTATCTTTTCTATAATAATCTATAATGCAAACAGTTGTCTTAGATCTCAGCGAGTACCTGTCAAGACCCAAAACTGAGTAGTGATGTGATAATGCATAGTTTCCGCTCTCTCTAGGAGTTTCTCGATAATTAGTCCTCCTGTCTCTGTATGAATTATCAGTCTTCCAATACCAATCTTCTCTTTGGAAATGTTGATGATATGCGTTGGGACCATGTTCCCTCCAGCTTTCATACCCTCTTTTGAACTTATTCCTTTCTCTGTTAAACACGTTTTGCATACGCCTTATTCGTTCCTACAAAGAACAAATGGAAAATCACCTAGTGATGCAGAATAAAAGGGCATATTTATAGATTATTGTGTCATTTGTTTATTTTTTCTTCTCTTGTTTAAGAGATCTTTCATCGTTTTAAGTTTATCTCTAATAACTTGTATTGTTATTAGGAAAATATTACCATTTTAGAGATAATGATAGAAATGGTGCACACCCTGCTTGGACCAACCTTTTTTGCAGATTACACAAGGAGAGCAGTATAAATGGTTGATGCAACGCAGGCAATTACACCAACAATTAGTGAGAAGGAGGAGGTGTGACATGGGTCTTTGGAATTTGGATTCTCTCCATTGAAAATTTTCTCAATTTTTCTCCATTTTCAATCTTCACCATTTAAACACACCAACCACTTTTCTTTAAATTTAACTCTCGTCTTCTTTCTCATATTTGATGGTTGAGATTCCACTTGAGAAAAATTGAGAGAATTTTCAATGGAAAGATTCCAAATCCGGGTCTTTGATTAGTTAGCTGGGAATAGTTAGAAAAGTGGGTCACGGTGTTCACAAACAACAAGGGTTAAGAGGGGAGGACGGCGAGTGCTTTGTGAGAGAACTAGTGCCTTAAAGCATGAAAGTTGCATGTTCAGCAAAGTTTTAATCCAAGGGATCTTTCTCAATTTCTTTGTAACGAAATACCAATTCATATCAGTATCTAAAACTCAATAAGAGCGAAATACACTGCCTTAAATGTTTATTTTTCTGGTGAGACAAGAGGAGAACTCTTCCCTAAAGGAGTCCTGTCTCCAAGTTTACTGTTCTAGATCACCTAAGCTCAAGCTAAAAACTGCATTTCTTTCTGGCTTACGATAAAGCAGTAAAATTTGTCTTATTTCTAAAACATTGTGACTCAACCTTCCCACGACATTACAGCTACAACTAACAAGCAACAACCGAGCTTATCCTACTAAGTGGGATCGGCTACAAGGATGAAACAATGCCATAATGTTCTATCATATAGCATGTCTCTATTCAACTCATTAATCTCTAAATCTTTCTTAATCGTTTCTCATGTGGTTTTTCTAAGTTTTCCTCTATCTCAAGTGATTTGACTACCCTCCATCCGATCGACTCTCAGGACTACAAAATCTACAAGTCTTCTCTCCACATGCACAAACCACATAAGGCAAGTTTCAACTATCTTTTCTACCATAGGTGCTACCCCGAGGCCCAACTCTCTGTCTAATGTTATTCACATCTAATCCTATCTCATCTAGTCTTACTACACAACCAACGCAACATCCTCATCTCTACATTTAAAAATTGAACAATAATGCAATATAAAGTTGATAAGAAGATTAAAAAACTCACGACTCTCTCCATCTCTTCCTCGTACTCCTCTTGCATTCGTTTATTATGTTTTCTCCACGCCTCTTCCTGATAAGCTGTTCTATAAGAACTACTCTTTCCTTTCCATGCCTGAGTCCTGGTTACCTACGATTAAAAAGAGTTCATTTAAACACATAATAATTAAAAACCTAGATTCCTCATGTATGTATTCATTCAGGCTAAAATATAACAATTCATCAAAAACTGTTTAATCAAATAAATAAATACCTGGATAGAGAACCATTCAAGAGTTTTGCGCACCTGACCGAACTGAAAATTGAAATTAGGATAAAATTGTAGTTATTAAAATCGAATGAGAAAAACGAATCGAAGAGAAGAAGCTTACGTACGAGGAGAGTAGTGGTTGTGGCGGCAATTAGGCCGAAGAGAATAGCACCGGCAAGTCTGGGGTCTTTATCATCATCATCCTCTTTCTTCATTCTTCTTCTTCTTCTTCGTAAATTAAGTTGTTAGCATTCGATTCAACGATTATAAATGAAACCCAAACTAATGTGATTCTTGCCTGCACTTTTCCTTTCGTCGCTAGCGTTTATTCTCCGATTTACAATTTTTTAATTACAAACCCTCTCTCTCAGTCTCTCCTTTATTATTTATCTCCCTTTCTTTTCTACATTGTTGGTTAAATCCTAGATATTTATAAGTTATGTTATCCTTTTCCGGTAAAAATTCATGAATATTCAACTCTATTCTTTCAAACCCCTTGCTCTCGATCGAAATAGACTAAATAATGTAAAAAAATAAATAAATATGTTTTTGTTCCTATAAAATCAGAATTTTTTAAATTTAGTTTAATAGTTTTTTTAGTTCTTATAAAATTTTATTTTTAAATATGAGCACACTTTTCACGAACTATAATTTGTCAAGTTGGAGAGGACCACTCCTTAACAATTTTTTTTACGCATTTTAATGGTTGAAAATTCACCCAAATACATGAGGAGTTTAAGTTTCAAATCCCACCTCACACACTGCAACAAACTTGTCAATTGAACCGAGCTTTTACGAAGACAAAAGGAACATAAAATACCTTTTGCAACTCATTTTCAATTCTAATAAGTTAGTTTTTAAAAAATATTTTAGTTTGACATTTTTTATTTTATATTTAAAAGTTTACAGAAATTTTGATTCATTCACTAAGTACCTGTTTGGTACTGCGTTTGATACTCTCAAACGTGCGTTTATTTTTCAAAACGCGGTTTCACCAAAAAGTTAGGTGTTTGGATATTTGCTAAAGCAATTAAGCTAATCGTGAAAATAGTCCCAAACACAAGTTTTTAGGAAGCCACATATTGGAGCTTCTGCGGCAACACAGAAGCAATTTTACTTACCATATTACCCTTATATTATTCTCCAATTTCTTACACATCTTTTGCTTCACTACTTACCATTTTTTCTTCGTGAATGTTAAAGATGAACAGAGAGAAGATGGAAAAAAAACTTGTAAAAAAAACAAGGTTTAAATATGTCTTTCGTCCCCGTAAATATAGGTTATTTGAATTTTCATCCCTCAAGTTACTAATCCTTCCATATTGCCATTGCAAATATTAATCATTTGAAAAATGATTAATATTTATGATATAGCTTTTAATTCATTAAATTAAGTTTTAATAAAGGAAATTCAAATGGAATTAAAAAAAATTGGAAAATAGATAAAAAACCAAGTTAAAGTGCCACCTCATTAATTAATGCACAGTGAACTAATTTACACAGTCAAATGAGCTCAGAGTTTAAAACCAAAGAGTCTATAAATTATAGGGGGAATCTCTAAGTTTTTTTCTTTCTTCGAGGCTAAACCAGAAAAGCCCCAAATAACAGGGGTAAAAGCTTATTAACCCATATTTTTTTGATGGTTAGCGAGGTTTGAACCGACCTTGCATATATGCTTGTGTGAGTTTTACTAGTCTTTTTAGAAAAAAAGTTAGAGTTTGATTTTTTTATTAAGGAAGTTAAGAGTTTGATGACATGCACTTTCTGTCTTGGGCGGCGATGGCGGAGGAGGATTGTTTTCATCTTCGAAGATTAAATATTTATCCTCTAATGTCACTCTTTTTGGCTTTTGCCGTATGTTTTACTCATGAATAATAAAACAGTGACTGAACTAAACTTCTTTATTTTATAGGTGGATATGGAGAGTTTATCACCATGGTTGAAGGTAGTTTTAATTTTATATCTGTCTAGTCCTCCTGGATAGTGTTACAATATAAGGCAATGAGGAGTTTGTTTTAGGATATATGATTAGACGAGTATTGTCCTGCTTGTATTGGCCAGTTGATCATTGCTGATGATTCTGGAATTTCTACTTCGCATTTAATCTTCTTTTCCTAGGCTTAGGCCCTCTTTGTTAAAAAAATAATATATGATAATGAGGAGCTAATTAGTTAAGTTAGTTAGGATTATCTTGTATAAATACGAGGTTTTGAAGTTAGTGACAGGGAACTCTTGGAGAGATTCTCTCCTATTCTTTCTTATTTTCTTAATTCAATGGTTCTTTATGTTCTATTCAATTATTCGGTTCTACAATCAGTCAAATTTATTGGATCAATGGGTGGCACCATGGAGCATAGAGTGGAGGTTATGGAGTTGAAAGAAGGTTTGCGAGACATGTAAGGACAATAAGTTGAAAGACGAGGATAACGAGGAAATCGGGTTTGACATGGACAAGGAGGAATCTTGAATGACTGAAACATCGCGTTCTGGCTGCAACCAAGAACGAGAAGAGACTGCAACCCCTGTGACCAAGAAGAGTGTCAAAGAGATTGGCATATCTAAAAGGTTGATGGGTCAAGGGGTGAAAATACTCCATGGTGAGTTGAACAAGTTGGAGGCTTAACCTTCTCCAGAGATGATCTTGTCACAGCAGCAAGAAAACATTTATGAAGAAGACAAACCACCAAGAATCTTGGTCTCGGGTAAAAAAGTGAAGTGATGGGACTAGTCCAATGGGTTGGATGTAAGTAAAGCAAGAAATAAATTGAAAATCAGATTGGTCAGTGAAAACAATGCTGGAAAGACAAGAAAGAAGCAAAAATCAGTGCATAATTGCAGAAGCTGGAGTTTACTGCTCAGAGGAACTTTCCCCTATGGGAAAGATTTCCCTTCACTAGCAACAAATGTGGGTGTGCAATTGTTACCGAAATGTGCAGAAGAATGGGATATGAAACAAAATTTGATTCATCAAGCTCTCAACAGTGGGATACTGGAGGAGAATTTTTATCTTTATTCATTTTTGATTTGTTTTCAACGACCATTCGATAAAAACAATTTAGTAGATTTCAACTTTGAGGACAATGTTATTTTGAAGAAAGGTGTATTGTTAGGGTATAGATTTACGGGAAATTAGAGTAGTTAAGAGTGTTGTAGCAATTAGTTAGTTAGTTTGTTATGTGATTATTAGGTTGTTGTTAGCTTGTATTGTTGTTCCCTTATCCTCTATAAATAGAAGATTGGGATCAGTTTATTTGACTTTTAACTTAATCTTTTAGAAAACTGGAGAATTACAATGTCTCCCTTTCCTCTACTGTTCTTTCATCAAATCCTAACAGATAGTCATTTGCTTCACCCTCTATTTTTTTAGTCATTAAAATTATGGCGATGATATTTTGTTTGGTTTTGAAACTGAGCATTGCGTTTGCGCATTTTTATTTTCCCAATTAAGGACTCCATAAAGTTGTTTCCTGTTCACTTACAAGTTTTGTAATCTCTTGTTGAATGTTTATGAACTTAGATAACTATGCACGTTTATGTGGTGTCTTACCATGCAAGTTTCTCTGATCTTGTAAAAAACCATTCTTCCATTCTCCAAAATGCAATTTCCACAGTCATTTTCAAATTATCTTCATAGTAAATGCATTATGCCTTAAAGTATATCAGTGGGATGGAAAGCTAAAGTGCAATGACATCTTGTTCTTAGTCTTCTGACCACTGGTATCTGGTTCTAGTTATTTGATTTATATATTTTTTCTGTTCGAGGATGTAATAGTCTGCCAAGGATTATGTATCAAACGCAATGCCGGCTCAACAAATTAGTAGGCCTAAAGAATTTTTTTAAGTGAGGCATAAAGCGAGGGCTTAGGCCTCCTTATGGTTGGGCCCTGATAAAAAATCATCCTTTTAGTTGCAAATGAGGCAATTCTAGTTTGTTTTATACTTAGTTTTACACTAGCTGTGCATGAAAGTCTATTATAATCTCGGTTACTGAAAATGCAGGTCAGTATTTGTGCACTGGAGAGGTCCAATAAGCAATTCCCATTTCGCAAAAGGCATATGGAGATAGCTTGTACAGAGTTGCATGTTGGTCCTGATACTTGCTATCTGGTCTCTAAATTGGTAAAGGAGGAGGAAACCAAAGCCTGGGGGTATAGAACCCTACAATATAGAGGATGCTAATAGTAGTTGCAAAGCTCTTATCCGTAAAGGCAATGCGCGCGGCTGATATCAAATTTCCTCTTCTATACAGGCCAAAATCTTTCTCTCTTAGTATTGTTTCAGAGGCCCTTGATTTTCTATCACCTAGATACCTTAACAAAACCCTTCCTGATTTGCCAAGGGTATCAGCTGATGAAGTGGTAATATTTATTACTAAGTGAACTTAAATTAGTGCACATTCCCTTCTTAAACAAAATTTCTCTGTCAAAGGAGATTGGCGTAACGAAACATAGCATCAGCTCACTTGGCAATAATATAGTCACATAACCATTATGGAAAATTGAAAGTAAGCTATTATATATATCTGAGTCCAGTATTACTTTGCTTCAAAAGCTATATTGGAAATAACATTTTAGAACGAGTTGAAACTGGCATGCATGCAGTATAATATTTGTTTATAGAGCAGAACTGATCTGTTATGCTTTACGCAAACCATAGATTTCTCTCCTATTGGACTTATCAGGGTCTGATACTTCCTTTGGTTGAAAGTTTTGATGTTATACTTAAATTTTGAGCTTTTCATGCACTGTTTATGCTGGTAGCTTGAAAGATTATCTTACTATAAATCAATAATCTGTTGGACCTTTCTTTGTATGTTGGTATTTGACAATAATATATGCAAGTTTCCAGATAACCAAAAGACTAAGGCTGAATAAGATTCTAAATTTGGAACAGCGGTGAGTGTATTTTTCATGGAATAATCATGCTTTTGTAGTTTTCATCGAGTCATTGTCAACCCTAATGACTGCGTCTATAAATTTGATCCGTAAATAACATGGAGAACGGAAAAGAAAAGCTTATCCGATTTGTCTTGCTTCAGGCCAAGAAGAGGGGTTCGTCTTTCTCCAGATTAATTTGGAGGAGAATGAAGTTGCTTCAAAAAAGTTTGGACAGGCGTTTACAAGGAACTCATACGTTCCATGATGCCAGATATTCCACTTGAAGTCTCTCCATTGATTTCCATTTTCCAGGATGATTGCATTTGTAGCATTGGAGCTCCTAATGGCCGATTTTCCATTGGTTTTCTTTTAAACCACTAAGGTATTTAATTAATTGAGATTAATCTCCATAGATGGTATGTATATTTTTGTTGCCGAGTGTAGTCGGTCGATTTAGATTTTTTTTTGTAATACCAGGTCCTGGTGGTAGTAAAGAGTAAACCATTTTGGTATTTAAGTAATTTATCTGTTTCATAGGTGATCTTAAATGCAGTGATAGTGGTCATTGTACTTGAAGTGATATACTTATTTTGGGAGGAGAAAAAAATAGTCCACCTTTTACTACTTTTATATAATCAAAGCATTGAAATACATTACTAGTTGGTCTAGTAGAAGCATGTTAAGTCTGCAAGTGGAGATAATGAGTATAACGATTATTCTTTAGTAAGAAATCTCTAATTCGATTCTTAGCAAGAAACAAGTTTCCCAGAGAGATCATATTCTTTTTACTTGGTTGTTATCGAACAAGATTGTTCTGATAAGAGGATACATGTAGATTTTATCCTAAATTATGAAGAATTTATTCGTATAAGTGCTGTTTTAAAATATAAAAGAAAATTATTATATTATTTGTGCCAAGATCAGCATCTAATTAGTTAATGATCAAGATAATTTGAAAAGAGGATATCTTTTTTTGCCACTGGTCTGAAAAGAACAGAACAAGAAAAAAGGAAAATTAAGTCCCAAGGAAAGTCATTCCCATTATATATGCTAGCAGAAGGCTATTCAGACATTGAGTAGGAGCATAAAAAACCTAAATATTATCCTCATTATAAGCCACCATTTTTGGTAAAGAAATCAGCACAATGTGTTTCTTCTCAAGTTACGTGTATTAGTCCAATTGTTCAATTTCACGCAAGTTTTTCCCAAATGCTAAGAATAATTGCAGCATACTTATTTAGTAGAGGCAAATGTTCATTGTTCAAAGTGAGTGCCCTTTTTGAATTATTAAGCACAAACATCTCTAAACCCTTTGTCCCACGCATTAACCTGACCCGAGTCCACGTATCAAATTATCCTATGTATTTTTAAATTAAGTGTATGTTTGGATTGACGGTGAGTTTGACAAAATGACAATGACATAGGGTTTTTGTAGAAGCTCCTTGCCAAAATCAGGGCTGACTTACTGTGATTCTAACACTCCAACCTTGCGCACCAATAGCCAGATCGTTTCCAAAGCAACTTCCATCTAAAGCCATCCTCCACAACACCTCCAGCAAGAGTCGGTGTATGTTTCATTTCACTATTATAGGAGGCAAAATTGATTTCAAGTATTATATGCAAGAGTTAGTTGTACTGGTTATATTAATCAGTTGTTATTCTCGTTAACTATTTTGGTTTTATATATTTCCTGGATGTAATTTATTCTCTCACTATCAGTGTATTTCTATTTTACTTTTCTCTTATCAATGACTTCTATAAAAAATAGTAATGTGAAGAGATATAGCAATGATTTTCAATGTTTAGATTTTCACAAGTAGAGTTTGATCTTCTCTCGAACTTATTGTTCAACCTACATTTATACAAATGAATTTAAGCACAAATCACTTTACATTCAATTCATTTTAACAAAAATCACTTTTACAGAATCAACTAATTCAAATACACGTTATAAGATAGACATTTCCCGATTAAGGTGGGAGTAAAAGAAGCACATGAAAAATACTGAAAAAAGAGTCCCCTGACATGCTATGTTGACCTGAGCTTGGTGCCTTTGCAGGTACTCATTTCACCACTCTTATCTTCTAAGATAAGAGGAGTTGACACTTTGGACATGAAATATGTCTCCAGCCCTAGAATGATCGGAACAAAACAAATATCTATTGACAAATTAACCCTTAAATTTAGATCACATTCATACAAAAACAATCCTTTAACTGATTATAATAATAACAAGCAAAATGTTATCAACATTCATTCTAACACTCATTTTTCGATTGTTAGTATAATTGATTGAACTATACAACTTTTCTATCACTCAAATGTATACTTTTGACGAGATTATGATAAACAAAATATCCTAACAAGTTTTTATGATTAATAGTGAATGTTTTTATGATGAATATTTAGTACATAATAAAAAGACACGTACATATGTCATGTCTCTTTTAATGAAATTGAAAATTCTAGAGATGTCTAGCATTACAAACATGTATGAATTATATTAAGCATTAGAGATGTGATGTTAACGTGCTCCTCCAGTTTATCTTTTGAGACATAATAGTATGAATTATTGTGATTCTTCCAACACGGTGGGGATTTAAGAAGGCAAAACTCAAGTCAAGTAAGAAAATATGTTGCACTAACTCACGGATAGTCGTTGTAATTGTGATGCAAACAAGTGACAAAAGGAATGGCCGACATAGATTTGAGTTGAGTAGGGTCAAGTACTCTAATGTGCACATAAGTCCTGGACTCCAACATGCACCTTCCAAGCAAAAGATTCAGCTCAATTATGTGGTCCTATATTGAATTGAGGACATTTGGCAGATAACAAACTACTCCTGAACTGCAAGTTTGACAACTTGTAGTAAGACAAGACCCCAACTTATGTAGTCAGTACATGTTCACATTTTGTCATATGGATATACCTCTGCGTCTTATTATAAGTTAATTATGTAATTTTTATGCATATTAGAAGAAGTTGATATGTCAATGAATGTTTAAAAAATATAATATGTATAATGTACATGTTCAACTCATATTTTTTTAAGAGTAAATGGTCACTTTGGTTTTTGACTCTGCATCTCATTGTTACAATGGTCTTTGACTCGGGATTAAATTTAAAATAGTCCCTGAGTGAGCAGTTCCGTCATCAATTTAGTCTCTGACGTTAAAAATTTCTGTTAACTGATGAGGTGGCGTGCATGAGGTGTCACAAGGACTAAAGTGAAAGTAGAAAATAGTCACTTTGGTCCCTAAAGATATTGATTTTTGGTTTAGGGACCAAAATGACTATTTTCTACTTTCACTTTAATCTCTGTGACACCTCATACACGCCACCTCATCAATTAACAGAAGTTTTTAACATTAGGGACTAAACTGATAATAAAAATGCACATTAAATGACTACTTTGTATTTAATCATGAGCTAGGGTTTGTGACAACGAGGTGTAGAGTTAGGAACCAAAATAACCATTTACTCTATTTTTTTTTAATCTCTCAAGACACTGAAGTGTTTGAAATCACGATGAGTTTGAAAAAACCAAAATGTATTCAGAATCACTATTGGTGTGTTTGGTTTAGGAGAGAAGTTGTTAAGAAAGAAATAAGTGAGAGAGAGTATGGGAAGAGAGAAATAGATGAGATTTGATGGGTTGTTTGGTAAAAGAGAGAAAGAAGAGAAATATAG
>Ga0099826_10002772_pt1 | contig 11504 bp, 9 predicted proteins | sample Mtrugardesep15_FD_76830 | JGI IMG/M metagenome (GOLD analysis project Ga0099826, IMG submission 76830) | Root nodule microbial communities of legume samples collected from California, USA - M. trunc garden sep15 | ecosystem: Host-associated > Plants > Roots > Nodule | place: USA: California...
AACATTTAAATTATAAAGAAATGAATTAATTTTTCTTAAAGGGTGGTTTAAAATTAATATATATCATAAAAATATTTATTTATGTTAAAATAGATTAAAGTGTAATGTATATTTAATTATCAAAGGAGGGAGTTGTAATTCAAGCATCTTATAAGGGAGGGGAGTGTAAATTTTATTTTTCAAGAGAGGAAATTGTATATTTTAACATAAGAGGGGAGGGGAGTGTATTTCAAGTATCTTTGAGGGGAGGGGAGTGTAATTTACTCTTTAATCAAAATGTACAATTAAAGAAATAATTAATATTGCATTACAAATAGAGAAAATGACAAATCAAAATTGGTAAGGACTAGACTCCTACAATGTGACAAATCAAAATTTATATTCCCACTGAGAAGTACCTACATTTAGTATCCAATACGTCTTAAATAATACTCCTTTTATCTCAAATTATAAGTCGTTTTAATAAAAAAATTGTCTCAAACTATGAGTCATTTTATAATACTAATGAATTATTAATATTATTTTTTATTATTATACCGTTAACTATTTATTACTCTTTTGTTTTTCAATTCTTTGATTTATCTTTCTCATACCATTTATTAAATTGTGAAATACTTATAACATCTTTTTCTTATATAAGATTAATTATATTTTTTAATAAGTGTGAAACGGTTAAACGTATTATCTCCTGTGACATGAAAAAAAAATCTATGAAAAATAACTCCAATCTATGAACAGCTACATTTTGAAGTGTACGTTGAAGAAGGCAAATGTTGGAAAGATAACTCCAATCTTTGACCTGGGAACATGAGTGTGAATACCTAAATTTGACCTTGGTTTTCTCCTTAATTAGCATAACACACTTTAGTTATTACTATAAATAATAACATCCTCTTTTGAAGGCATTCCTCTCTTTTCTCCATCTATGAGTTTTGAAACAAACGTGAGACAAATAATAACCATCATGATACTTATAAAGAATACTTCTGCGGCTTGTATTTTGCTCGTACTCCTTTGTGCTGCCTTGTTGTCTACTGCTAGGTTGCACCCTGAAGGTATATGTTTTATTTCAACCTTATTTCCGTAAGATATGTTTCTTTCTATATACTATATACTATACACTATGCATTAATTTATTATGCTTGTAAAAAGTTATTATTGTCAAATGATGAGCTCAAAACGTTATATTGACATGCAGGAGGTGTTGAAGTCAATGGTATTTTCTTCCTCAAAAAAGAAGTTAATGGTATTTCGAGTGCAAAGGTAATTATGTATACTTTTTGTATGACATATTTTATGTATGTCTCTTAAGACAAACAACTTATATTATGTTTGGGAGTATTAAAACTTTTTATATAGGGTTGTTTGTTCCAAGAATTCAATATTTATTTTAGAAATGTAATGTAAGAAATTCCACATTTTTATATTTTTTCAACTTTTAATTGAAAGTTACATTTAGGTGCTTTTTATTGTTATGAATACACGATTTACTAATATATGTTTCGCATATATTTATTTATTCTTAATAAGCAAAATATTGGTAAAGTTATTATTAGACTTTCATGGTTTGGACTTTAAACTTTATGGCAAGATCGAACTTTTTATGTGGTCTTTTTGAGAGAGGAGAACTTTAGAGGACTAAGTCTATATTTTAAAATATATTCGATTTTTTTTAAATGAAATAAAAATATATAATATTTCAATCATACTTAATTTATTTTATAAATCACTTTATTGTGTCCATATCTTTGAAAAGAAAAGTAAGTCATCCTTCCCTCCTCTCCAAAATCCTCCACCCAAAAATACACTAGTGTTTCTTAGCTCGTTAATCATATTATCCGTTTGAGACATAACTTTTCTATTTCTTATCTTCGCATTCACACATAAAACTTGAGATTTTACATTTCCATGGATTGAAATAAAACATAATCAATTGCTCCTGTAACTTTTCAACTCCATATCATTTTACTGCATTTGTTTTAATTTTATTTTTAAATTAAAGAGATTTTAATTCATTCTTGAGAATTTTAATTACTTATCAGACACATTCTAATAATAATATTTGTTGTAAATACTATTTTCAAATATTATGATTTTAATCCATGAAACAACCCACACATTATACGAGGTAGTTACGGAGAAAGAAAACACAAAATATACTCCCTTCGATCTTAGGTATAAGCAAAAGTTAAAATGTATTTGGTCTAAATTTTTAATAAATACATTTTGTTTTTTGCTTACATTTAATATTAGAAAAAATATTATTTTATGTGATCCTTTCTCATGATGAAACCATTCAATAAGTCCATAGGAATCCTCATTTTGATTTTTGAATATTTCACTATCCACTAAATTCTTTTTGTGTTTTTTTGAACAAGTAAATTCTTTTTGTGTTAATTGCGCTTTTCGTGCTCCTATTTAATTAAACTCTCGAAATAGTCATCTTTTTTAAAGTCGCACATTTGGGTCCCTCTATTTTTGCATTTGTTGCAATTTTATTCCCAAACCATACTTTTAACCTTCAAAAAATGTAACTTTTGACCCCAAAAGAAGTTATTTGTATCTCAATCTTGAGATAAATAATTCTTTTGGGGCCAAAGTTCACTTCTTTTTTTTTGGCAAAACCTCACTATGTTTGGGGTCGAAAGTCAAGCTTGGAACCAAAACTGCAACAAATATATTAACAAGGATAAAAAAAAATCAATTTTAAAACGGGGGCATATGTTTTATTATATAGAAGGACCAAAACTGTAATTATGCCGTACTTTTTTCATAATTAACACTAGAAACCTAGTTCTTTATTACCAAGGAATGGTTTTCATGTTAATTATGCTAACTACTATATATATGGGACTTTTTTGAGCAGGCAAATGTTACAACTGCAATGGACGGGAAGAATCAGAGTGTAAATTCACCTGGTCGATCCAGCTTTCATGGAAAAAGAAGTTTGAGAACACATTTGTCTGATGATGGTGGTTTTGTTGCTTTTACTACTGACTATCATCCACCAAGGCATCACCCACCTAAGAACAACAAATGATTAAAATCCCAAACTTAGATCAATGCAAGATATATATTTATGCGGTGTTTTTATTTTGCTTATCCTTTACTTTTTTATGTTTTTCTTGTTGAAGAGTGTCTTGTATCTTGAATTGTCATAGTTATATATATTCTTTTTGCCATTGTAATGTAAAATTAACATATGTCAAATGAATGTCACTTAGAAGAAGTGATCCATGGAGATTAATTATAAGGTTTTGTTGCCTTATTTTTTTATATATTATTTTTTTCCTAAAAATTAAGTTTGTCGAATAACTCAAAATTAGTTCAAAATTTGATTCGACTATTAACATGTTGATCTTGATTTGTAATCTATATATGAACTGAATTTGAACTGTAAGTTGAATTTGCTGAACAAATAACATGAACTAGTCCCAAACTATGTATAGATTGACTTTATTTGGTTCATAAACATAAACTTACCTGATAATTAAAATAACATGATCTATTTTTTTTTTCTATCATGTAAAAGCCAACAAGACCTACCATTCAAAAATTTGAATTATAGGGTTGATTTGAACAAAAAAAAAATGTTAATGTCAAACTCAAGTCAAGTTTGCTAGACAAAATGAGTATCCTCATTTGAAACTGTCGGGTCCTGTGATATTCTAATGCAATTTCGAGTCTAAAAGACCTTATTCGAGTCTATAAATCTAATATCATTCTTCTCATCGAAACTCAACTAAAGCTTCAAGTCCAATCAATTATATTAAGTCGAATTAAATTGACATAAGTTTGACTCGACTAGACTTATTTTCGGCTAAGAAGCAATGTAACTTTCATTATTCTTATTTTCTTTTCTTTTCTTTTCTTTTTGTTCTTTATGTCATCGGTCAATAATACTTACGAGTTTCTAAGGAGTTTGTTATCGGTTCACAATGTTAGTTGTCTTTTGAAAGAAATCTAGTCATTACAATCCTACAAAGTCTTTCAATACCTTCAAGACTTCTTCTTAGCAAAATAATCTCTTAAAATATCAATTCAATACAAACAATGAGATTTTGTGCGCGCGTGTGTGTGTGTTAAGCTTCATATTCTTAAGGAAAATGGGTCTTGATAATCTGAAGTTTGGCCGAGAGGTAAGTAAAATCTGATCAAGAATTGTTCCACCCAAAAATCGAATTAGGTTCTCTTAAACAATTCATCCTTTGATGGAGCTTATTAACCACTTCAGCTCAATGATAGGATACTTAGAATAAGGAGTGATGATGGATTATTACTAGCGATTGTTAGTTTTATTTTAGAATAAAGTAGGACGGAGTAAGTTTAGGAGATTAGTTTAATTCTGCTTTATCTTTTAGTGGCAAGTTATTTGGGGATTCTAGTATAACTATCATTGTTATTTTATAGTTATTATAGTTTTCTTAATATGACTATGCAACAACGTATATAAGCATTGTACCACTCAAGATTAGCGTGAATGAAGAATAATAAAGTTTTCATTTCTAAATTCTCTCTAATTTATGAAGTGTGATCCCTACTCGAATTGAGTCTTATCATTTGGTGCTTTCATTCTTGATCTCATTTCTGCTAATTGAGGTCAATGATGGAACTTTTACTTTTCGATAGAAACGAAGATGCCTACTGGTGGACCCTTTGTTTTGAATGTTATTTCAGGGAAACAAGAATATCCGAATTGGCAAAGATGATGGTGGTTGCCTTGACTATGCGAGGTCGTGCTCTCCAATGATGGCTATGGTGGTCTCATCCGTCACCCAACTTTAATTGAAACACTTTTACCACTGCTCTTTTATGGCGTTTCAGGTATGAATGACGACATCTTTTGCCGGCGTTAGATGAAGAAACAGAGGAATTTTGGGAATCCTTGAAGCTTGTTGAGAAGCCACCCATAAGTTATGATTATGTTGATTTTGTCACTACCATTGACAACAAAAAACTAGATACAAATTTTTTGGAACATGCTTTGGGAAATACATATGAAAAATCATATGGAGTTGCAACCATCGTTCTTCAAGAAACACCAAAGAGCAAAAATACCTTTATGGACAAAGGAAACCCAAAAATAAAACTAATTGTCAAACATCTCTCAAGACATCAAAGTTAGCGTTGAGGCTACTAGACATCAACAACTCTCAGTCGCCACCTTCAAAACCACCGGATCCACGTTATGTTAAGTCAATGGTGAAAAACCAGGTTATGGAGAATACCATCAAACATGAACCATCATCAATCTATGTTTTCACGTCGATGCCATCCCCACCACCGAAACCGCTAGATCTTCAATAGTCACCGTCGCTGCGGAAGAAACCACGTGATCGTCGTGTTGTTATATGTATTGATCAATCATTTGATTATGCTACTTTACAAAAATTCCCACCACTCACGGTAAACACCTCTTTTGGATTTCTCCATGTTTATTTTTCCTTCAATACCTTAGTGAGATCCCCTTCTTATTGTGGAAAAATTCAAGCATAGAGGGAAAATTCACAATCCATCCATTTTGTTTGTCTTTTACTGGTTGTTTTGTAGTTGTATTGACGTGGTCCCTAGATTTTGTCATGATGAATTCTATGGTTTTGGAACTAGGAAATCAAATACATATGTGAAAAATAGATTTATATCTATTATTTGGTGACTTCACAAAGACAGTTGTGTTTGCATTATGTCAAGAACAAGATATAGGTTTAATTGTTCTATTTATCCATCTGATATCCTTACTCAATGGAGAAAAACAAAACTATTTTTGCCAAAATAAAAAACTTAAATTTTGTTTATACTCCTTTTTGGTGTCTACTAAAATAAAAGACACATAAAAATCTAAAACCAATTGTAACTCTTCACCATTTAATAATCCTCCACAAAGATCAATACCCTCCAAAACTTCACCGATATTGACATTACTTTAACCACCACCACCACCACAAGGTTCTTTTGTGTTCAAATTCAATGTTATCATCAAAGCTTGAGCTATCAAATATATTCATTAAATCATCATCACCACATTTTCTCATAGCCGAACATGTGTCTTGAAACTCTAACGATCCATTATACATAATGCTCCATGGATAATCTTGGTAAAACAATGATCCATAATATTAACTATTGTGCATTCCTGACTAGTTGGAGGAACATGTTGTTGAAATTATTGTTGTAAGGGTTCCTTTTGTAATTGATTTTCTAGTGGTAGTGGGGTAATTGTTGTTTGTTCTCCTAATTGTTCTTTAGAATCAAGGTAATTAGCAACAATTTTTGTGTTTGATTGTGGTTCTGTTTGTTTTGTTTCATCATTTTTCTCCACCTTTAATTTGTCCATGTAGTTGCTTATGTCAAAATTGGTCATTGCATTCATTACCTTGTGCTTTATTGCAACCATATCATAAGCCACGACTGCCTCCTCTTGATTTTCTTCAATACAAAACAAAAATTTATCTCATAAGATTTAATCATTTAAAAAATGTCATTGTTAAATTTCAACAATTAAGCAATGAAATTTTAAAAAATTTTATACATATATTTAACCAAGAATTTAGATTGTATGTGATCAAAATCTTGTGCATTTACGCACTCAGCACATTGGTGGTCATTAGACAAAGATGACAAGATATCTAGATTTCAATCTCTCGATATTTTAGATTTAAAATTGTAAATCAAAATTTGGATCCCTTTGTATATTCTATAAGTGGTTCACCTTTTCTTTAGATTGCTTTATAAGGTAATCTTGACTTTTGTGTTCGCCTCTGGCGTTGGTTTCTTTTGAATATGTGAGTATTACTTATACTTGATACTAATATATGAGTTTAGTATCACTTGTACTTATCACATATTCTTTAATAAAAATATTATCTTTGGTTGTTCAAAACAAATGTCAAAATTATTTTTAGCCTTCTCTGAGATGTATATTGTTTTATTACTAAAGAACAAGTGATATGTTTAATTATTCCATTTCTCCATCTAATTTCCTTACTCAATGGATAAAAACAAAACAAAAGATCAAAACTATTTTATTAATATAAAAAAAAAAATTTAAATTTTGTTCATAGTCCTTTTCTGGTGTCTACTAAAATCCAAACCTAAAATGAAAGACATGTAAAAATATAAAACCAATTGTAACACTTCACCATTTAATAATCCTCCACAAAGATCAGTATCCTCCAAAACTTCACTGATATTGATATCGCTTTCACCACCACGACAAGGTTCTTCTGTGTTGAATATAAGTTCAAATTCAATGTTATCAACAAGCTTGAGCCATCAAATATATTCATTAATTCATCATCACCGCAGTTGCTCATATAGCCGAACCTGTGTCTTGAAACTCTAACAATCCATTATACATGAAGCTACATGGATAATCTTGGTCAAAAATTGATCCATAATATTAACTATTGTGCATTCGTGACTAGTTGAAGGAACATGTTGAAATTGTTGCTGCAGGGGTTCTATTTATAGTCGATTTTCTTGTGGAGTTGTTGTTAGTTCTTCTAATGCTTCTTCATAATCAGGGGAATTAGCAACAATAATTGTGTTTGCTTGTGGTTACGTTTGTTTTGTTTCATCATTTTTCTCCACCTTCAATTTGTCCATGTAGTTGCTTATGTCAAAATTGGTGACTATATTCATTCCTCTGTGCTTTATTGCTACGATATAATAAGCCATGGTTTCCTCCTCTTGAGTCTCTTCAATACAAAACACAAATTTATCTCATAAGATTTAATCATTTTAAAAATGTTATCGTTAATTCAGAAAATTTCAACAATAATGGACTGAAATTTTAAAAACAATAACACATATATTTAATCATGAATTTGGATTGTATGTGATCAAAATCTTGTTCATTTATGCATTCATCGGTGGTCATTAGACAAAGATGACCAAATATCTAGATTTCAATCTCGATATTTTAGATTTAAAAACGTAAATCAAAATCTTGCACCATTTAATCACGATATTTTAGATTTCAAAACATTAATCAAAATTTGGATCCCTTTGTATGTTCTATCGGTGGTTCACCTTTTCTTTAGATTGCTTGATAAGGTAATCTTGGCTTTTGTGTTCGCCTCTGGTGTTGGTTTCTTTCGAAGAGGTGAGTATTACTTGTACTTGATATCAATGTATGAGTTTAGTATCACTTTTAGTTATCACATATTCTTTAATAAAAATATTATATTTGATTGTTCAGAACAAATGTCAAAATTATTCTTAGCCTTCTCTAAGATGTATATTGCTTTATTACTCAAGAATAAGGCTGAAAATGAGTCGAGTCGAATCAAATTCGTCTGAGTTCGACTCATCTCGATAAGAATTAGCATGACTCGAAACTCAACTCGAGTTTGACACAAACCTTTTTTTTTTAATTCGAGTTCAACTCGTTTAAAGTTCATGAATAATTCGGTTCGGTTTGATAAGTTCATTAACTCGATTACCATAATTCAAAAAACCATTTTTTTGTTAAAACAAAGAAGTATTTATATCTGTTGTCCTTTTAATTTTTTTTAAATGCAAATCCATTTAAATTAAATAAAATCAAATGATTTCATGGATAAAATTTCAAAAAAATTATACTGTATATATTATGACAATAATTACTTTAATGGACAAAAAAGTAACCCATAAATAATTACTATTTGGTCTCAAAACCACTTGAATAGACAACAATAATAGCACTAACATGTAGCATTACCAATCTATTTGGATTCATATTTACTTGGAGGTTTCAAGGGTAATTTAATAGATTTCTTAAAAAAAAAAGGGTAATTTAATAGATGAGCGTATGCTTTCTTCACATAACAAAATTTTCGATGTGAGACTTCTTTTATTGCAAGTAGTAAGATATTTGCAAGCTTAAACTAATAAGATAGCAACATTTCATACACATAGTCACTCACTTCCTCCTAAATTGACCAAGCTTCTTATATTAAACAAAGTAGTCATAATATATATGACAATAACGTATATAATTCATTGTATATGTATATTTATCGAGCCAATTCGTGACCCAAACAAGTCGAATTATGCATAGTTCAAGTTCAATTCATTTACGTAACAAACTTAATTTTCAATTCAAATTCAATTCATTTGGTTCATAAACCAAACCCAACAAATTAATTGTCAAGTCAAATTCCAAACTATATTCGAGTTGATTCAGTTAATTGCTAACCCTAATTATGTGGCTGCACTCCTATGCTTCATAAAATTGCACTAGTAACTTTCCTTCCAAAGGTAGCCAGCTCACCACATGCTTCGTTAGCTTATGCAATACGAAATGTTGTGGTAGCATGCGTTGGTGATCATTCAATTGGCAAGAAGATGCGTTTCCTTGAATTTATTATTAACAAAGATGTGTTGCTGATTAAAGTGGAGACTACTGTGATTGATCTAGAAAGTATTCACCATGCCAATATATTTCTTCAATGGGAAAAAGGCAACTGTTGTTTTTTTCAAACCAAACCATCTTTGCATTTTACACAATGGGACCCAAGAGAGTAGTATCTCGTTCATTGGAGGAGTTAACATGCATGGGCAACTACTTTGATAAACAACTTATTGACTACAATGACTGTCTTCAAGCACTGGGATCCAGGGACATTAATCCCACCCATCAAAGCAAATTTACAACCTTGAAGACAAGGTTGATCTTGAAGGGGTCGGTAATGATAGGATACTTAAAATAAGGAGAGACAATGAATTATTATTAGCGATTGATAGTTTTATTTTAGAATAAAATAAGATGACATAAGTTTAGGAGATTAGTTTAATTCTACTTTATCTTTTAGTAGCAAGTTATTTAGGATTATATCATTGCTATTTTGTAGTTATTATAGTTATCTTTGTATGAGTATGTAAGAGCTTATATAGCATTTGTCCCACTCATGATTAGATTGAATGAAGAATAATCGAGTTTTTCTTTCTAAATTCTTTCTAATTTCTGGAGTATGATCCCTACTCGATTTTGGTTGTATCACTCAATTACTTAATTATAAACACTGAGAATCTTAAATTACAAGGATAAAATTTAAAAGATAAATTATCAAAGGACTAAAACCAGTAAACGACTATATTCTTAATTTTATTATTGAAAGGAGTTTAATCATTGATATACTTTATCATGACGGTTTCTATGTTCCTTTCACCAAATTACCAAGCCACTTTATCACTTTTCTGTGTCCTTCTTAAGATGTTGTGACTTTTGAGTTTATCCGACCTCACTCCTCATTTTTCTTCGTGGAGAGAACATTTTAGGTATTTTGTTTATATTTAGAAATTATGATAAAGTATTTTTCTTCGTACAGTAAACATAAAATTTCAAAAAGATCCTTATTATGGCTAAGAAAGCGGGTTTAAGTCTCTTAAAAAGGTCCTTATTATGATAGTATTGGATATTGGAGAAAAATTAATTTGTGGGACAAGCTGGAACACCTTATACAAATAAATGCGGAAGGATTTGTTGACGTTTTCATTCGGCTATTACATAATTTAGAGTAGCCCAATCTATTCAATTTGTCTATGATAACTTTGATCATATGGAAGATGACGACCTTGAAGTTAGAGGAATCAGTGGAACCAAGGCTGACTTAAAGATAAGGCCACTAAAACCATTGCTTTAAGACTACCAACAAAAAATTATTTTTTATAAATATTTGTTTTAGACTTCACTTACTTTTAAAAATTATTGGACCGACCTTGGATAGAGTAAATAGTGTGTAGGGCTACAACTTGTTGTGTTCTTGGTCGTGTGCTCGTAAATTAATTCATGCTAAAGGTCCAAGACAACATCAGCCAAATATTGTCGGTGGCAGCCCCCTCCCAAAGGCAATTTGAAATGTAACATTGACGCGGTGACATTTACAGCTAAACAAAAGGTGAGTATGGGATCATGTCTCAGGGGTGCGCCCAGTAACTTCATAACAACAATGATAACCTTTTATGCGGTAATGACACCAGTTGAAAGCAAATTGTTGGGATTCTTGCATGGTATTAACTGGGTGGCCGTAGAGCTGTCAAAACGGGCCAGGTCGGGCCGTATAGGTCGGTCCGTTTAGCCCGATTAATTATAGAATTCTGCTCTTTATCCAAACAGTTTTGCTCATTCCCAAAGAACCTGGCCAAAATACCCCTACGCATGTTAACTCACTCTAGTGTTAAATAAGCGTGAGTTAACTCACGCAGATTTACACAGGTTTTTACACTAGCGTGAGTTAACTCATGCTGCAGGAGTTAACTCACGTGGGGGCATTTTGGTCTTTTCACTTGGGAATGAGCAAAACCGTTTGGGTAAAGAGCATAATTCTTAATTATAGGGCTTGGACCTTAAATATTGAGCCCGAATTTTAATAGGACTTTTTAGCCCGGCCCTAAAAAGCCCGGTACCCGTTAGGGCTAGCCCGAACAGGCGGCTGGTATCCCGCATAACAAAAAAATCCTATAAATTATATATATATATATATATATATATATATATATATATATATATATATATATATATA
>Ga0099826_10002773_pt1 | contig 11503 bp, 10 predicted proteins | sample Mtrugardesep15_FD_76830 | JGI IMG/M metagenome (GOLD analysis project Ga0099826, IMG submission 76830) | Root nodule microbial communities of legume samples collected from California, USA - M. trunc garden sep15 | ecosystem: Host-associated > Plants > Roots > Nodule | place: USA: California...
CGTTCCATTGTGGGAGCGAGCTTGCTCGCGAAGACGTCGGTACATTCAACATTGATATGACAGACACAAAGCCTTCGCGAGCAAGCCCGCTCCCACAGTTGACCTGTGTTCAGCTTGGACAGGCGGCGCGATTGTAGAGGTTTCGCGCCGCCTTCCGTTAACGCGGTGTCTTCAACTTGAAGATGAAGCCACCTCAGCCCGGCGATTGGCGCGCACCACCAGCCGATCCAGCAGCCACACCACCACCAGCGAGGCGCCCACCAGCGGAAACACCACCGCCAGGGCGAGCATGATGAAGACCCCGGTCTTCCAGGTCGGCAGCTCGTGACGCAAGGGCGGCACGCCGAACTTGCCCTGTGGCCGGCGCTTCCACCAGATCACCAGGCCACTGACGGCACTGAGCAGGATCATCAGGCAAATCAGCAGCACGAGGATCTGGTTCACCGGGCCGAACATCTTGCCCTCGTGCAGCATCACGCCGGTCTCGGTGGCGCGGGCGACCACGCTGTAGTGGGCCCAGCGCACATCGGCCAAGACCTTGCCGGTGTATTGGTCGACATGCAGCGTCGCGTCGTTGCGCGGGTCATCGGCGAACACGGCGATGGTGAACACGCCGGTCGATGTGGTCGGCAGGGTGATGCTGTAGCCCGGTTCCACGTTGCGCTCGCGGGCGATGTCCTGCACCGCTTGCAGGCTGACGGTCGGTGCGGCGGGGCCTTCGTGGGCGCCGCCGTGGTTCATGTGTTCGGCGTGGTCGCCGGACATCGGCATCGGGGTGTTTTCCATGGCCCAGGGCACGGTCTGGCGGTGGGCGTTGTTGAGGCTGCCCGCCTCGACGTCGGACTTGGGGACGTCGTTCCACATCGCCGCCGGGAAGCGGTTCCAGAGATCGGCGTATTGCTTGCCCCAGAAGCCGGTCCAGGTCATGCCGCTGAGCAGCATCACCAACAGCAAGGCCGCGCCCCAGAAACCGATGACCACATGCAGGTCGCGCCAGAACAAGCGGCCGCGGGCGTTCCAGCGAGGCCACAGCACCCCGGCCGACGACTGCCCGCGCGGCCACCACAGGAACAAGCCCGAGACCACCAGCACCACCCCCCAGCCGGCGGCCATTTCCACCAGACGGTCACCGACGGTGCCGATCAGCAACTCGCCGTGAATGGCCCGCGCCATGGCCTGCAGGTTGTTCTTGGCATCCTGTTCGCCGAGGACGTCGCCATGGTAAGGGTCGATGAACACGTTCAGTTCGCGGCCCTTGTCGATCACCACGAATTGCGCGCTGCGCTCGGCGTTGATCGGTGGCAGGTACTGTTTGACCTGGCCCTCGGGGTAGGCCTGGCGAACCTGCTTGAGCAGGTCATCCGCCGCCAGGGTGTGGTGTCCGGCCGGCACGTTCAACAGGCTGCCGTACATCAGTGGATCGAGTTGTGGCTTGAACAGGTAAATGATGCCGGTCAGGGCCAGCATCACCATGAACGGCGCCACGAACAGCCCGGCATAGAAATGCCAGCGCCAGGCCAGGTTGTAGAAATTCGGTTTCGGTTGGCTCATGAAAAAGCGCTCCGCAGGGCAAATTGGATTGTTATGTAGTGCGGTCAGTCAAGGTGGAAACGAACCCCGTGGGAGCGAGCTTGCTCGCGATTAGCAATGGTTCAGCTTGCATCGATGTTGGATGTGCCTTCGCTATCGCGAGCAAGCTCGCTCCCACAGTGGTGTCCTTGCTGACAGATCTCCGGTGCTGGTTAGAAACTCATATCCACCTTGGTCCAGAGCGTGCGCCCCGGTTCGTTGATGGCTTGCGGGTCGCTGGCCGGGTAGCCGAACCCGGCGTTGCCGGCCAGGTTCAGGTGCTCGGCATAGGCTTTGCCGAACAGGTTGTCGACGCCGCTGCTGACCTTCCAGTGTTGATTGATGCGATAGGCGCCGTTTAGGGAGAAGACCCCAAACCCTGAGCTGGTGCCGTAGTCCTTGCCCACCACGTTGCCCTTGTTCTCATCGACCCGGTGCTGCGCCGCCACCACGCGCCACAGCGCACCGGCGCTCCAGCGGTCGGCGCTGTAGGTCAGGCCCAGGCGGGCATCCAACGGCGGCATTTGCGCCAAGGCACTGCCGTCGCTGCTGTTCTTGCCCCAGGCGTAGGCCAGCGTCGCATCGGCCTTCCAGCGCTCGGTCAACTGATAGGCCGCGCCGAGCTCACCGCCCATGATCCGCGCGTCGATGTTCTCGGCCCGGGAGGTGCTGCCCATCATGCCGGGCGTGTAGTCGAACAGGATGTAGTCGCGCACCTGCCCGACATACGCCGAGGCCCAGGCTTCGAGGGTCTCGGTCTTGTATTGCAGGCCGACATCCAGTTGGGTGGTCTTCTCCGGCTTGATCGCGTCGAAGGCGTTGCGTGAACCGCTGGGGCCGGCGTTCGCCGAGAACAGCTCCCAGTAGTCCGGGAAACGCTGTGCATGCCCCAGGCCGGCGTAAACCGTCGTCGGGCTGTCCGCCAGGTCGTGCTCGTAGCGGACGAAGCCGCTGGGCAGGGTGTCGGCGCGGGTGTCGTCGGCGGTGGGATTGGGCCGGGCCATCATGCCGGAGCCGATGCTCTGCCGGTAATCCTTGGCCGAGGCCCGGTCAAGGCGGGCGCCGGTGACCAGCCTGTCGCGGTCGGCGGCGTACCAGGTCAGCTCGCTGAACGCGCCGTAGTTGTGGAAGTCGGCGTCCTTGGTGCGTGGTAGCTCTTTGTAGGTGTCGCCGCCCATGCTGCTGCGTTGGCGATGTTCGTTGACCTGGGCGTCGAGGCCGCTGATCAGTTGCACATCGGCCCAGCGCCAGGTGGCCTTGATGCGCGCGCCGAGGGTGCGCCGGTCGACGTTGGAGGCCATGGGCCCGGCCATCATCCCGGTGCCGGACGGCGTGCGCAGCGTGTAGTTGTCCATCACATGGTCGGCGTAGTTGTAGTAGACCTGGGCGTCGACCTTGTCCAGCACCTCGCCCAGGTTCGAGCGTTCGAAACGCAGCCCGAGGCTTTCGCGCTTGAACTGCGAGCCATCCATGCCGCGCCCGGCGTAGCGCGCTTCGCCGTCGCCCTTGCCGGCGGTCAGCTCCAGCAGGGTATCGGCGTCGGGTGTCCAGCCCAGGGTGACGTCGCCGTTCCACTTGTCGTAGCGCGACGGCACCGTGTCGTTGTTGCCATCGCGGTAGTCGTCCGAATGGGCGGTGTTGCCGATCACCCGTACGTAGCCCAGCGACCCGCCCGCCGCGGCGTCCAGCACTTTGTCGAAGCGACCGTTGGAACCGGCCAGCACGCTGGCGTTGACCCGGGTGCCCAGTTCGCCGAACTGCTCCGGCTCGCGGTCGAACAGGATGGTCCCGGCGGACGAACCAGGGCCCCAGAGCACCGTCTGCGGGCCCTTGATCACTGTGAGCTTGTCGTAGGTTTCCGGCGAGATGTAGGACGTCGGCGCGTCCATCCGACCGGGGCAGGCCCCCAGCAGCATGCTGCCGTTGGTGAGGATATTCAGCCGTGAGCCGAACATGCCGCGCAACACTGGGTCACCGTTGGTGCCGCCGTTGCGCACCAGGGCGAAGCCGGGAATGGTCTTGAGGTAGTCACCGCCGTCGCTGGCCGGTACGGGCTGGCGTGGGTCCTTGGGGTTGGTGACGACGGTCAGGGGCGAGCTGGGCGCAATGGCGGTGATGACCGTCGGGCTCAGTTCTTCAACCTGGCCTTGATGATGATCGTGCTCATCGGCCAGGGCGTGAGGGGTCAGTAGCAAGCCGCACAGGGCGGCGACTGTGGAGGGTAAACGAACCCGTGGCTCATTCGGGGGGCAGTTGGCCTGGGCGGAGCCCAAAGCGATGCCGGCAGAAAACCTGGACATGATGATTCCATCGAACAGACGTAGACGACACGGTCGAGTGGCCTGTGGCTCTTGTGCGACCGGTTGGTGAGGTGTCGGGCTTACGCTGCGAGGGGTGGTGCGCGGGTGCGAGCACCCGGGAAGAACGACGGCCGGGCGTGACCCAGGCGGGGGGACGGGCTGGTGAAGGTCAGGGCCGGCGGCGTGTCGAAGACGCTGAGGCCGTGGCCGCCAGGCAGCGCCGGGCAGTTGGACAGCAGGTTGCAATAGCCGCATTTCTCCCACAGCGCGTGATGCTCGCTTTGCGGCGGGCAGTGTTCGGCGGCGGGGGCTTCATGCCCGGCGTGGGCGCTCGCCGACATCTCCATGTCCATGGTCATGCTCATGGCCATGGACGAAGGCATGCGCTGATCCATCGGCATCGACTGGGAAACCAGTGGACCGATAAAGATCATCAGCATGGCGAACAGGCTGATCCAGCTGCCGCGTGTCAGGCTCATGGGCTGACGACGGGGCATGTGATGCCTGGCGCGGGACAAGGGCATGGGCGGTGCGATCAGTGCGTGTGGGCTTCGGTTTTAGTCCCGTCCGGGGCTTTCTTCTGCACCGCCACGTCGACCGTGACATCCCCGGCTTTCTCGAAATGCAGGGTCATGGCAAAGCGTTTGCCGTCAGTCAGCAGGCTGCGGTCCTTCAGGTCCAGCAGCATCACGTGATAAGCCATCGGGGCGAACGTGACGGTCGCGCCAGGGGCAATCGTGACAGTGGGCACCGGTTGCATCTTCATCAGGTCGTCTTGCTTCACATGCTCGTGAAGTTCGGCCTTGCCGGCGATCGGCGAGTCGACGCCCAGCAGGGTGTCCGCGCTTGCGCCTGCGTTGTGGATCACGAAATACGCGGCCACGGTCGGCGCGTTGGGCGGCAGTTCCTGGGACCAGGGGTGGGCGATCTCGAGTTCGCCAGCCTTGTATTGATGAGCCTGGGCAAGGCCAACGGGAAGCAGCAGGGCAGCCAGCAGGATAAGACGGTTCAACATGGTGATTCTCCGGAATGATTCAGGACACGGTGTTGTCGTGCACAGCCATCACACCAGGGGTGAAGCGCGGGGGTTGAGGTTCGGCCATTGCTGGCGCGGCGTGGGGCTGTCGAGCGGGCGTTGGGAGGCGGTGCGGTGGGCCGGTTGCGCGTCCAGGTACAACTGCGGGACATGCCCGCTCAGAGCCGTCAGGACCGTCGAACCTGCGCAGCACCAGCAATGCTGCATGGTGGAGTGATCATCGTTGCGGGGTGTGCCCTGTTCAAGCTTGCCCAGGGAAATCGCCATCATCTTCGTGCCGCTGGAGGAGCAGAAGCTGCCCCACAACAGCTGCTCGACCGGGGCCTCCGCTTTCGCCCCCGCATTGCCGGAAAGCGGCATGGCAAGCATGTTGAACAGCACTGCGAAGCAGGCGATCCAGGCAAATGCAAGCCGTTGTCGGGACATGGGCGAATCCGCTCGGTTGGGCGATCAGGTGGCGGTATTTAGCCTGATCGGGGGGGATAAGTAAAAAAGCCATGTGCGGTGTAGGGTCGCAGGGTTTGCATTAACAGTAGCAATAGTTTTGTAAGTGCATGCTGTTGTGGCGAGGGAGCTTGCTCCCGCTGGGGCGCGAAGCGGCCCTGAAATTGAACACCGCGGTCTATCAGGAAAAGAACGTTCGCCTGCTTGGGGCTGCTGCGCAGCCCAGCGGGAGCAAGCTCCCTCGCCACAGGGTTCAGATAGCAATGAAGACATTGCGAAGGATCATCCTCGCCATCTCCTGCTCTCCGTTCAAAAATAGAGTAGCGGCTTCATCCAGCAGAATTTTCGCGAACTCCGGATCACACTTGGCGCGACAATTGTGTGTTTATAGTCCGACCAAATGCCGCAGCCCCTGCAGCACCTGATCTGCCGTCTCGAACACCCGATCCACCTCCGGCAACACCGGCCGCTTCAACACCAGCACCGGCACTCCACGCTCGCGCGCCACTTCCAGCTTGGGTTCGGTGGCGGTGCTGCCGCTGTTCTTGCTGACCAGTACATCAATCTGCCGTCGCTCGAACAGTTCGCGCTCGCCTTGAATGTGGAACGGCCCGCGGGCGCCGATGACTTCGCAGCGTTCGTTGCCGGGGTACATGTCCAGGGCGCGCAGGGTCCAGAATTGTCCGGGGGGAATTTCGTGCAGATGTTGCAGCGGTTCGCGGCCGAGGGTGAACAGCGGGCGCAGGAAGGGTTGCAGGGCCTGGGTCAGTTCGGCCCAGTCGGCCACTTCGCGCCAGTCATCGCCGGCCTGGGGTTGCCAGGCCGGACGGCGCAGGGCCCAGCACGCAATGGCGCAGGTGCGTGCCGCCTGGGCGGCGTTGTGGCTGATTTGTGCGGCGTAGGGGTGCGTCGCATCCAGCAACAGGTCGATACCTTGCTCGCGGATGAATTGCGCCAGGCCTTGCGCACCGCCGTAGCCGCCGACACGTACCTGGCACGCCAGGTCGGTGGGCACGCGACCCACGCCCGCCAGGCTGTAAATGTGGGACGGGCCGAGGGTGCGAGCGATCGCCAGGGCTTCGGTGACGCCGCCCAGCAGCAGGATGCGTTTCATGTAAAGGCTCCGGCGTGGCCGACGATCCCGCCCTGGCGATCGATGGCAAAGACTTCGACTTGAACCTGCGCCGGCACCACGCTGCGGGCGAAGGCCAGGGCGTGTTCGCACACGGCGTCGCCAAGGGCGATGCCGGCCGCGCTGGCCATCGCCAGGGCTTGCTGGCTGGTGTTGGCGGCGCGGATGCCCTGCTGCAAGGCCTCGTCGGCACCGATCGCCGCGGCCCAACCCGCCAGTTGCGGCAGGTCGATGCTCGAATGACGGCTGTGCAGGTCCATGTGGCCGGCGGCGAGTTTGCTGATTTTGCCAAAGCCGCCGCAGAGGCTGAGCCTGTCCACCGGGACCTTGCGCACGTGCTTGAGCACCGCGCCGACGAAATCGCCCATTTCGATCAGGGCGATTTCCGGCAACTGGTAGACCCGGCGCATGGTGTCTTCGCTGGCATTGCCGGTGCAGGCGGCGATGTGCAGGTAGCCGTTGGTCTTCGCCACGTCGATGCCCTGGTGGATCGAGGCGATGTAGGCCGCGCAGGAGAACGGCCGGACGATGCCGCTGGTGCCGAGGATCGACAGGCCGCCCAGGATCCCCAGCCGCGGGTTCATGGTTTTCAGCGCCAGGGCTTCACCGCCCTCGACATTGACCGTGACTTCGAAACCGGCGGTGTAGCCGGTCTCTTCGGCCAGTCGGCCGAGGTGATCGCTGATCATTTTGCGCGGCACCGGGTTGATCGCCGGCTCCCCGACGGCCAGCACCAGCCCCGGCCGCGTCACGGTGCCGACGCCGCGGCCGGCGATGAAACGTACACCGGGCTCGGCGATCAAGCGCACCTGGGAAAACAACAGGGCGCCGTGGGTCACGTCCGGGTCATCGCCGGCGTCCTTGATCGTCCCGGCTTCGGCGCCTTGTTCGGTCAGCCGGCAGAACTCCAGGCGCATCTGCACCTGCTTGCCCTTGGGCAGTACGATGTCCACGGCATCGGCTTCGGTGCCGCGCAGCAGTAATCGAGCGGCCGCCAGGCTGGTGGCCGTGGCGCAACTGCCGGTGGTCAGGCCGCTGCGCAGGGGCGCGGGTTGTTCGGCGGTTTCGTCACGCATCGAGGGGTTTCGTCAGGTCCAGCAAGGTAATCGGCAACGCCTGGCGCCAGGTGTCGAACTCGCCCAGTGGCTGGGCCTGGGCGATGTGGAGCCGGGTCAGTTCGCCGCCGTGGCGTTCACGAAAGTCCATGAGGGTCATCTCGCTTTGCAGCGTCACGGCGTTCGCCACGAGCCGACCGCCGGGCTTGAGTTGCGCCCAGCAGGCATCGAGCACGCCTTCGCGGGTGACACCGCCGCCGATGAACACCGCGTCCGGGCGCTCCAGTCCTTCCAGCGCTTGCGGGGCCCGGCCGCGGATCAGGTGCAGGCCCGGCACGCCGAGGCGGTCGCGGTTGCGTTCGATCAAGCCTTGGCGGCCTTCGTCGGCTTCAATCGCCAGGGCCCGACAGCTGGGGTGGGCGCGCATCCATTCGATACCGATGGAACCGCTGCCGGCGCCGACATCCCAGAGCAACTCACCCGGCGTGGGGGCCAGGCGTGCCAGGGTCACGGCGCGCACATCACGCTTGGTCAACTGGCCGTCGTGCTCGAAGGCGCTGTCCGGCAACCCGGCCAGGCGCGACAGGCGCAACGCCGACGGCTCTGCCTGGCATTCGAGGGCGATCAGGTTGAGGTCTGCAACCGCCGCGTCGGGCCATTGCTCGGCAGTGGCGTCGATGCGGCGTTCCGCCGTGCCGCCGAGGTGTTCCAGCACGCTCATGCGGCTGGCGCCGAACCCACGCTCGCGCAGCAAGGCCGCCACGGCGGCGGGGCTGTGGCGGTCATTGCTCAGCAGCAGCAGCCTGACGCCGGTGGACAGGTGCGCATTGAGCGCCGCCAGGGGCCGCGCCACCAGCGACAGGGTGACCACCTCTTGCAGCGGCCAACCCATGCGCGCCGCCGCCAGTGAGCAGGAAGACGGTGCCGGGATGATCAACATCTGGTCCCCCGGGACCTGCCTGGACAGGCTGGCGCCGACGCCATAGAACATGGGGTCGCCACTGGCGAGCACGCACACCGGCTCGCCCCGTCGCGCCAGCAGTGGGTCCAGGGAAAACGGGTTGGGCCACGATGCCCGTTCGCCGCGGATGCACACCGGCAACAGCGCCAGCTGGCGAGGGCTGCCGACAATGTGCGAAGCCCGCAGCAGCGCATGGCGAGCCGTGCGGCCCAGGCCCTTGAAGCCGTCTTCACCGATGCCCACTACGGTCAGCCAGGGGGTCATCTCTGTTCCTCGAATCAGGTGGATGGGGTCGGCGAAGTCTCGCCCCCGCAAACCGGGCCGCCATCATACCGCGCGCCCTGATCAGCATGCGAACCCGTGGGAGCAAGGCTTGCCATCCGACATCAGCGTCTCAGCCAGCCCGCCTTCGCGAGCAAGCTCGCTCCCACACGGGATCTGTGGTGGGCATACATCTCGAGTCTGCCAAATAACACTGTGGGGGTGCGCTTGCCCGCGAAGGCGGAGGGTCAGTCAACCTCTTCATCGACTGACCCACCCTCTTCGCGAGCAAGCTCGCTCCCACAGGGGATCTGTGGCGGACACACACATATCGAGCCTGCCAAATAACATTGTGGGAGCGGGCTTGCCCGCGAAGACGGCGGCACCTTCAACCGCGATGCCCCAGCCCGAACGCCCGGATTCTTGACGCCGCGGCGCACAATCCGACCGGCAAGCTTTTCATGCCCCCCGGCAAAGCAGGCATAATGGCGCTCCTTCGCCGATGCGGCGTGTCTCATTGACCGGTTGTCCCTTGAACGAACATCCATCCTCCAGCGTCATGCGTCCCTCGGGTTGTCCGGGGTTGCTGCGCGTCGTCCAGGCGCTGGACGGTGGAATCTGCCGGATCAAGCTCGACGGCGGCGCCATCCAGGCCGACCAGGCCGAGGCCGTGGCGGCGGCGGCCGAGCGGTTCGCCGGTGGGGTGATCGAGGCGACCAACCGGGCCAACCTGCAGATCCGCGGGATCGGTGCCGAGCACGCCGCCCTGATCGAGTGCTTGCTCGCCGCCGGCCTTGGCCCACGCAAACCGGCCGGCGACGACGTGCGCAACCTGATGCTCAGCCCCACGGCCGGCATCGATCGACAGGCGCTGTTCGATACCCGTGCGCTGGCCGCCGAGATTCTCGTCACCCTGCAAACCCACGAACGCTTCCCGGAGCTGTCGGCCAAGTTCGCCGTGCAACTGGACGGCGGCGAGGCGCTGGCGATGCTCGATCACCACCATGACCTGTGGCTGTCGGCCTGGGTACGCGGCGACGAACCTTGGCTGGCGTTCGGGCTGGCCGGTTCGCCCCGGGACGAACCGGCCGGCGCCGTGCCCCTGGCCGAAGGGCACGGCCTGGTGGTGGCGGTGCTGGAGCTGTTCCTCGACCTGGCGCGCCCGGACCAGATACGCATGCGTCATCTGCTGGCCGAATGTCCCCACGCTGAATTCATCCAGCGACTGGCTCGCCGCATCTCGTTGCACCCGTGCAGCGGCTGGCGGCGAGGGGCGTCCAGCGATGGCCTGCACATCGGCATTCACGCCCAGCACGACGAACGCTGCTATGTCGGCGCTGCAGCGCCCCTCGGCCGGCTCGACGCCGGCATGTTGCGCGGCGCGGCGCAATTGGCCCGGGAGCGAGGGGACGGCACGCTGCGCTTCACGCCCTGGCAAAGCCTGCTGCTGCCCAATGTCCGTCGCCAGGACGCGGACGAGGTGCTGGCGCGTCTCGCAGGGTTGGGCCTGCTGAACGCGGTGGACCAACCCCTGGCACAACTGATCGCCTGCACCGGTTCCAGCGGCTGCGGCAAGGCGTTGGCCGACACCAAGGACGATGCCCGGCAGTTGGCCGGGTGGCTGCAACACCATGGCCGGGGCTTGAAGGTTCACCTGTCCGGGTGCCCGCGCTCCTGCGCGGCGGCCCACACCGCGCCCGTCACCTTGCTGGCGGTCGCCCCCGGTCGCTACGACCTGTATCTTCGCGACGCCACGCTGCCGGGTTTCGGCGCGTTGCAGGCGCACAATCTGACTATTGAAGCGGTCGGCCACTGGCTCGCCGCTCGCCCCCGGAGCCCCCTTGATGCTTGATTACATCCGCGACGGTCAGGAGATCTATCGCAACTCCTTCGCGATCATCCGCGCCGAGGCCAACCTGGCGCGCATTCCGGCCGACCTGGAGAAACTCGCGGTGCGGGTGATCCACGCCTGCGGCATGGTCGAAGCCGTCGACGGTCTGCAGTTTTCCGAAGGTGCCGGCACGGCCGGACGCCAGGCGCTGGCCGCCGGTGCGCCGATCCTCTGCGATGCGCGGATGGTCAGCGAAGGCGTGACCCGTGCCCGCCTGCCCGCCAACAACCCGGTGATCTGCACCTTGCGTGACGAACGCGTGCCGGCGCTGGCCCTCGAACTGGGCAACACCCGGTCTGCCGCCGCCCTGGAACTGTGGCGGCCGCATCTGGAAGGCAGCGTCGTGGTCATCGGCAATGCGCCGACCGCGCTGTTCTACCTGTTGGAAATGCTCGACGCCGACGCCCCGAAACCGGCGCTGATCCTGGGCTTCCCGGTGGGCTTCGTCGGCGCTGCCGAGTCCAAGGCAATGCTGGCGGCCAACAGTCGCGGCGTACCGTTCGTGATCATGCAGGGCCGGCTGGGCGGCAGCGCCATGGCCGCGGCCGCCGTCAACGCCCTCGCCACGGAGGTTGAATGATGCAGCAGCCTGGACGTCTGATCGGCCTCGGCGTGGGGCCCGGTGACCCGGAACTGATTACCGTCAAGGCCCTGCGCCTGCTGCGCGAGTCGCCGGTGGTGGCGTACTTCGTCGCCAAGGGCAAGAAAGGCAACGCCTTCGGCATCATCGAAGCCCATTTGCAGGACGCGCAAACCCTGCTGCCGCTGGTCTACCCGGTGACCACCGAAGCGTTGCCGGCGCCGCTGTCCTACGAGCAGGTCATCGCCGACTTCTACGACACCGCCGCTGAACA
>Ga0099826_10002775_pt1 | contig 11502 bp, 9 predicted proteins | sample Mtrugardesep15_FD_76830 | JGI IMG/M metagenome (GOLD analysis project Ga0099826, IMG submission 76830) | Root nodule microbial communities of legume samples collected from California, USA - M. trunc garden sep15 | ecosystem: Host-associated > Plants > Roots > Nodule | place: USA: California...
CATAATGTCAAGGAAAAAACAAACAATTTAACCACAAAACAGCAATGCAATAGGATTCAAATAACTTACTTGTTTTTGTGCTTGAAATTGGCTTGGAATGGCAGAAAATCGCACCTAGGAGAACAAAAAACGTAACAATGGAGTTTTGGAAACTCCTATGCCAGTTCTGTTGTTATAACAAAACATCGGCAGTTAACTGCCGAGGTTTTCCTCCGGTTTTGAAGAAACTCGACAGTTAACTGCCGAGGTTTTCCTCGACAGTTAACTGCAGCCGATTTTGAAGAATCTCGACAGTTAACTACCAAAGTGTATTTAGATAAATTACTCATGTTTCTCAGCCTTTATATATGTGTGAACATCAAATTTTCAGAAACAATCATTAGGGAGCATTAAATGAAGCCAATTGATATTTACCAACTACATTTCACAACTATACTTTTACTATCATTTTAACGCCATAGAGGTAGTAGATGTTTTAATCTTGTAATTATCTAATAATAATGGTTCGATCGTTAACCGGTGCGCTTGACAAAAAATCGTGTCAAGAGAGGTTTATCTTTGTTTGGGTTACCGTCATGTTGAGAGCCGTCATGTTGAGAAATATGGTAAAACCAATAATTTATTCTTAATATTAAGTGAGACCTAAAGTGGGGGATTTAGGTACTTGTTTGAGGTAAGAGATAAAAAGAGATGTGTTATATAGTACGACACAAAAGCACACGACATATAGTAATAGCAGAAATCATGCACATATAAAACAAAACATGGGAGGAAGAAATTTAATTAGTTAAAGAAAATACTCTATCCGTTTCAAAATATATGTCTAAGTCAACCACTTTACATATGCTAATGCATAATTTTAACCGTTAATATCTTTAATTATCTAAAGTAAAAAATTATAAAAATTTAATATTTTGAAAATATTTTTCGAGACAAATCAAACAACATCTTACATACTAATATTTGTATTTATACATTAGTTAAAAAGTATGGTCAAAGTAAGTCAAGTGAATAGTGCACATTGCAAAAATTGGACATGATTTTGAAACGGAGGGAGTAGAAGTATCCAACCGCCTTTAATGATTCATGCATGTAAAAATGTCGTGCTAACAAGCATTTCTTGAGATTAAAATGTTTTCTTTATATTTCTCTCTCCGTGATAAATAACTAAGAGTAATATAGACAAAACATTGTATTGAATTTTGAAAATAACCGTTAATTAAAAACAATTTTTTTTTTTTACAAAAGTGACAATTAGAAAGAAACGGAAGGAGTATATTAGAAAGCATATGGAAAATTGTGGATATTTATTCTTGAGAATTTTTTTAGGAAATATGTTCTTGAGATTTTGTTAGGTGGCAAACTCTACTCACACAATAAATGTTAAAACATTGGAAGCAAAGTTGATTCGGTATAATATTCTCTATAAATAGTCCTTACCTATGCACCATAACACAATCATCACCTCCACACTCATTAATTCACACACTTGAAGTACATTCCCTCTTCCAAAATTTCCAAAACAATCATGGCTACCTTAATGCTTGTCAAGGTTACTTTCTTGACTGTGATATGCTTGGTTCTGGGCATATCCATGACCAATGCTGCCCTTTCATGTCCTCAGGTGCAACTCAAAGTAGTACCATGCCTTGCGTACCTTAGGAACCCTGGTCCATCTGTCCCTGCACCATGTTGCAATGGGCTTAGGGGTCTTAATAACCAAGCTAAGACTACTCCTGATCGTCAAAGTGTTTGTAGGTGTCTGAAGACCACTGCACTCAGCTTGTCTGGTCTAAATGCTCCTGCTCTTGCTGCTCTTCCAAGAAAGTGTGGTGTCAACTTGCCCTATAAAATTAGTACCTCCATTGACTGCAACACGTATGTACATCTCTCTCTAAATCCACCCTCTTTTTTGATTTCATATATATACACTCACCCATTATATTTTGTTGAGGAAATTCCCACACTATTTTCAAAATTCACTTTGAATTATGGGCGAAGAATAGAGGAATATGAAGAATCCAAAATTCACTTTGTAAAAATATTTGGGCGAAGAATCCAAAATTCATTTTTTAAAAAGTAAAAATATGAAGAATTCAAAATTACAATGGTGGAATATTTTTTATTTATTTTTTACTTGAGATATTTTCATACCTCACATAAATTGCATAAGCTACTTGAATTATGAGTTTTTCTATCATGTGTAAATGTACGTATGTTAAGAAGTTTAAAATAGTAAGTTTTCAATATAACTTTTTAATAAATAATTGTTGTTTTTCAATCAATAATTGTTAATTTTAGTTGTTTTAACATGTGCGATATCATTAATCCATTTAAAGATACTTTAAGTTTGTGTTGTTATGTTTCCTTTTAGTTTAAATCTATTCTAAGAAAAATTGTGATGATTAAAACTAAAAACAATAAGAAAACAATTTGAACAACAAAGTTGAATATATATTAACAAGTGTCCTCTGTACAAGAAACCAAAAGAAAAAAGTTTTGTGTAGAAAATGGTGAACTTATCACATGCTCAAGTGTATGATTTATAGTTGGAAGACAATAAAACAATGACTTTTTGACATTTATTAACGTGACTCAAATAATACTCTCTCCGTTTTAAAATGAGTGTCGTTTTAGCCAATTACACATAGATTAATGAATTGAACGAAATAATCATTAGACATAACATTTTTACTAAAATGCCCAAGAAAAAGATAAAAATAAAATTGCATTGAGAATTGTGCGAGAGAAAAGTTAAAGCATTTATTGAAGGTAAAGTTGGGAGAAAAAAATTAAAATTGTATTGGAAATGTAAAGTGACATTCATTTTGAAACAATTTTTTTTAGCTAAAACGACACTCATTTTAAAACAGAGAAAGTATTACCGTTCAGGAGGCATCATCTTAGTGATAAGTGTTTAATTTTCTCTATTCCATAACATTTATAAGCTGTCCAACTTCCCTAAAAAAAAGTATATAAAAATCTGTGATAGTAGTCCATCTTAGTAAACATTAACAAGTTAGTAGAGGCAGATGAGACAAATATTAGCATAGAGAGACAAAATCTTATTTTACGTACTAAGTAGGAGATAATAATACTTACTAATTGCTAAACTTTTATGGTAATGTAGAATTTATTTTTCCCCCCAACTTATACCGATTGTGTAATGAGACTATATAGTAAAAGCATATGAAACCAAAATCAGTGAATGAAACCAATTGAGATTAGTGAACGAAAAGAAAACTAATGTGAAATTTACTTTACTCATTGCAGGGTAAAGTACTGATCAACTTGAAGGGATTGCACTTGATGAATAAGTAATACCTTGTTTGTGATAATAAAATCAAGACAATAAAGAAGCTGGCTTAATTTCTATTGATGTAACTGGATCCCCACTAGGGATCACTATACTATGCATTTCAATAATAATTATAATAAAATCTCCATTGTTTCTGTTCAAAATATTAATTATCCACCGTGTCATATGGATTTACTATCATCTCTCGTGATTATTACACTTTACAATAATATATATCTAGAAATTTGTTGTTATTAGAGGAAAATAATGATTTTGGTCATTGTTATTCTGTTTAATTATTTATATTGAAATTAATCTATGTAATATATAGAATATATGATTTTAGTCTCTCATAATAATACCTATAATTATTACACGGACAAATTTCAATATGAACGAATTTTGCAAGTACTAAAACAACGCATCAAGGACCAAAATTAAAGTGTTTTATTTTTTGGACTAACAATTAACTTATTTTATGGAGGAACTATATCTCTCAAAGAAACCATTTCTCTTTTTAGTAAAAACCTAAAACCGCTACCGTGACCTTTCCTACTTTAATCCAAACTCAACATCCAAGATGCAGATATCAAGGGTGGTGGTGCAATGAGATCTTCCCTCCACACCACCATTACACCCTTCTCTTTTCAGCGACCCGACCTCCAACATGTTTCGATCATCCTCATTCACAGTCGTTCAAAGGTTTGTAGTATGTTGGTCAAGCAAATCAGGAATATCATTTGGAGTAACATAGTCGTACCAGTGACCCATTAATTTTCCGCCCGGTCCTGGACTGTATCTGATTATATTCCCAGCATACTTGTGCCCACCCACGTGAGAATAGGTAGTAGCAGATATTTGATCCTTCAGACCTCGAAGCTCAATTTCCTCGTTAAAATTCTTGATGAGAACTGGCCCACAAGTACCACATCTAACATCACGGCTTCCATGAGCACATACATAGACATGTGAACCAGTTAAAACCTCCGACACTCCAATAGCCCAAGGTTTGTTATTCACCAAAACATCTTCAAAAAAGATCTCATGGGCATGATACTCAAGATTAATCGCATGGGGACAACTTTCTCTATCTTTGAGGAACTCGAATCCTTAATAATTCGATTCTTTCCAACTACAAATGCATGGTTTATTTCAGTTGTGTCATAATTATTGATGATGCTAAATGTTTCATCGACTTTAACATTAAGATACCTTTTAATATACATTATAAAAGCAGAATGTTTAGCAATATCTTTAACAGTTTTACGCGAGTTCGCTGCCATTCTGGAAGCATGTCTCAAAAGGTGGGTCAAGGAGTAATATTTGTTGTAACAAAACGAACAACGATATATCGCTTCGAAGATTTTAAACTTGTAGTAATCATCCTTCAACTTTGTGTAATATCTACGCTCATAGTATTTCAAATCATATTCACAAGAATGTTCTTATTTTCTATACGTGTTAGTAGTATGATTGTTATTACGAACACTAATAACCGGAATTGGTCATCCTCCCCTATTCTGGTTGTTTTTGTTGTGGTAGTTGTTGTTATTGTTGTTGTCGTCGTCAACCTTAGCTGTCAACGTCGCCATCTGATATGACAGAGCTTTGATTACTGCAGTTAAAGCGGCAATTTTCGTCACCGATTGATCTCCCATGGCTGATCACGTTAGAAAAAGAACAGGAGAAACTTTCTCTGATACCAACTGACGCAGTGGAAAGCGTAGGCTAGCAAGCGTTAAACCTGGATAGAAAAAAAAACAAGTTTACAAGTGACAAAATAGTGAAAATATAGGTTCCGAAATTCATCAGAAATTGAGAAAACTCTTTGAAATAATATTAAATGAATAAAATGTTACCTATTATGCTACAACTGTGAAATAACAAAACCCTAATGGACCAAAAATAACAAACTTTAACAAAAACAAAAAATTACTAAAATTGAGATAAAATAAAGGGTTAATAGTGTTTTTCACCCCTGTAATATATGTTATTTCCGGTTTTTACCCTTGTAAAATGTTCGGTTTGATTTGGACCCTTGTAAATTTATTTTTTTCCGAAATACCCCCGTCCCCCATCCAACTCACCAATCTCGCCTATGTGGCGCTGACTTGGTTTTTTTTTAAAAAAATTTTTTGTTGGCCAAATCAGAAATTTAATTATTAAAATTTTTTAAAAATCCAAAAATAATAAAAATTCACTTATATAATTTTTTAAAATTAAAAAAATTAAAAAATTAAAGAAATTTTTTATTTTACTCCACAAAAATTCTGCAAATTTTTTTTGTTTTCCAAAAAGTTAAAAAAAAGTTCAGATTTTTGTTCGAAAAAAAGTTTTTTAAAAATTTCTGGAAAAAAAAATCTTTTTCGAAAATTCAGATTTTTTTTTGAAACTTTTTTTCCAGAATTTTTATAAAATCTTTTTCAAAATTAAAATATTGGAAAAAAAATCAGCAGCAGAAAAACTAAAATATTTCCAGATTTTTCTTTCTAATTATTACAAATTTTTTATTTTTAAAAATTAAATTTCTGATGTGGCCAACCAAAAAAAATTAAAATAAAAAAAAAACCAAGTCAGCGTCACATAGGCGAGTTTGGTGAGTTGGATGGGGGTGGAGGGTATTCTGGATTTTTTTTTTTACATGGGTGCAAATCAAACCGAAAATTTTACAAGGTGAAAACCAGAAATGACATATATTACAGGGGTGAAAATTACTATTAACCTTAATATAAAAATAATATAGAAAATACTATGAAAACTCTCCTACCTCACTAACAAAAAGTGTCTTGCAAAATAAGCACCTGATCTCTAAGAGGGAGATACTTAATAGCCAAAACAAAATTTTAATTGTGAAGTGAATGATGTCAAGATTAGTACTCAAATTGGAAAGACACAACACATAATTAAAACTAGTATCTAACACAACTTTAAACCATGTGACATATAAAATGGCCACGGGAAAAACATTTTGTGGCCATTGAAACAACCACAAATTCTAAATATAGTATATTTTTAGCTAGTTTTGGCCCTCACAAATTTAAATGTTTGCCACAATTTTATTTGACTATTACTTTTTTCATCCTATACTATTCTTGTGCGCTCTTTTTTTTTCCTAAAATACCCTTTGTTCTGATTATAATAATCCAAATTAAGTTTGGATTATATAATCCGAAACTTTACGATCCTGAAGGATCTTGATGTTGAAGCATTTAGGATAGATTCAGATTATAATCTGAATTTTTTTAGCCAGTTTGGATTACATAATCCGAAACGTGTCAAAAACCCCATGAAAAGTCAGCAATTGGAGGGGAAAAAAAGGTGTTTCGGATTATATAATCCGAAGTGTATCAGCCCACAGACAGACAAGATCTGTTTTGGCTGACACATGCATTTGGTAATTTAAATCGGTTCTAAACGATATAAACATGCATTGTTCAGATGATCAAACTTAAAATTCAATCCGAAACAGAAGTTAACAACACAACACAAATTTCAAACATTAAATTAAAAACACAAATTATCTAAATGTTACAAACCAAATGTTAATACATAAAAATCAAAATAGAAATTATCCAGAGTTTACAACAACATAACATATTAAATCAACCCCTGTCCCTACACCTACCCCTGCCACCCTCGACATCATGCCTACGGTGGTAAACTCGTCCTCCATAAACTTCTGTCAAGACTACTTCCAAATGAACACATTCAGGAGACCCTTGCGCAATCACACCACTAGACATCACAACATAGACATGGTCTCTGATACGGCCCAAACTTCTGGCCAAATCCAAGTACCCCTGCTCTCCGTCCTCCACAATGGCCTCTTGCTCTGGTGGCCTCGTGATATGAACATCCTGGTTTGGAAGAATCATGTGTGGATGAGAGATGAGATAAAGCCATTTGATGTATCCCGCATCTGCCTCCACACCCTGAATAGCAGGTTTCCCCAACTGTTGAGTTGTCAACACATGATCATCCTGGTTCGCATAGCGGTAGCTGATCTAACCTAAGGTGATCTGAACATCTGCACTATCATTTGGAAACCTGGGGACAATTTGTATGTACCTAAACAGGTGAAGCACCCGTTCCGAGAGATATCTCACCTTGCGGGTACCGTATATCAGCCATCCGGAGTGAAGGTTGACCTCCTGAAACGGACATACATGATGGTGGTCAGCATATGGGGTCATGACAACACTAGCAAGATCCAGCTGATCTAGATGCTCTTTGTACTCGTCTGGTGCAGACATACCCCTGAGCGATACAAACATCATGGCACATGGATGCTAAAAATCTCGATATCACCCCATACATACTTGATAGCCATACCCTTATAATGTTGATACACCCAAGCCTGCAACAAAGACAACCACATGTAAATATACATACAATCAATATATATATCCAGATGAATAAACATACAAACTAATTTATTTTTACCTGCAACAGAGACAAGTAACCTGACAGATGCTTGATATTGTAATGAGAGACATTGTTAAGCTCCATGTACAAGTGTGCAAGTGCAGCAGCTCCCCATGCATAACCAGCAACAAGCTGATCTAGGTCTCTGAAGTACTTTAGATAAGCAACATCCACATAGTGGGCGCTATTGTCAGTGAAGAGCGTGATACCCACCAAGTTAAGAAAATATATGTGAAGAGCCTGCTCCCGCATCCTCCGCGCCAGAACCATATCACCCTCATTGTCCGCCTCCAATTTCTCCAAAAGACGCTCCTTGAAAAGCCTCCTCATGTAGCTAAATCGAGCAAGTCCACCGCTAGTGTCAATCACCTCCTTCAATACGTCTCCTGAATCAGCCCCAAAATGTTAAATCATCATCTCCATAGCCTAGTGCCTTGGCATACTCTCGTTGGACAACAATATGCCATTAATGGGGAGATGCAACAAACAAGACACATCATCAAGTGTCACTGTCATCTCCCCAAACGGAAGATGGAAGCTCGATGTCTCCAAGTGCCACCTCTCCACAAATGCAGAACACAGCATGTGACCAATCTGGTTGTAGCTGGTATCCTGCAGCTATTGAAGACCGGTGTCTCTCAGTCCATCACACCACCACAATACAAATAAATCTAACCTAATAAAACTTAACGAACAGAAAATAACTAAATAAATGACATAAAATTAAATAATTATCTATAAAAAAACAGAGGTTCATCTTAGAACCATAACCCAAAAAGATTTAGTTACTCATGGTAACTAAACGACTAATTACAAAAGAAATAAAACTTACCCTAAAAACTTGGAGTGGAGAGAGAAACTCCTTCTGAAAGCTTATATAATCCGCCTTCCTCTTGAACTGCTCTAGTTCTGAACGAGAAATTATGAATGAGGAAGCCGTTATTATAGGGAAAATTTCCACCAGAACTTGAGCTAAAACCACAGGCCTTAGGGGCAAAAACGTCACAAAATTGTGACCTTTTCATCAAGGCAGCATCCCCTGGGCGCACAAAGCATCCCTGAAACGCATGTGCCTCAGAAGTAAACCACCATTGGGCGCCTGGAACACCATGTCTTTGCTTTGCCGATTTGCATGATTTCTTCGTGAGTTACATTAAAAATACCCTAAAATTGCTTTGTTTCGGGAAGAACACAATTGCAAACTCAAATATCGAAAACATTACAAATGTCCCAAAATCATAGGCAATTGCTTTAATACTCCTTTGTTTTGCTGGTAAAACCTACTAAAAATGACTGAAAACATGCTAAGAATAATGTAAGATGGTCTGTCATCAACCTTGCCTAAAATTTTCATTCAAAAATATGAAGGCTACATATGAGTTGACTTAAAAGTGGACCAAAATGAGTGATCTAAACCTTTTAGGGGACTAAAATTTAAAAAATAAATAAATAGAGGAGTTAAAATAAAAAGTTGGTATCTTTATAGAGACCAAAGACATATTTAACCATAGAATATATATTGATGAGAAAGAGAAAGTGACAACTATTAGATATTTAAATAACCATTTTACTGCAAGTGAAGAACCTTAGACATAGAACATTTTTAAAACAAAGTGAAAATAATATGCAGAAAGGAGCTAATTACGTAATACTCACTCAAATGGTGGGAAAAAAAATGGTAAAAAACCTATTGAGGAATGTTTTATTTTTTTTATTTTTCTTTTCATGGGTTAGGCTTATCCCTCACTTTTTTTTTGTTTTTTATTTAACTTTCATATATTTGTCGTTTAGGAAAACAAAAATAACAATGGGAAATAATGGTGGAGAGAACCTTTCCATACGAAGGAATGAAGAAGGTTGACGTGAGAGCGAAGGAATACTATAGAAATTCTGAAATTGACATTCATAGTTGAGCGTATAAGCCAAATCTTATTCAACATTGCACGATTTTCATTTTTCTATTTACGATAAAAATTTCAAGTACTACTAGTGAATAAAAGTCTCCATAACTGTAAAGAGACAATTGATCACGTTAATTTTTATCTTATAACTTAATTCAACAAAAAAAATATCGTTCACGTTAAATATGACACATTATTTGGTCAATTCCTTTTCTGTTAATATGGTTGAAAGTGGGTGAGAGTATAACGAAACAAAAATATTTTATCAAAATGACATTTAATAAAATACGAAGGAAATATTGTATTTTACATTCTGATCATCTTTTACTCTTGAGATATTGATTGTGGATGAGTTGTTTTGTTATACTCTATAAATATCCATTAATTAGATTGGCACCATAACACAACCATTCACCTCTTCCAAAATAGTTGAATTGCATTTCCTCTTCCAAAATTTCCAAATCATGGCTAGTTCAATGCTTGTCAAGGTTACTTGTTTGGCTACGATATGCTTGGTTTTGAGCATTCCACTGGCCAATTCTGCCCCTTCATGTCCTGAAGTGCAACTAACTTTAGCACCATGCGTTCCGTACGCAACACACCAAGGTCCACCCGTCTCTCCCCCTGAACCATGTTGCAATGCGGTTAAGACTTTAAATGGCGAATCCAGAACTCCCCAAGATCGTCGAGAAGTTTGTGGTTGCCTCAAAACCATGATGGGCGCCATACCTGGACTCAATCTTCCTGCCGTTGCTACCCTCCCTAAAGACTGTGGTGTGGACATTGGCTATATTATTAGCCCTGACATGGACTGCAGCAAGTACATCTCTCACCATCAACCCTCTTTTTCTATTTCATATATACACTATTACGTAAATTTACAATATGTTTCGGACTAGATTACAATATGTAAAGAAAACTAATATCAATTTCACTTTACTAATTGCAGGGTAAACTAGTATTAAGCAGCTTGAAGGGTTGGTGCCTAATGAATAAGTAATACTTGGTTTGTGGTAATAACCAATACAGGCAGAATAAAGGGATGAACTTTACTCTTACAAAAAATAAAAAGATGGCTTAATTTCTCCGGTTGTAAGTTGTAACTGAAATAAAATCTGAAATGTTTCAGATCAAAATATTCCATATATGATGGACATTTGGATTTACCGCCATCTCTCTTAATTCTTACGTTAAATTGAAGTAGTTACATTTTACGGTAATTATTAGTATATCACAAAGTTAATTATATTGAGAGTAATATCTAATAGATTATAGTTAAAATATTTTTTGGCAAAATATATAAAATAGTGACAAAAAACTATCTTTAATCGGAGAGGGAAGAAGCTCGGTGATTGGGTAGGGGGTGGAGTGGGGTGGGGTTATAATGAACCGGCAAAAAAAATTTCATTGTACATTGTTTGGTTTTCTCTAACATTTTCATTATTTCTTTTCGAGAGTCTTTTTTCATTGTTTAGTCTTTTTCTTTGAAACGTGTACTTGTGAGCCATCGTCTTTTTCGTTTATGTTTTTACCCCTCAATCATTTGGAATTAGGTAGATAGTAACTATTTCAATCGAACTGAACTTAATAACAAATTCAACATATTTCTCGGTGGATTCTAGGATGAGGGGTCAATCAAGTCGCTCGCCGGTGGACCAGAACATAAATGTCGTTAGATTGAACCAATGGTTCAGATTTATTAAAAATAACAATGAGAATATTCACACATTGTCACACACAATCTTTCCCAACACGGCTTCTCTTTTTGTTGAAATCATCATCTTCATCGTCCATTCCAACTTATGAGTAGTGCTGAAAAAGAAACCTGCAGAAAAAATTAAGTATGGCTTTCAAAAGTTTATGGGTTTTGCTAATAAC